>Ga0228535_1000325_pt1 | contig 149365 bp, 143 predicted proteins | sample SJ1metagenome_FD_168457 | JGI IMG/M metagenome (GOLD analysis project Ga0228535, IMG submission 168457) | Enriched culture of PCE-dechlorinating microbial communities from Ithaca, New York, USA - SJ1 | ecosystem: Engineered > Modeled > Simulated communities (microbial... > Unclassified...
CATACCCGGTTCCATGCCGAACCCGGCAGTCAAGCCCTCCAGCGCCGATGGTACTGCGGAGGCTATCCGTGGGAGAGCAGGTCGCCGCCGGAAATCCTTTTTGAAAAACGCGACGAAGCCGTCCGGGAAGTACATCCCCCGGACGGCTTCGTCGCGTATCTGTAGATTTTCGTTTACAAGATGATCGCATCTTCTCGCCTCTTTTCGTCTCGTTGTGCATTTTCCCCTTTTACGCTATTATCGTTCCATACTATCCCGTACCATCAACCATGTCATCGAGATAAAGGGGAGAGAGCATGACCAAATCGCCTCGACTGGGAGACATTCTTGTATTGTCCGGATCAATCTCCGACGAGCAGCTGCAAGCAGCGCTCAAGGAGCAGAAGAGCGCCGGTCTTAAGCTCGGGGAACTGCTGCTTCAAAAAAGAACCATCACCGAGAGCAAGCTGATGGAAGCCCTGGCGGCGCAGCTCAGACTCCAGATTTATTCGCTGTCCCGGTATCGACCTATGCCCGAAGCTTTGCGTATGGTCCCGCAAAGTGTCGCGAAACGTCTACAAGTTGTTCCTCTTGCGGTAGAGGACGGGAATACGCTTCTGGTCGCCATGGCGGACCCTCTCGACGTGCTTGCGCAGGATGAAATACGGATGATCTCCGGAATGGAGCTACGCGTCGGTATCGTTTCGCCTGCGGAACTTGAGCGAAATCTTGATCGTCTGTACTCTATGCAGGAATCCCTTGAAGGCGCAAACCTTGAATTTATGGACTCCTCACCGCGCGACGTCGACCTTACGCAGGCCATGGGGAGCACATCGCCCGACGACGCCCCCGTCATCCAACTTGTAAACAACATCATCGAGCAGGCAGTCCGCGAAAACTGCTCGGACATCCATATAGAACCGTTCGAAAAAAACACCCGCGTTCGTTACCGTATCGACGGCCAGCTCTTCAACGCCCTCGACTTTCAAAAAAACCTCCATCCGGCCGTCTCTTCTCGCCTCAAGATCATGTCGGGGATGGACATATCGGAAAAACGAAAACCGCAGGATGGACGAATACTCATAAAAATACTCGGACGCAGGGTCGACCTTCGTATCTCCTCGCTTCCAACCATCTACGGGGAAAAGATAGTAATACGGATACTCGACCAGGAGAACGCAATGGTCGGCTTGAAAAAACTCGGTCTGGACGACGACGACAAACAGAAAGTAGACTACATCTGCGAAGCTCCTTACGGCATCGTCCTCGTCACAGGCCCCACCGGAAGCGGAAAATCCACCACCCTCTATTCAGTTCTCGAGCAGATCAATAAACCGGAGGTGAATATCGTCACGGTGGAAGACCCGGTGGAGTACACGCTTTTCGGCATCGGACAGGTACAGGTCAACGAACGGGCGGGACTTACGTTCAACTCCACGCTCCGATCGATTCTCCGGCAGGACCCGGACAAGATAATGGTCGGCGAGATCCGCGACGGCGAAACGGCGCAGCTCGCCATACGCGCCGCCCTTACCGGACATCTCGTCCTCTCCACGCTCCACACGAACGACGCCCCCAGCGCCTCGGTACGCCTTGTCGATATGGGAATCGCCCCGTTCCTCGTCGCTTCTTCGCTGCTTGCCGTGGTTGCCCAACGTCTCGTGCGAACCCTCTGTCCTTCGTGCAAAGAGGAATACATTATTCCGGAGCCAGTATGCAAAACGCTCGGACTCCCCGTCGACACGCATGGGTACAGGCCCATGGGATGCAACGACTGCCGCGGAACAGGCTATAAAGGACGGAGCGCAATCTTCGAGATCATGCTGCTTACGGAATCGATCAGGGAACTCATCATCGCCGGCGCAAGCGCCGATGTCATACGGAAGGAAGCGATACGCCTGGGCATGACCACTCTGAGAGAATCGGGAGTACGGAAGATAGCCGCCGGTGTTACAAGTGTCGAGGACGTGTTGACCACGACGTTCTCATGACGGAAGGAGAGGATGCCTCGTGCGTATAGACGATCTTCTGGCCGAAGTTTCGGTTCGGGGAGCAAGCGATCTTCATATAAGCGAAGGGCTCCCTCCTACTTTCCGCGTCGACGGAGAGCTTCGTCCTCTTGCGGATTTCCCCGCGCTCTCCACGGAAGACATGGAGGGGGCGCTGCAACACCTGCTCGCCCCCGAAGAGATGGATAAATTCAGAAAGAGCCACGAACACGATTTCAGCTTTTCCTTCCGATCTCCGTCGGGGGAAGATGCCCGCTTCCGCGGCAACGCCTACTTCGAATCGGGCAGAATGGGGCTGGCGCTCCGACTCATTCCGATGCGCATACGCACCCTCGACGAACTCGGACTGCCGACGACGCTCAAAGAAATTTCCACGCACCGCAGAGGGCTCTTCCTGGTGACCGGTCCCACCGGACACGGAAAAAGCTCCACGCTCGCCGCGCTCCTTCAGATGATCAACACCACCCGCAGGGAGCACATCATCACTATCGAAGATCCCGTCGAGTACGTTTATATCTCCGAAAAGTGCATCGTCCACCAGCGGCAGGTGGGCATCGACACCGAGAGCTTCGCCGAGGCCCTCAAGCGTGCGCTCCGGCAAGACCCCGACGTCATCCTCATCGGCGAAATGCGCGACCTTGAAACCGTCGCCGCCGCCATCACCGCCGCCGAAACGGGACACCTCGTCTTCGCCACGCTCCACACACAAGACGCCGCGCAATCGGTCGACCGCATCATCGACGTCTTTCCCCCGCACCAACAGCAGCAGATTCGCATCCAGCTCGCCTCCGTACTCGTCGGTATCTGCTCGCAGCAGCTCATTCCAAGACCCGACGGCGGCCGAACCGTCGCCACGGAAATTCTCCTTGCCAACCCGGCCGTGCGGAACTGCATCAAGGAGGGGAAGACGAACCAGATAAAGACGCTCATCCAGACGGGATCGAACATTGGTATGCGCACCATGGAGCAGTCGCTGGCGGAAAAAGTGACGAAAGGCATCCTTCCACTGGAAGTGGCGCTCACGTACGCCTACGATCCGAAAGATCTTCAAAGGATTCTTTACGGATAATGCGTACATGAACCTTAAGGCTCATTTCAAAAAAGAGTTCATTTTGCTAGAATCCCAATTATCAATATATTTAAAGAGGGAAATGCACCGTTCGATTATGATATACACAGTGGAGGAGCGCTCATGAATTTTAAATATAAAGCACGTTCGGCAGACGGAAAAATAGTTGAAGGCCTCCTCTCCGCATCCAATCAGGAGGGGGCCGTGAGCGTCATACGGCAGCGGGGTCTCTTCCCGATAAAAATCGAGCAGAGCGCCTCCTCGTCGGGGGCGGAAGGGTCATTGCTCGACAAGATGAAAAAGATGGGATCGGTTCCCCTGCGGGACAAGGTTATCTTCTTCCGCCAGCTCTCCGCGATGATCAACGCCGGAGTTACGTTGGGCAACGCGCTCGACATCCTTTCGGGTCAGACGAAAAATTTGCGCCTCGCCGAGGCGATCCAGCAGGTGAAGCTGAGGGTGGATTCCGGCCTCTCCTTCAGCGGCGCCATGAAAACCAGGAGCGAGTTCACCACGCTGATGGTCGCCATGGTTGCGGCGGGCGAGGAGGGCGGGGTCCTCGACAAGAGCATCGAACGCCTGGCGACCTTTCTCGACAAACAGGACGAACTGCGACGGAAGGTCATTTCCGCGGTTACTTACCCTTCCGTTGTCATTCTCTTCGCCTTCGTGATCCTGTATATACTGGTGACCGTCGTTATGCCTCGTTTCTCCCAGGTCTTCAAAGGATTGAACGTCGAATTGCCCCGTCTTACGGTGGCGGTCTTCGATTTCTCCAACTGGATGGCGAACTACTGGTATATCCCTGCGGTCGGATTCCTTCTCTTCTTGATAACGATAGTCTGGATGAACGGCAACAAAGCCACGCGCCCAGCTCTCGACCGCGCCAAAATCCACCTGCCGATGGTGGGAGACATCATCTTCAAAGGCATCATGGCCCGTTCGAACAGAACGCTCTCTTCGCTTGTCGAAGCCGGTGTCCCAATACTTCGTGCGCTTGACATGACGGCGGAGGTGTCGGACAACGCAGTTATCTCCGATGGATACGCCCTTTTGCGAGACTCGGCAAGAAAGGGCGGCTCGCTCGGCGATACGGCGAAAAACATCAAGGTCTTTCCCGTGATGATCGCGCATATGATGAAGGTAGGCGAAGAGACGGGGCGACTGGAAGAGATGCTCGCAAAAGTCGCGGACTGGTTCGAGACCGAACTCGAGGAGAAGATCAAGAGGCTGACATCGATTCTGGAGCCCATGCTTATCATATTCGTCGGTGGTATTGTCGCATTGGTCGCCCTTGCTATTTTCACTCCGATCGTTACGGCGATTCAGGCGATGATGTAATTTGTTCTGTAGTACGATTTTCGTTGTGGTGCGTATAGATGTGTGTTATCATGTAAACAGTATGGCTATTGCGACCGATATTGAGGAGAGGAGTTGATTTACCCGCGCTGCTCGACGACAATGTTCAAGAGGACAAGCGTTGCAGGAGCCGAAAATCTCCGGCCGGAAGGATATCTCCTTTATGCTTCAGCGTAGCGTTCTTCCGTTCGAACTAGGCGGGAACGGAAGCGAGACCATCTTGATGGACGGTTTTCAGTTAGAGGGGCACTTCGATTTCGGAGCATGAAAATACAACTTGTCGAGGAGGATAAGATTATGCAGACGGTAAGAAAATTGGAAAAGCGCTCGGGATTCACGCTTGTTGAACTGTTGATCGTCATCATCATTATTGGCATACTTGCAGGCGCGATGATGATGTTGGCGGGGAGCGGCTCGGACAGAGCCGAAGCGACGAAGATCATCAGCGACTTGCGCGGAATGAAGGCTGCTGCTTTGATGTACTACGCCGATGACGCCAATGCGACCGTTCCGGCTGACCAGGCCAATGCGCTGAAAGCTCTCGAGAAATACATGGATAGAAAAATAGATGGAAAATATAATTTTATTGCCGACGCTACTGATACTGGCTTATGGTTCGTTGGGCGGGAAGGGTTAACAGCGAAGGGAGTTCAAGATGCTCTTAAGAGTGCCGCTTCAGACTCAAGCCTTTTGGCCACGGCCACGAGCGCTGATATTTCTACAAATAAATATGATGGCGGGGAAAACGTCTATATGAGAGCTAAATAAAACAGTTTTTACCGTAGAGAGCGAGGTAACCTCGCTCTCTACTTATAAATTGATTTACTCTTCGTTTTTCGCGCCAAAGATTGATAAGGGGGCGCTTTAAATGAAAATAAAAGACAAACGCCCAGGCTTCACGCTTGTTGAACTACTCATCGTTATTATAATAATCGGTATACTCTCTGGAGCTATGTTGCTCATTGTAAGCAGCGGAAACGAGTCTGCGGAGGCATCGAGAATCGTGAGCGACCTGCGTTCGCTTAAAGCGGCCGTGATGCTTTACTACATGGAAAATACGGATGCGGCGATTCCCGATGTAGATCCCGATCTGAAGAAATACATGGACAGGCCTCCTGAAGGAAAATATGATATAGAAGAACCCGTACCGGGGAGCCTTTATGTGCGATACGATCTAGCCGGGGTGGCTTCTGGTATAGTGAATAGACTGAAGAAGATGAACGAATCGGGTATCGAAGTTACCTCGGGTGATACCCATGTACGCATGCGGGCCAAATAGATCGCCCTCATATCTCTTGTTTCGTGGGACTTGCTGAAAAAAAGTTTGGATGCTTCGTAGCCGACCAAATATCGATGCCCTTGAAGAGAAAAAGGTGGAAGAATTTTTGATTGCGTATATTGCCGGAGGTCACATAAGAATGTACCCGAGTTTTTTACTACGAGATTGTCGAGTGCGCCGCAGCGGGTTTTCGCTTTCGGAGACGATAATTGCTCTTCTTATCCTCTCCATAGCGCTTTTTGCTGTTGCCGGAGTGCCTATAATGTCCACTAAAATGGCGTTGCACTCTATTCGTCGCGAACAGGCAGTGTTCCTTGCCGTCCATGAGCTTGATGAATTGGAGGCGGAAAAAAGCAATTCTCTCACCAGATCGCGACGAGAGGCCTCCGATTTTCCCGGTTTTTTTCTTGAATCGCAGAAGAGGAACGGGAGAGGAGAGGTTGTTGTAGAGTGGAGCGGGCTTGCGGGACAGCGCTCGTTGACTATGGAGCGTCCGTTGAGCCGTTATTCCAGCACGACAAGAGGGAAGGAGTTCGGCGAATGAAATGAAAAAATTTCGAGCTTTCACCCTTGTCGAGCTGCTCATCGCTTTGATTATTACCGGGCTGGTTGCCGGCTCCGTTATTACTCTTTTTTTCTCTGTTTTTAAGAACTATGAATTCCATCAGGACATTACCGAAGCCAAACAACGCGGACAGATCGCTCTTGCCGTTATGCAACCCTTCATTATGAATGCGGGATTGGGGCTTCCTCCCTCCGCCGCCGACTTTCGAAGCGCTTTCCAATGGTCAAAAAATGGAACGACCTACAGACTGTCCACTCTTTTTCCCGGGGTTTCCGGCGATCCTAGAAACTTTGCGCATTTTTTTCAACTTGCGAACAACGGTGAGACCATAAACTCTACCTCGGCAGCTCCGGCGTTCTGGGTGGTATATTCAGTTCCCGCCGCAGCATGGATTAGTGGAGGGGGACTTGAAGCCTTGCCCGGCGTGAGGACGAATACGGCCAAAGATAGCGATAGTGAAGAATTCACAAGAGAAATTCAATATTCCGGTAGTGTTTCTTCTCAGCAGCTTCTTGCCGTCTTCCCTCCATCGACGCTGAAATCGTGGATTTCCTTCCCGGCATCGACGCCTTCTTTCCCGTTCACTGTCTCCGAGCTTGGAACATCGAAATTAAAACTCCGATCCCACTCGTCTGCAACAGGGAATATGATCCCCCCTTTGGACGAGCTTCACTATGTTCGTGCGGCGAAAATATTCGTTGAAAACGGGATGCTGAAGATAAATCGACTTGACGGTTCCGGAGCGCAAACGGTCGCGGATGGTATCGCCGGGATGTGGTGTACGTTCGACTCCGATGGAGATAGGATTCTTACCGTCCGTATCTTGGCAAGGGCGGATGCTCGAAGAGGAAATCAGACGCAAAGCGGTATAGAAGGATGGCCGGCGGAAGCCGAAGCTTTTTGGGGCCGGGACGCACGATTCCGTCATGCCGTTGTGTCTCGCAACTGGAGGATACGAAATTGAAAAAAAAGAAGACATACACTGCATTTTGCTTGAACAGATTCAAAAAACAAGCATTGGCGCTTCCTATGGCATTGATTATTTTACTGATAGCGGGTGCCTTGGTTGCTGTGTCGATATATCTTATAGAGAATATGGTTACTGTAAATCGAATGAAGAACGACGATGAACTTCGAATGAACGCGGCGCTTTCTGGGATAGAAATGGGAAAAAGCTGGGTTTTTAACGCCATTAACGGAGATGTTGCTTCGCGTCGAAGACCTCATTGGGGGAACGAACTCGTATCTCCGGACATCTCGGAGCTTGTCGTCGTACGCATGAACGATACTGTCGAAGGCGTATCCGTCGAAAGCGTCGTGTTCGATGTGCTTTTTGACGGTGTCGCTCCGAATCTTGACTACGGATCAGATAACCTTCCCTTGTTCGGCAAAACATCGATGAATAATTACGATCACAGTTCAGAGAACAATCTTCCGCCGCTGGAAGGTGCGTATGTTATCAGGAGCCGAGCTTTTTTCAACGATATCGAAAAGGTAGTTGAACAGGGGCTTCTTGTCAGAATGGAATCGGAGTGACGTTTTTTCTGCAAACTTTTTCTGAAGAGGACTCCAGAGGAGGCAACTCAAGTGATTGAAAAGCATGCGGACGCTCGAAGAGAGATGTTAAAATTTTTTTGGAGGCAGCTATGCATTCCGCTCATTTTTTTGTTTGCTTTCAAGGCGGAGGGCTCTCTTCTTCCTTTTCCCAAGGTCACGAGGGCGGAAGAGCCGAATGTTCTGATGCTGCTCGATACGAGCGGTTCAATGAATTACAGGCTTGATTCCGACACCATGACTTGGGGCGATGGCTCGCGCCCGATGTGGAGCGGAAACTCCATAATCGCCAGATATTTCGGGGCGGACAATGCACCCGGTGAAAATCGGACCGAAAATAATGATATGCGGGTTGAATTCAACTACCACCCGAATCTTCGCTATATCCGCACCGACGATCTTACGGGAATCAGCACCACGAACCGGAACACTTATTTTTCCAGACGAACCTCCGTTGAACCTGTTCCAGCTTCCGGGGAGAGCAATTATAAATATCCAAACGATAGTAGAATGTATGCTTTGAAAAATGTTATGTTTAGGCTTTTAAACGATGAAAGCATTTATCGTGGACTACGTATTTCCCTCTCAACTTATAATCAAACGTACTCCCAAGCCCCATTTACTCCAGCCTCCGGCACAAATTGGTATAGGTGGTTGCCTTGGGGAACGCAGGACCGATGGGGAAATTGGAGCGGCGGAGACTTGCAGGCATTGAATTGGAGTGGCGGGAGCGATACGGGTCTGCTTCGCGAATCTTTCGTCTCCACTTCCGATTTGACGCATCTCAATAATCTGCGGGACTGGTTCGACGGCAATGCGGGATCTAGAGAATTACGTTCCATCGGAGCGACCCCGCTTTCCCTCTCGATCTATAGCAACGCAAGCGGATACAGCACGACAACCGGCTCCGCCCTGCAGTTCTTCCGCGCTCCCGGCGTAATAACCGACCCCTGCCAGGATAACTGGTATATTATTCTCACCGACGGAGACAACACACAAGGTGGAGGAAGTCCAGTAAATGCAGTCAGAAATTTGTGCAACGCCGCTTTGACGGTGTACGGAACAAACGAACCTGCTAAAAAAATAAAAGCGTTTGTTATTGGACTTATTCTTCCAACAAATACTTCTCTTGCTGCGGTTCTGAATGATATGGCTGCTGAAGGCAATACGGAGGCAGGGACCGCCTACCTTGTAAATGATATGCAAGGATTGTTTGATGCGCTGAGAGCGATATTTGCGGAGATTCAGAAATCATCCTCGGGTCTTGCTCCTCTTGTCTCGGCTCCAAGGTCTTCCGACGACGAAGACGGTCTTTATGTTGTGCAATACACTTCCCGGGCGGGCAGGCAATGGGACGGAACTTTGATGAAAAGAATCGCCGAGAGCGCGTCGGACGGTACTCTTTCGTATAGCAAAGCATGGGAGGCCGCCGAGCAGCTTTCTTCAATTCGATGGGATGCGCGCAATATCTATACTGCGTTTTCCGGCATGATCGGCGGCGCGACGAATTTGTTTCCCGTCAATCATAACGACGATAACCCTCTTGTCTCCTCATCCGCTATTTTGGGTATCCCGGCTCAGGCTGACAGGAAAAACTTCGTTCAATGGCTTCGTGGGAAGGATGTGTACGATGAAGAAGAGGGGAAGGATGAGCTTCATAAGCTCTGGGACGTCTACAACAGCGGGTTGGTAAAGGTCGGTCCTCCCTCGGCTCCGATCTGGGATCCTCTCTACACGCAATTTCGGACTGCTCATAAAACACGGAATACACTGCTTTATGCTCAGTCCAATTCGGGCATGCTGCATGGATTCGACGATGCAGACGGAAACGAACGATTCGCTTTCATACCTCCTAATGTTCTGTATAACGGTAGATTGAAGGGACTTCGTTGGTCCGACGGGGGGACGGATTACTCGCGCGGCACGTCCTCTTTTTCAAGATATCTTCTGGACGGCCCTGTGAGCGTCGAAGATGTTTTAATCGGCGGGCAATACAGAACTCTGCTCCTGGGTTTGCTGGGATTCGGAGGTGCGGGCGTGTATGCTCTTGACGTCACAAGCGCGACTCCGGGCAGTGCGAAATTTTTGTGGGCTATTGAAAATGATATCTATCGATATGACACTGCCAACCGTGATGTACGATTGAAAAATGAAGACGAACGTCAAGTTCTTTTTTGGGAGGGTTCAGGAAACACGACGCTTGCGGTCGTTTCCCACCCTCATATTCCTGTTCCAAATACAACATTCAACCCTAAATATGATTATAGAAGGCTTCGCCGAACAGTAGGCATTCCTTTTATCGGGCGCGTTTTCTTGGAAACGACCTCTTCGAATCCGACTTGGGTATGGACGTATATAATGGGAAGCGGCAGTACTATAGGCGTTCACGCCGACTACGATTCTCCCGGCGCCCTCTATGTCGGCGACATACAAGACGGTTCGATACTCAGGAAATTCGATGTCGCCTCGCCTCTTACCTCATCGATAGTCGCTCTTTCGGAAGGTCTATATAAAGAGGTGCGCACCTTCTTCGCCGGCGACGCGTCGGGAAAGGTCTACAAAGGTGATATTTCTCTTACGAATAAGGATAATTGGTTGTTGTACCCCGTTCTCCTTTTCCCGAATGGGACTTCGGGAATCTCCCGCTCTTTGAACGCGATTCGATTGAAGCAACAGACGTGGATTTTTGCAGGTACGGGAGACATCGCGGGGTATCTTGCCTCTGCTTCGGACGATGAAGAGTATTTCGCCGCTGTAAACATCACCAACGTACAGTCCGGCTCGCCGCTGGAGGTGAAAAATACGACCGACAATCTCTTTCAATTGAGCGCAGAAAACGGATCGCAAGAACTTGACGCCTCGATCTACCCCGACAGAAAAGGTTGGTTTATAAAATTATCCGCAAGAGAGAGATTGTCGACGCCACCGAAGTTTTTTAAAGGATATGTTTTTTTTGCAACGTTCATCCCGGATGTCGACATTTGCTCCGAAAGCGGGACTTCGCGACTTTATATCCTGAATGCGAAAACGGGGAAGAGCGCTTGGGACCCGATCATCGAAACGTCGAAGAAGTATAAAGAATATATTGAGAAAAGGATATCCGATTTTGCGATTCGTTCAAGTGCCGGGAATGCAGTCACTCTGGTGTTGCCTGACGGAACTTTTTTGGTTTTTCCGGAGGGTTCCATAAATTTCGCTGCGGAAGATATTGTAGGCGAGCCTCTTTACTGGAAAAGTCGCTAATTTTTCTTTGATGAAATGGTACAATGTAACCGTTCATTTTTTTTCTAGGGGGGAATGCGCGTATGGCCGCCGCTTCGGCGCTCTTCAAAAAAACACGGAACAAAGCGGGCTTGGCGCTTCACGAGGATGATCTTCGGTATATCGAGCTTGAAGGGAATATGTCGAGACTGAGGGTTGCGAAAAAAGTTTCCGTTCCTTCAGGAGGTAAGGGGATCAGGAAGAATTCCTTGGTGGACGCCGGAGATTTGCTTGCTCCTATACAGGCTTTGGGAGCCAGGATCGGCGGTTTCAAAGTCCCTGTGGCGCTCTCCCTACCTTCGCGCGATATTCTGATTCGCGTCGTCGATCTTCCGGAAATGGAGATCAACGACGCGCGAGAAGCGTTGCAATGGGACTTCGAGAAGTACTTTCCCTACGCTTTTTCCGATGCCGCGGTTGATATCTCGAAGGTAGAGAATCCTCAAAAAAACGAACCTGGTACGATGTCGGTGCTTGTGGCGGCGTGCAGACTTCGTACCGTGGAATCTGTTATGCGTCTGGCGGGGACGGCGGGTATTCAGCTCGCCACCATCGAGCCCGAAAATATCGCGATGTTCCGGGCGATTCTCGGTCCTTCGCTCTCTTTCCCAGCGGGGTATTTGGCCGTTTTCTCCGAAAATGGTGTAAGTCAGATCGTTCTCGGGTACAAGGACAACGGCGTATTATTCCGGACATCGCTCCTGGATATTATCGAAGCCCAGGAGGGACAGAAGGATTTTTCTCCACTCGTGCGGGAAGTAGGCAATACGTTGACTTTTGTACGGAATCAATTCCGGGAACTTGCTATAGAGCATATTTTGCTTGGCGGAGCTTTCGTTGCTGAAAAAGGTTTGAAGGAAGTTATCGAAGAGACTTCCGGATTAAAAGTATTGATAACCGATCCTTGGGGGCCCTGGGGTATTCCGATACCTTCCGACGACGTTCTTGGATGGGAAACCGCCGTAGGCCTGGCGGTTCGTGAACTCTCATGAAAGTATCTCTTGATCTTCGTCCTCGCGCTCTTGTCGAATCTCAGAAAAAGCGCCTGAATTTTGCACGCCTTTTTTTGACGCTTTTCTTGTTGTCGTTTATGCTTGTAGGAGGGACCACGCTTTTCTGGGCCTTTTGGAATTTCCGATCTTTGAAGGACAGGGTTTCTTTCCTTGAGGACACGCTTATGATTCAACGTGCTCAGAACGCTCGTCTGGCGAACGAGATTCGGCGACTGTCCGACGAAGAGGCTGTGTATGTTTCCGCCCTGAAGCTGCTTCAAGACGAACTTCCCGCGCTCGAATTTCTGCATGGCTTGGAGACCGCGTTACCACCCGGCGTTTGGATTCGAGACGTCTCCGTCGTTCCCGGGAAGGCGTCGATGCAAGGAAGCGCTTACAAGGAAGACGATGTCGTAGAATTCGGAAAGGGCCTTCTAGACGCTCAAGTGGTTGCAGCTGTAGATTTTCCTGTAACGACGCGCGTTGTTCGCGACGGGCAGTCGCTCGTCGATTTTACGCTTGCGTGTTCTCTGCGAGACTTCGCGGCGACGATTCCCCCCGCTCCGCTCCCTGAAAAGGAGGTTGAGTCCAGATGACCCGCAAGGATACGCTGATTTTTCTTTTTCTGCTCCTTCTTTCCGGGGGTATGCTCTTCGGCGCTTTTCATTTGGTTGAACAGATTCAGCAGCTTCGCATCTCGGAGAAAGATCTACGTACTCAAGGGATGCGTATCGAGTTGGAGTCGGCGGAACGAATGCGGCAAATTGAAGTGTTCAAACGGGCGATCGCTCAGCTGGAGCGGTACCAGATTCAGATTCCGGAAAACGAGGTTGACTTTTACTCGTGGGTTCAACAAGAGCTTACTCGTAACGGAGTTCGAAGCAATGTCGTAAAACCCGCGACGTCGCCACAAGGACGCCGAGCTGTACAGGTTGACTTTCAGGGACCGTATTATTCGTTTGTTCAGACGCTCTCGGATTGGCGCAACTTGAAAGTTGCTTTGCGAGTTTCTTCCGTACGAATGGACTCCGTCGATGGCGATAATGCCAAGGGCGTAGCCATCGTCGAATCCGTGTTGAAGAAGTAGGTGGCGTACATGATCGGCGCAGCAGCCAATGAGTCGTTCTGGGGGAAGCTCGTTGCAGGCGAAGGATCGTTTCGTATGCCTCGGGCGCTCTTGTTTCTTATTTTTTTCGCCGGGACTGTTTTCTTCGGATGGAATTTTAAGAGAGTCGTGGATCTTTCAGTGGAGGAGTCTGTTTTTGTGCAACCTCCCCCCCGCCAGTCTTTGGAGGATTCTAAACGACTGGACGGTATTATAGAGAGCTATCGAGGAACGGTGGAGGCTCGGCAGGGAAGCAAGGGGGTGGTCGCCTCCGTAACGGAAAAAAACAGACGTCCATTCGCCGTGTCCCGTAGAACGCCGAGAGGCGCCGGAAGCGGAACGGTCGGCGATATACCCTTAATCGAGCCGCTCGTGACAGAATCTTTACCGCCTATTATGTTCGTTAGAGCTATAATGGTCGTCGGGAAGGAATCCATCGCCATCATGGACATCAATGGCGTAGGAAACGGAATCATAGTGAAAACGGGGTATTCTTTCCTCGACAAGCAGGGGCGTATTCTCAGAATCACGCCGGAGAAAGTGACGGTCCGGTGGGCAGGGAAGAATATAGATATCACACCAGGTTTTTAGGGGGGTACTCAGGATGAAGACACCATGGAAGGCTTTTTTAGTTTTTCTACTTCTCACACTGCTTTTTGCAGGCAGCTGCGTGGTTCATCGCCCCCCGGAGGCAGAAGCGACGACCGCCGCGGAAGATGCCGCGCTGAAGTTACTCCCTCCGATCGGAGGACTCACTGTTCAGCAATTAGGCTCTCATGCCGTTGTGATGCAGTTGGTCGGCGGGTCGCTTTCACGACCGGACATCACGAGCAATACGCCCGATCGGATTATTTTCTCGGTAAAGCCCGCGTATCTGGCGTCGGGGAAGTGGGAGCGGCAGTTGGATCTTCCTCTCGTCCAGGGTGTGTATGCAGAACAGAAAGGCGAGGCGGTGATCTTCACGGTGAGGATCAACGGACCGCTCGTTTTGAAGGATATCGAGGGGGTTGCCCCGTCGAATCGTTACATCATCCGATTCGACGCCTCCGGCCATGCGGCGAGAGAGCGGGAGGAACCCGCGCTCACTGCGCCGCGACCTGTTCCGCCGGTCAACTACAACGACCCTTTCACGAGGACGTCGCCCATAACGCTCGATCTTCGCGACGTGGAGCTGCGTGACGTCTTCAGAATGCTTGGAGAATATGTGGGGATGAACATCGTCGCCGACCCGTCGGTCCCGAACACGCTGGTGACCATGTCGCTGAAGAGCGTTCCCCTGAACGAAGCGCTCGGGTATATTCTGCGCATGTACGACATGGGGTACGCTATCATGGGAAAGACGATCATCGTCGGCGCTCCCGATAATATCGCCAAGACCACGGGGAAGCAGTCGACGCGGGCGTTCAAGATCGCGTACGCGGATATGAAGACGGTCGGGGGGCTTGTGCAGAGTCTTGCCGGAGTTTCCAATATCGTTGTGGACGAGCGCCTTCGCACGCTCTACGTGACGAGCAGACCGGAGCAGTTTCCCCATGTGGAGCGTGTGCTCCAGGAAGTCGACCATCCGGGGCGCCAGGTGATGCTGCAGGCGCGGATCATAGAGGTGACGGATGCGGGACGCGATCAGCTGGAAACCATCATCGACGCGGTGTACAACCAGTGGTGGCTCAACTTCAGTTCCAGCGGAATGAATCTCGGGTATGTCTACGTCGATCAGCCGGGCTCGTACAAGCCGGGCGATGAGCGTCCTGCTCCGGGGACCGAGGACGGACTCGAAAAAATAGCCGGCGGCAACTTGACGAAGATGCTCGACTTCGGACTGAACAGCATTGTGACGGCCAACAAGGGGAAAGTGCTGGCCGACCCGTCGATCATCACGCTCGACGGGAAAAAAGCGGTTATCAAGCTTGTGGAGAACTACCCCTACATCTCCGAGCGTGATCAGGCGGGCAACCCGACGTGGAGCGAGAAGGAAGTCGGCCCCATCCTGGAATTCACCCCCACCGTGGGGCGCGACAAGATGGTGACGGTCGAACTCAAGATTCAAACCGGTGAAATTATCGGCACGTATAGAGGGCAGGCCGGAGAAGAATTTCCCCAAACTTCGAATCGCGAAGTTACCACGATGATCCGTGTGCGCGATGGCGAGCCGTTCGTCGTCGGCGGTCTGCATAAAGATGTGAAACGTACGGAGCGCGGGCGGGTTCCTGTGCTGAGCAATATTCCGCTTCTAGGAGAACTTTTCAAATACAGAAAGGATATTCGAGACAAGTCCGAAGTGGCGATGATCGTGATTCCCTATATTTTGAACACACCCGACGGACCCGTGGAACAGTTCACGCTGAAATAAAGCCGTTCGCAATTTTTCACGCGGTTTTTTTTGAGAAGAACTCCCGAATATGATAATATACCTGCGTTGCTGTGAATGCAGCAGCTTGAAGTTGTTTTGAACCGATATTGGGAGGTAGAGTGTTATGGCGCAGGTTGTTGATACGTCGGACTTTTATTCGGGGATGAAAATCCGCTGGCAGGACGGTATATGGGAAGTGCTCGATTTTCAGCATCACAAGATGGGGCGCGGAGGGGCGACCGTCCGGACGAAGATGAAAAATCTGGACACGGGATCGATCATCGAAAACTCTTTCCGATCGGGCGAGCGCTTCGAACGAATAATCTTCGACGAGAAGCCTGCGCAGTTCAGCTACAAAGAGGGCGATAATTATATCTTCATGGATCTTTCGACTTACGACCAGCTCTCTATTCCTGCGGACATTCTCGGCAACGTCGTGAACTACCTCGTCGACGACATGGAAGTTCAGATCGAATTCTTCGAAGGTCGCATCATGGGCATCGAAATGCCTAAGAGCGTCGAACTGAAGGTCGTCGATACACCTCCCAGCTTCAAGGGCGATACCGTCTCCGGCGGAGGAAAGCCGGCGAAGCTTCAGACAGGGATCACTATAACGGTGCCGATCTTTGTCAACGTGGATGATACAATAGTCGTCGACACCCGCTCGGGTCAGTATCTGGAACGGGCGAAAAAATAAAAAAACGCAGGGAGGTTGACGAGATGAGCGCACGGGAAAAGATAGCCTATCTCAAAGGGTTGCTCGACGGACTCGGGCCGGTTGAGAACGAAGGACAGGGAAAAATTTTCAGGGCTGTTGTGGATGCCCTTGACGCGCTCTCTCTGGAGGTGGCGGAGCACGACGATCTGATTCAGGAGCAGCGGGAACTATACGAGGATCTCGCCGACGATTGCGCGCTTCTGGACGAAGATCTTGATTCGCTCGAAAAGGCTTTTTTCGAGTTCACCGGCGAAGGCGGATTCGACGAAGACGAAGACGAAGAAGACGACGGGGAGTTCGACCGTAATTATGTTTCGGTTACCTGCCCGCACTGCAATTATGTCTTCTACTATCAGCCCGAAGAGTACGAACCGGACGAGCCCCTTGAGTGTCCCGGCTGCGGAAAGGATTTCGAGCAGCCGAAGGAATAGACATGATGAATCCGCCGCCGTATCGAAACTTGTGCGGCGGAGCGCGTACAACTGGAAGGAGGTCTCGAAATGGATGAAATGAATAAAAAACTGGAATCCGAAGTGTTCGAAGAAGAGTCTGCGTATGAAGGCGTGTTGAGCGAGACTGCGGAGACCGACGTCGTCCCCGAGGGTATGGTGGCCGGCGTCGTGCATATCAGCGAAGATGTGCTCTCCGAACTTGCGAAGAAGACGCTTTCCTCCATCGAGGGCGTCCAGCCCGCCAGCCCGGGAATAGCATCCAAGCTCGGCATAGGAAGAAAAGCGAGCGAAGGAGTACGGGTCGTGCTGGAGGACGGTATCCATCCGGTGGCGAGCGTGGATGTGTATATAATGGTTAAATTCGGTCTCCGGATTCCCGATCTCGCATGGGACGTTCAGGAGATGATCAAGAAGAATATCGAGGAGTACACGGGCTACAAGGTGAAAGCGGTGAACGTGAACGTGCAGGGTATCTACTTCAAAGAAAAGCCCGTTGCCGCCGAGCCCCCCGTCGAAGAGCCGAAAGCGGAGGCGAAGCAGCCCGAGGAACCCGCCCCGGAGCAAGAAAAGTCCGTACAGCCGGGAGTGGAGCAGCTCTGACATTCGCTTCGATGCGGCCGTGTTCAGTTCCTAGTTCATCAACGAACCTTGAAGGGGGCCTCTTGATCTCCGGAGCCCCCTTCCTACAGGGGTGATGCGAATGTATCTGTTCTGGAAACGAACCTCTCTCGGCAGCCTCCTTGTCTCGCAGGACGGGATGTGTGATTTCGTAAACTCGATGTGCGAGAAACCGTTTAAATGCACGCAGGTCTCCCTTTCTTCCGCCGACGACACTCTTTTCCTGGTTCTTACAATGCCGAAGGATTCCGATTCCGCAGCGATGGGGACTTTGGAGACCAAATTGCGGGATGTGTTCGGCAAGGTAGGCCTTTCGGTGCGGGTCTCATGGGTGGAGCTTGCGAAGACGTCGTTCGTCGATAACGAGGAATTGGCGTCGCTTGCGAAAAAACCCCTCGTCTGGGCGGTTGCGTTCGCTCTTTTTGCTCTCTTGCTGAAAGAGGGTGTGGTCACGCTTCTTTGGAGCCTTTTCTGGGGCGGCGCTTTTTATGCGGGGGTTCTTTTCTTCCAGTCCGAAACGGGCTCGGAACTCGTGCGAAAGCTGAGGAGCATGGCGGGGAGGTAATGGAGTGACTCGTGGTTTTTTACCGCAGAAGCGTCATCGAGCACGCGAGATGGCGCTTCAGTTGTTGTATGCGCTCGACCTTCGAAAAAAGCAGACGCCGGATCAAGCTTTCGAGCTATTTTCGGCCGACGAGGATGCGGAGGTTCTTGAGTATGCGCGTGTTATGACGTACGGCGCCTGGGAGCGCCGCATGGAAATCGACAATCTTATCCGCGAGCATGTCGTGGGTTGGCGGCCCGAGCGCATGGTCGCGGTGGACAGGGCGGCTTTGCGTATGTGCATTTTCGAAAGCCTCTTCGCGAAGACGACTCCGGTGGCGGTGGCTATTTCGGAGGCGGTGGAGCTTGCGAAGACCTTCGGGACGGAGGAATCCGGAAAGTTCGTCAACGGTGTTTTAGGCCGTATTGTCCGCAATCTTCCACCTGACATGCCGGGAAAAGAGGCGGACGAAGCGTCCATTCCCGAGGAAACGGAGGACGACAAGACTGCCGGCGGAGGTTCGCATGCCGAAGACGCTGACGGTTGACGAAATTTCGACCCGTATCTCTTCGCTCTTTTTAAAAGATCCCGTCCTGCAGGCCGTAGGAGTTCGCGGAGAACTGAGCGAACTGAAGAAACACACCAGCGGCCATGTGTACTTCACCCTTCTCGGGCAGGAGAGCCGGATTTCCTGCGCCCTTTTTAAAAATTACGTTTCGTATGTCCCTGAGTGGCCCCGGAACGGCGACGAGGTTGTCGCGGAGGGCGCCGTTTCGGTGTACGCTCCGAGAGGCGGTTACCAGTTGCTCGTTCGACGGCTTGTCCCGCTGGGCAAGGGCGCCGCCGACAGAGCGAGGCTGGAGCTGATGTCTCGTCTGGAGGTGGAGGGGCTGTTTTCTCCCCGTCTGAAGCGCCCCCTTCCCTCTTATCCCGAGAGAGTCGCGGTGGTGACGTCGCCGACAGGGGCCGCCCTTCGCGATGTTGCGGCGGTTGCTTCAAAGCGGCTGCCGTCGTGCGAACTGGTTGTCATTCCGGTAGCTGTTCAGGGGTACGAAGCGCCCGCAGCCATTGCGGAGGCTTTGGGCCGTATCGTGCATGTTTCGGGCGCGGACTGCGCCATGCTTGTGCGCGGTGGTGGGAGCAGGGACGATCTCTCGCCGTTCGACGACGAGCGTGTGGTGCGGGCCGTACGAAGTTCGCCTGTTCCGCTGGTGACGGGAGTGGGGCATGAGATCGACGAGACGCTGGCCGATCTCGCCGCCGATATGCATGCGCCGACTCCTTCGGCGGCTGCGGAACGCGTGTTTCCAGATCGCCGCGATGTGTTGCGTCTTCTTGACCATCGAATTGCCGCCATGCGCGCGTCCGTTGAACTCGACATGTCGAAGGCGCAGCGGGGCGTCGATTCGATGCTTTCTCGCGGGGCTAGAATTCTGGAGAAGGTGATCTTGTCTCGGGATGCCGCTCTCCAACTCTTTTCCAGACGGCTTGCAGGGGCGACGGAGCGATCGCTTTCCGAGTCGAGGGAGCGGCTTGCCGCGTGCGCGGCTTCTCTCGACGGGCTTTCGCCGCTGAAGGCCTTCGACCGCGGGTTTCTTCTCTGCGAGCGGGAGGGCGCGCCGGTGTTTCGCGCCGCCGATCTCCATTCCGGGGACGAAGTCTGTCTGCGGTTCGCCGACGGCGATGCGAACGCGCAGATTCACTCTTCACGGACGCGCGGTTCCGCTCAAAAGAGCGATGCGGATTTCGAGAACGAAGAAGGAGGGGTGACATGCTCCCCCCGGTAATTTTATGGAATGAGAACAGACTCTCTCTTTTGGACCAGAGGAGACTTCCGTGCAGTGTGGAGTTTTTGGAGTGCGAACGTGCCGTCGATGTCGCGGAGGCGATCGAGACGCTTGCAGTTCGGGGCGCGCCTGCGATAGGAATCGCCGCTGCGTTCGGCGTCGCCTTGGAAGCCGGGAAAGGACGTGCGGCGGCGTCGCGCGCCATAGAACGCCTGGCTGTGACGCGACCGACGGCGGTGAACCTCTTCTGGGCGCTTCGGCGCGTCGAGGCCCGTCTGCGGCGCCTTCCGGCGGATGCGCCGGATTCGGCGCTCTTTTCGGCCGTCCTGGACGAGGCGTTCGCCATCCAGAGGGAGGATCTTGAGGGAAACAGGGCGCTCGGGCGCTCGGGCGCGAAGCTGCTTCCCGATGAATGTACAGTCATGACGCACTGCAACGCCGGAGCCCTGGCGACCGGAGGGCATGGAACGGCGCTCGGCGTCATTCGCTCCGCCCGCGATGCGGGAAAAAAAGTGCGCGTGTTCGCCTGCGAGACGCGCCCGCTTCTGCAGGGCGCGCGTCTTACCGTCTGGGAGCTGATGCGGGACGGTTTCGACGTGACGCTGCTGTGCGATAATATGGCGGGGAGCCTGATGAAGAGCCGGAGAATCGACGCGGTGATCGTCGGGGCGGATCGCATCGCCGCCAACGGCGACACGGCGAACAAGATCGGGACGTATTCGCATGCGGTGCTGGCGAAACACTTCGGTATCCCGTTCTACGTGGCCGCTCCGCTGAGCACGTTCGACGCGTCCATTCCCTCCGGCGAGGCGATCCCGATCGAGGAGCGCGCCGCCGACGAGGTTCGCAAACTCCCCGGAGGCGGGATGCTGCCTGCGGAGTATTCTATCTGGAATCCGGCATTCGACGTCACCGACGCTTCGCTGATCTCGGCCATAATTACGGAAAAGGGCGCGATTTTCCCTCCGTTTGCAGAGGGCATCGCCTCGTTCCTGTCTGAATAGGAGGAAATACACGGATGGAATATCGTATTGCGGATATCGCGCTGGCCCCTTCCGGCCAGAAGAAAATCGAATGGGCGCGGCAGTATATGCCGGTGCTCCGTCATCTCGAGAAGAAGTACAAAACCGAGCAGCCGCTTGCCGGAACGGTGATCTCGGCCTGCCTGCACCTGGAGGCGAAGACCGCCTGCCTACTGCTGCTGCTGCAGGACCTTGGGGCGAAGGTGGTCGCGGCGGGGAGCAATCCGCTGTCGACGCAGGACGACGTCTGCGCGGCGCTCGTGCACAACGGCGTGGCCGTCTTCAGCCGGAACGGCATGGCGACAGACGAGTATTTCGAGAATGCTCGCTCAGCTCTTGCCGTGGGCCCGAACATCGTGGTTGACGACGGCGCCGACCTCGTGGCGTTGTTGCATACGGAAATGAAGCATCTGCTCCCGGGTATCCGTGGAGGCTCTGAAGAGACCACATCGGGAGTGAAGCGCTTGCGTTCGATGGCGAACGAGGGGATTCTGGCCTTCCCGATGATCTCGGTGAACGACGCGCACAGCAAGTATCTCTTCGACAACAGATACGGCACGGGGCAGTCCGTAATGGACGGCATTATGCGGACGACGAACATGCTGGTCGCGGGGAAGACCGTGGTCATCGCGGGGTACGGCTGGTGCGGCCGCGGTGTGGCGATGCGCGCTTCGGCGATGGGGGCCAAAGTAATCATCGTCGAAATAGACCCGCACCGGGCGTTCGAGGCGCTGATGGACGGCTACGAAGTTACCGGTATGGCCGACGCCGCGCCGCGCGGGGATATCTTCCTGACGCTCACCGGGAATACGAAGGTGATCCGAAAGGAGCACTTCGAGAAGATGAAGGACGGCGTGCTACTTGGGAACGCGGGGCATTTCGACGTGGAGATCAGCAAACCCGATCTGGCAAGCCTGACGAAGTCCGTCGAGGAGACGCGTCCCGGCATACAGACGTACGTGCTGAAGGACGGCCGGAGAATGCACCTTCTGGGCGAAGGGCGTCTTGTGAACCTTGCGTGCGCCGACGGGCACCCCATCGAGATCATGGACCTGAGCTTCGCGCTGCAGCTTGAATCCGCCATTCACATGGCGAGGAACACCATGAAGCCGGGGCTGTACGACGTTCCTGCGGAGATCGACAGAGCGGTGATGGAGGCGAAACTTGCCTCGCTGAATATCGCGCTGGATACGATGACTCCGGAGCAGGAAGAGTATATGAAGAGCTGGGTGGAGTAGCATGGGCGCCCTCTTCAAGAACTTCCTTCTCGTCGACGGCGAGATGGCGGAGGGGCGCTATTGTTCCCTCCGCGTCGAGGACGGCCGGATCTCCGCTGTCGCGGACACGCTGGCGGCGCTGCCGGGCGACGAGGTCATCGACGGCGAGCGTAGGATGGCGCTTCTTCCGGGGTTCGTGAACGCGCACACCCACGCCGCGATGTCGCTTCTGCGGGGGATAGGCGAGGAGGCCCCCCTGATGGAATGGCTCCAGCAGAAGATCTGGCCTGCGGAAGCCAATCTGACGCGCGAGCACATCTACTGGGGGACCATGGCGGCGCTGCTGGAAATGGCGGCCTGCGGGACCACGGCCTTCGCCGATATGTATTTCGAAATGGACGCCGTCGTGGAGGCTTCGCTTGAGGCGGGAATCCGCTGCGCGGCCTGCAGGGGTATCGTCGGCGGGGAGCGGGGGAAGTTCGAAGAGGGGCTGCGCCTGGCGGAGACGTGGAAAGCGCACCGAGACATGATCACTGTGCAGCTGGGGCCGCACGCCCCCTACACCGTGCCGCTGCCCCTGATGCAGGAAATCTGCTCGACGGCCGCGGAACGTACGATGGGCGTGCACTTCCACTTTCTGGAGACGGAGTGGGAACTCTCCTACCTGCGCGATGAACTGAAGATGACGCCGAAGGAGTACCTCGAGTCCTGCGGGATTCTAGCGGCTCCGTTCGGGATACTGGCCCACTGCGTCTGGCTGGATGCCGATACCGTGGGCGCCGTCGATTTTTCGAGTATGGCGATCGCCCATAATCCCAACAGCAACCTGAAGCTTGGCAGCGGCGTGATGGATCTGAGCGGAATCGGCGCGAAGACGAAGAAGATCGCTCTTGGAACGGACGGAGCGGCGAGCAACAACCGCCTGGACATCTGGGGGGAGATGCGCTGCGCCGCGCTGCTGCACAAGGGGATCAGGAAGGACCCTACCGCTGTTTCCGCCCGCGATGCGCTCCGCATGGCGACGTACGAAGGGGCCTCCGCCCTCGGATTCGAGAAGAAAGGACTGCTCCGGGAGGGGTGGGCGGCTGACCTCGTCCTTGTGGATATCGACCAGCCGCACTATATCGGCATAGGCGCGGAGAACGCCGCACCCTTCATCGTGTATGCGGGGTCTTCTGCGGACGTGTACGCCACGATGGTCGGCGGCGCGTGGATCTACAGGGACAGGGTGTTTCCCGGCATGGATTCGGAGCGAATTTTGGCGAAGGCCGGAGAGATGAGAACGAACCTTCTGAACAAGAAGGCGTAATTGGTTGCCGCGAACGGCGCCGGAAACGTGCTGTCGTTTCCGGAAAAACACTCCCCCGAGAGGGGAGGACGAAGAACCGCCCTCCGGAGGCATATCCGCGGGGGCTACGGGGAGGAAAAGAGTTCATGCAGTGGAGATCGGGTAGAGAGATACGTTCTTTGTTTGTTGATTTCTGGGTGTCGAAGGGGAGCCGACATGTACCGAGCTTCTCGCTCATTCCCGACGATCCTTCGCTGCTTTTTACCATCGCGGGAATGGTTCCTTTCAAGCCCTACTATCTGGGGATTCAGACGCCGGAGTCGCCGACGGCGGTGACGTCGCAGAAGTGCGTTCGAACGAACGACATCGAGAACGTCGGTCGGACGGCGCGGCACCATACTTTCTTCGAGATGCTGGGGAACTTCGCGTGGGGGGACTACTTCAAGAAGGGAGCGATCACCTGGGCGTGGGAATTCCTGACGGAAGTGATCGGCCTGGAGCCGGAACGCCTCTCGGCGACGATCTACCAAGACGACGAAGAGGCGTACGACGTTTGGCACAATATCGTCGGTCTTCCCGACGAGCGGATCTTCCGCTTCGACAAGGACGCGAACTTCTGGTTCATGGGAACGCAGGGGCCGTGCGGTCCGTGTTCGGAGATCATGTACGATCAGGGGCCCGAGTATTCCTGCGGCAGGCCGGAGTGCGCGGTGGGGTGCGACTGCGACAGATACCTCGAGATCTGGAATCTTGTGTTTACGCAGTTCGACCAGCAGAAGGACGGCTCTCTGGTTCCGCTGCCGAAGAAGAACATCGACACCGGAATGGGGCTCGAGCGTCTGACCTCCGTGGTGCAGCGCGTGCGCACCGACTTCGAGACCGATCTCTTCCGGCCGCTGATCGACAGGGCGTGCGGCTTGGGCGGGATTCAGTACGGCTACAGCCAGAAGACCGATCTGGCCGTGCGCGTCATCGCCGACCATATACGCTCCGTGATTTTCATGATCGCGGACGGTATTCTCCCGTCGAACGACGGGCGGGGGTACGTGCTCCGGCGGCTGCTCCGCCGCGCGGCGCGTTTCGGCCGCTTGCTGGGGGTCGACCGTCCCTTCCTGACCGACTTCGTTCCCGATGTGATCGCGCTGATGGGCGATCCGTACCGGGAGATCGTGGACAACCGCCTGATGGTCGAGCAGATCATCGACGTGGAGGAGAAGCGCTTCGGCCGCACGCTGCAGCAGGGGACGGAGCTTCTGGACGCGGAGATGGCGAACCTCAAGCGCTCCGGGAGCGCGACGCTTCCGGGGGCCGTCGCCTTCGAGCTGTATGATACCTACGGCTTCCCTCTGGAACTGACGTCCGAGATCGTCGAGGAGAACGGTTTCACCGTGGACCGCGAAGGGTTCGACCGTGAGATGACGGCGCAGCGCGAACGCGCGCGGGCGTCGAGCAAACAGAAACGCAACGAGATGACCGGCGACGTGTACACCGAGCTGAACGAGACGCTTGGCGATACGGAGTTCCTGGGCTATTCGGAGTGCGCCTCGCTGTCGACTGTTGCGGCGCTTATCCGCGACGGCAAGCAGATCGACTTCGCCTCCGCGGGCGAGGAGGTCGAGGTGGTGCTCGACCGCACGCCGTTCTACGGCGAAAAGGGCGGACAGATCGGCGATACCGGAATGCTGCAGGGCGACGGGTTCAAGGTCGAGGTGGAGGATACGCTGGTCCGCGCCAAAGGGCTGCGCGTGCACACGACGAAGGTGCTTGAAGGATCGCTGAAGACGGGCGACTCGGTGCGCGCCTGCGTGAACACGGAGCGGCTGAACTCCATCCGAAGGAATCATACGGCGACCCATCTGCTGCACGAGGCGCTTGTCCGCGTGCTCGGCGGGCATGTGCGCCAGTCGGGCTCGCTCGTGGGCGAGTCGAACCTCCGCTTCGACTTCACGCACTTCGAGCCGCTTTCACGCGAACAGATCGCGCAGGTTGAGCACGAGGTGAACTCGGAGGTACTGGCGAACGATTCGCTGAACATAACGGAGACCGATATGGAGCATGCCCGCGCGGAGGGCGCGAAGGCCCTCTTCGAGGAGAAGTACGGCGACGTGGTCCGCGTTGTGCGCATCGCGGACTTTTCCGCGGAGCTGTGCGGAGGTCTCCACGTGACCTCGACCGGCGAGATCGGTCTGTTCAAGATTCTGCGCGAGGAGAGCATCGGCTCCGGTACGCGGAGGATTACCGCAGTGACGGGGCTGGAGGCGCTGCGCGTCTTCCAGCGGACATGGAGGACGCTGGGCGAGATCGGAGGCGTGCTCGCGGTGGATGAATCGGGCGTGCTGCCGAAGATCGAGCAGCTTCAGTCGGAAGTGAAGTCGCTCGCCCGGACGATCGAAGAGATGAAGATCAACTCGCTGAGCAGCTCCCTTGAGAGTTCGCTCCGGCATGCTTCCGCGGACGGCGTGGACGTGGTCTTCGGCCGCTTCGACGGAGTGAACGCGGATATGCTGCGCGAGATGGGCGACAGGGTGCTCAACAAGCGCTCTGCGGATACAGGCGTGCTGGTCGCTCTTGCCTCCGTCGTTGAGGGGAACGTGACCATCATCGCCATGGCCGACGAGAAGGCGCTCGCGAGGGGCGTGTCCGCCGGAAAGGTCGTCAAGGAAGGTTCGGCGATGCTCGGCGGCGGCGGCGGCGGAAGACCGGCGCTCGCGCAGGGCGGAGGCAAGAAGCCGGAAGCCCTCGAAGACTTTTTCAAGGCGCTTCCCGGCATTGTGGAGCGGCAGCTTCTTACATGCTGAGCAGACGGACGCTCGCCCTTGACATAGGGACGGTCCGCATCGGCGTCGCAGTCAGCGATCCCCTGGGGATGTTCGCCCAGGGGATCGCCGTTCTGTCCGCCGAATCCTCCTGGCTGGAGGAGCTGGACGCGCTTGTGAAGACGTACGATCCGGAGACGCTGCTCCTGGGCGTGCCGTTGCGCACGACCGGCGCGCGCGGGCCGGAAGCGGAGAAGATCGAGGAGTGGGGGCGCGTTCTGAGTGAACGCTATCCGGCGGTGAACGTCGTGTTGCACGACGAGCGCTTCTCCACCGTCATGGCGACGCAGGCGCTTCTTGAAGGGGACGTTTCGCGGAAGAACCGGAAGGGAAAGGTGGACAAGGTGGCTGCGGCGCTGATTCTGCAGAGCTGGCTGGACAGGAGCGGCAGGGCATGAACGGGGCGGCTCCGGGAGAGAGAACCCTGCCGGAGCGCGGGGAGGCGGCCTTGGAGGTCATTCCCTCCGGGCTGTCCGGGGTGAAGATGACGCCGATGCTTTCGCAGTACTTCGAGTGGAAGAAGCTGTATCCGGACTGCATTCTCTTCTTCAGGATGGGCGACTTCTACGAAATGTTCTTCGATGACGCGGTGAAGGCGTCGTCGATCCTGGACATCACGCTCACGGCGCGGGACGCTGAGAAGAGCATCCCGATGGCGGGCGTGCCGTGGCACGCGGTCAACGGCTATCTGGGGCGGCTCGTCCGCGCCGGGTGCAAGGTGGCCATCTGCGAACAGATCACCGAGCCGAGCAACAAGGGCATTGTCGAACGGAAGGTGATCCGCATCGTCACACCGGGAACGTACGTCCCCGAGGAAGCCGGTTCTGGCGGACGATTGGCTGCCGTGTGCCGGGCGGGGAAGGAGCTTGCCGTGGCGCTGCTCTCGGTGGAGACGGGGCGTCTTGAGGCCGGCGTCTTCTCGAAGGGGGAGGCCGCCGCGCTGCTCGGTTCTTTCGCTCCCGGCGAGCTGCTCCATCCCGCGAGTCTTTCGCTCTCCGAGTGGCTGCCGCTTGTGGGCGATTTCTTTCCTCTCCCGAGGGAGGACGAGTTCTTCAGCCCGGCCCAGGGTACGCGGCGCTTGTTGCAGCAGTGGAAGACGGCGACGCTGGCCTCCTTCGGCCTGGAGGACGGCTCTCCGGCCGCCGGAGCCGCCGCCGCCGTGCTGGCGTATCTCCACGAGACGCAGTTCGGCGCGGTGGAGTACGTGAAGCGTGCGCATCCGCTGCGCTCCTCGGAGCATCTGCATCTTGACGTGACGACGGGGCGGAATCTCGAACTTTTCGATACGCGGCAGGAGCAGAACGGGGACGCGCCGTCCCTCTACCGGACGCTGAACCGGTGCCGTTCGACCATGGGGAGGCGGCTACTCAGAGAGTGGATGCTCCGTCCGCTGCTCGACCTCGACGAGGTGCGCCGCAGGCAGGATGCCGTAGGTTGGCTTGTGGAGAACTCCGGAGAGCGGCGCGCGCTCCGCGACCTGCTCGGCGAATGCCGCGACGTGGAGCGCTCCTCCTCGCGGCTGAGTCTTGGAACCGGCACGCCGAAAGACCTCGGGGCGATCCGGGATACTCTCTATCTGTTGCCTTCGATTCTGCCGCTGTGCGCGGACTCGCCGCTTTCCCGCTGGACCGGAGGGATCGCCGACTTCACTGCGCTTCGGGAGGAGCTGTGCGCGGCGCTTGAGGACGACCTCCCCCGCAACAGGGCGCAGGGAGGCCTGATCCGGAGCGGGTACGACGCTGAACTGGACGAGTGGCGCGGCGTCGAGGCTGGCGCTTCCGACATGATGGACGCCTACGTGGAGAAGGTGCGCGAGAGCACGGGCATCTCGAGGATCAAGCCCGGCTACAACAAGGTGTTCGGCTACTACCTTGAAGTGAGCAGGGCCGCCCTGAACGCGGGCGAGGTGGAGCTGCCCGGATGGTTCATCCGGAAGCAGACGCTGGTGAACGCGGAGCGCTTCATCACGCAGGAGATGAAGGAGCTTGAGGAGCGTATTGCGTCCGCTGCCTCGGAGATATCACGGAGGGAAGGGGCGCTCTTCGACGGCCTGACGGAGCGGACGCTGGCCCGCGTGGAGGAGTTGCAGCATCTGGGGAGCGTCCTGTCGGCCCTCGATGTGCTGACATCCTTCGCCGAGGTCGCCAGGGAGCGCGGGTATATCCGCCCGGAACTGAACGACGGGTACGATATCGTCGTGCGGAACGCGCGTCACCCGGTCGTGGAGGAGTGCCTGACCGATTCGCCCTTCGTCCCCAACTCCATCGCGCTGCGGCGTTCGGAGAAGCGGATCGCGTTGATCACGGGGCCGAACATGGCGGGAAAGTCCACCTACCTGCGGACGGCTGCTCTGCTCGTCGTGATGGCGCAGATAGGGTGCTTCGTCCCTGCGGAGTCGGCGTCGATGGGACTCTGCGACAGGATTTTCACGCGCATCGGCGCGCGGGACGACTTGGCGCGCGGAAGCAGCACCTTCATGGTGGAGATGGTGGAGACGGCGAACATCCTGAACAACCTGACGGAGAGGAGCCTGGTCATTCTCGACGAGGTGGGAAGAGGGACGTCCACTTACGACGGCATGAGCATCGCCTGGGCCGTCCTGGAGCACCTTGCGGAGGGGTGCGGCCGCTCGCCGAAGGTGCTTTTCGCGACCCACTACCACGAGCTGACCTGCCTCGACGAGCGCTATCCGCAGATCGAGAACCTGAGCATGGCTGTGAAGGAGGATGCGGACGGCATCTTCTTTTTGCACCAGGTAGTGAAGGGAAGCGCGGACCGCTCGTACGGCATCGAGGTCGCGCGCCTTGCGGGGTTGCCGCGCCCCGTGCTCAAGAGGGCGTTCGAACTGCTGCAGCGCTTTGAAAAAGAAGAGAAGTGCGCCGCGCCTGCGCAGCATACAGGCAAGCGGAAGGAGATTCCCGGAGTTCGCCAGATGACGCTGTTCGAGCCTGTGCGCTCCGGCATCGTCGAGGAACTCGCGGCGATGACTCCGGACTCGCTCACTCCGTTCCGCGCGCTTGAGCTGCTGTATGCGCTCGTCGAAAAAAGCAGGGAGGCGATTCGTTGTGAAAATCTCTCTTCTTCCTGAAGATGTGTACTCCCGCATCGCGGCGGGGGAGGTGGTCGAGCGCCCCGTCTCCGTGGTGAAGGAGACGGTGGAGAACTCGCTCGACGCGGGAGCGTCGGAGATTTCCGTGGCCCTCCACGAGGGGGGGAAGCTTCGGATCGTCATCGAGGACAACGGCGAGGGGATGTTGTTCGACGACCTGCCGCTGGCCGTGGCGCGGCACGCGACGAGCAAGATACGCACAGTCGAGGAACTGGAGAGCGTTCGTTCGCTCGGATTCCGCGGGGAAGCGCTTGCGAGCATCGCCGCTGTGAGCCGCCTGGAGATTCGTTCGCGGAAAGCCGGGGAGGAGCAGGGCTCGCTGCTCTTTATCGAAGGGGGGCGGACGGTCCGTCATGTGCCGACGCCCTGCCGTCCGGGGACGCGAATCTCGGTCGAAGACCTTTTCTATACGCTTCCAGCCCGCAGAAAGTTCCTGAAAACAGCCGCCGCGGAGGCCCGGCGCGTCTCTTCGCTGGTGCGCGATCTTGCCGTGGCGTACCCGTCGGTGGCGTTTTCGGAGCAGCACGACGGCAGGCAGGTCTTCTCCTCTCTGGGAGACGGGGACAGGGAGTCCCTCCTTCGTTCCTTGTGGGGGGATCCCCGTCAGACGCCCCGAACACCGTCCGGCGCCGCGCACGACGGAGGTTTCGGCGGGGGCGAGCTGCGTATGTGCGAGGCGGCGGCGACGAATCTGTCGCTGGAGTGCTGGTGGATGCCCTTTCCCGGGAAGAACAGGAGCGCCGTCTCCACCTTCGTGAACGGCCGCACGGTGGTGGACTCGGTGATTCGGGGGGCTGTGGGTGCGCTCTGCCGGTCTCTGACGGGTAACTGGATGTTTTTCTTCACGCTTGCCCCCGAGCTGCTCGACGCGAATATCCACCCGGCGAAGGCGGAGGTCCGCTTCCGCTATCCGGGCGAGGTCTTCGACGTGGTACAGCAGGCGGTGCTGACGCTCTCGGGAAAGCCTCCCTCCATCGCCCCCGTCGCTCCGGCGCTCTCTTCCGGAGACGTTCCTGTACGGCAGGAGCCTCCGTACCGCGCCCATTCGAGTTCTCCCTCGTCGCAGCCCTCTTCGCGGCGTGCTCCGGCCCCCTCAGCCGGAGAGCTGTTCAACAGGGTTGCATCGTCTCCTTTTGCGGACGGGCAGTCTTCGGAGGCGTCCTGTTCGGAAGATACCGTCCCGCTCTCCGCAGGAGGATCGCCGAAGTGGGAGCAGGACTCCGTGAGGCTCCTTGGAAGGATGGAGTCGGGGTATGTCGTCTTCGAATCCGGCGATGCGCTCGCGGTGATGGATCCGCACGCCGCGCACGAGCGGATAGGCTATGAGCGGGCGCGCAGAATATCGAAGGAATCGGTGACCAGGCAGCGCTGCGCGGTTCCGCTGCCGCTTCCTCCGTCATTCTCGATGTCGGTCCGGGAGCATCTGGAGGCGCTGGAGGATGTTGGTTTTTCCTTCGAAGAGCGTGACGGACTGCTGCTTCTCTCGGTCTACCCGGCGTTGCAAGGGGGTATCGGGGAGGACCCCGTCCGCCTGTTGCGTTCGGTGCTTTTAGAATGGACGGAGGAGCGGAAGAGTCCGCTGGAGGAAATCCTCTGGAGGAAGCTCGCCACGCTGGCGTGCGGCCTTTCGGTCAAGCTGGGGGACAGGCTGGCGGCTTCCGAGTGTCTTGCTCTGTGGAGAGGGCTGATGCAGTGCGAGCAGCCCTGGTCGTGTCCTCACGGACGCCCGACCGTCCTGCTGCTGCCGAGAAGTAAACTGGAATCGTTCTTCGGAAGGGAGTAGACCGCATGCTTTCAAAGACCAACGGCGCGGATGCGCGCGGGGATGAACGGATGCCACTACTCGCCGTCGTGGGGCCGACGGCGGTGGGAAAAACCGCGGTGAGCCTTCTTCTCGCCGAACGGCTGGGCGCGGAGATCATCTCCGTGGATTCGCGCCAGGTGTACAGGTACCTCGATATCGGCGCGGACAAGATTTCTCCGGATATCCGGCGGCGCATCATCCATCACATGATCGACGTGGCGGACCCGGATCAGGTGTTCTCCGCAGCGGACTTCGTCTCGGGCTGCGAGGATGCCGTCGAACGAATACGCGCTCGGGGGCGCATTCCTCTCTTCGCGGGGGGCACGCCGTTTTATTTTCACGCGCTCTTCGGCGGCGCGCTCTCCGAGGAGCTGCCGAAGAGTATGGAGCTGCGCAAGGAGCTGGAGGAGATCGCCTCGGCGCAGGGAGCGGGGGCGCTGCACTGTATGCTTCGTTCCGCGGATCCCGAGAGCGCGGAGAGACTGCACGAGAACGATGTCCGCCGTGTTGTGCGCGCTCTGGAGATTTGCCGCCTGACCGGCGGAACCGTCGGCGAAGCGTGGCGGAAGCGCCGGAAGATGGGGCCCTCGCCGAAATACGACGTGCTGTACATCGGGCTGAAAAGGGAGCGGCGCTTTCTTTTCGAGAGCATCGAACGGCGGGTCAGGGAGCAGTTCGCCTCCGGATTCGTGGAGGAGGTGGAGTGGCTGCTGGCCAAGGGTTTCGACGAACGTTTCCCCTCGATGCAGGGCTTCGGGTACAAGGATATTCTTGAGTATCTGCGCGGGAAGTGTTCACGCGAGGAGGCGGCGGAGCAGGACATTCGGCAGACGAAAGCATTTTCTCGAAGGCAGATGACCTGGTTTGGGAAATTTTCTCCAATTCTATGGTATGATACTATGGATTGTTCGATGACGGAACTCGCCGACGCGATTGAAAAGGATGTCCGTCATCATTCGGGGAGATGGTCTTTCGTCGATGGAGCACAAGAAGGAGATTGAGACTGCGTCGCCCACCGGTTTCTGCTTCGGCGTGAAAAGAGCGATAGAAAGCCTCGAAAAACGCATCGGGGAGTGCGCCGCGGAGGGTTCCGGGAGCGAAGGGAAGGTCTATTCCATAGGTATGCCCATCCACAACCCTCAGGAAGTGGAGCGTCTGTCAAGGAAAGGGCTCAGAGTCGTGGACAGTATAGACGACATTCCGCCGGGATCGCCGGCCTTTGTTCGCGCCCACGGTGTGCCTCCCTCCGTAAAGGAGGAGCTTATTTCCCGGTGCGGCGTCGAGAATGTGACCGATGCGACCTGCCCTTTCGTGAAAAACGCGCAGGACAAGGCTGCGTTTCTCGCGGAGGAAGGGTACTCGGTTCTCGTCCTCGGGGACCCCGGACACCCGGAAGTACAGGCCATCGTCGGGTGCGCGGGAGGCGACGTTTTTGTCGCATCCTCTCTTTCCGAGGTAAAGGCTCTTGGCAAAAGGGACAGGTTGGGAGTAATATCTCAGACGACCCAGAAAGGCGAGTTTCTCGGATCCGCCGCCTCCATTCTCGCGCCCCAAATCCGCGAACTGCGGGTTTTCAATACGATATGCGGGGCCACTACGCAGCGGCAGGAGGCCGTCAGGAAGATTACCTCCCGTGTGGACGGCCTGATCGTCGTCGGAGGCCGGAACAGCGCCAACACGGCGAAGCTCGTGGAAATAGCGCGTTCGCAAAGCTGCGACGTCCTGTGGATCGAGCACGCGGGGGAGCTTTCCGGGGGGTGGTTCGCGGGGAAACACAAAATTGGAATAGCAGCCGGCGCCAGTACACCGGACTGGTTGATAGAAGAAGTGAAACACGCAATAGAGACATCGCAGGTGTCAAGGGGGATGGAAGGTTATGACGGAAGAAATGATGAATGAGGGACTCCGTACTACGGACGTCGAAAACGCCGAGGGGCGTGAAGTGGAAGAAATGGGCGAGGCTCAGGAGACGATGGAGAGCATCCTCGAGCAGTACGGTGAGGTCGAGGAGCTGCACCGCGGAAAGATAGTCACCGGTACGGTGGTGAACGTCGTCGACGGAGGCTGGCTTGTTGACGTGGGATACAAGTGCGAGGGCTTCCTGCCCGCCAAGGAGTGGTCTCACAGGGTTCTCGTCGAGGACGCGGCCGAACCCGCGATCGACGAGAAAATCCAGATTCAGGTTGTGAGCATCCGCCACGGCGAAGAAGCGCAGCTTCTCGTCAGCCGCTGGAGATGCGAATTCGACCGCCGCTGGAGCGAACTTGAAAACAAACTGGCCCAGAACGAAGTCGTTTCCGTGAAGGGGATCCGCAAGGTCAAGGGCGGCCTCATGGTCGAATGCTGCGGACTCGAGGGGTTCGTCCCCATTTCGCATCTCGCCGAAGAGGGGAGAGGCGTCAATCCGGGCAAGTTCGTGGGCGAGATCTTCGACGCTAAATTGATGGAAAAGGACAAGAAGAAGCACCGGCTCGTCTTCTCCAGACGTATGATCGTCGAGGAGACTCTTGTGGCCGAACGCGAATCCTTCTACGTGAACGTGGCCGAAGGCGCGGTACTCGACGGAGAGGTCAGCAGCATCACCTCCTTCGGGGTTTTCGTGAACGTCGGTCCCATCGACGGACTTGTCCACATGAGCGAGCTTTCCTGGAAGCGGAATATCAAGCCGAAGGAGATGTTCAAGAAGGGCGATCCCGTCAAAGTGAAGGTCATCGGGATCGACCGCGAGAACAACCGCGTCTCTCTCAGCATCAAGCAGACCGACAACGATCCGTGGACGACTGCGTCCTCCAAGTGGAAGAAGAACGACGTGACCAAGGGTATCGTGACCAACGTCACCGACTTCGGCGCGTTCGTCGAGGTCGAGCCCGGTATCGAAGGACTCATCCATATCGGCGACTTGAGCTGGACCAGGATCAAGCATCCCAGAGACGTGCTTCGCAAGGGCCAGGAGGTCGAGGTGCAGGTGCTCGACGTCGATATGGACAAGAAGCGCATGAGCCTCGGTTACAAACAGCTGAACGATCCGTGGAACGATATCGCGGCCAGATACTCGAAGGATCAGGATCTGACGGTCAAGGTCGTCCGCCTGGCCGACTTCGGAGCGTTCGTCGAGATCGAAGAGGGCGTCGAAGGACTGATCCACATCTCCCAGTTGAGCACGAAGAGGGTTGAGAAGCCCGGCGACGTACTCTCCGAGGGGCAGGAGGTTCTTGCCCGAATCATCGAGATCAATCCTTCGGAGCGCAGAATGCGCCTGAGCATCAGCGCGCTTGAGGAGCCGACGGCCGTAGAACCTTCGCGCCCCCGGGACGAGGAGCGCAGAAAAGGCAAGCAGGAGCGCGGCGATCACGACAGACATCAGCAGAAGAACATCATGAGCGACGGCGAGGCGAATGTCACCATCGGAGAGTTTTTGAAGAACTCCATGCAGGACTAGCATGCTTCACGGGGTCGCCTGAAAAGGCGGCCCTTTTTTCAAATTTCCAAAGAAAGAGCGGCGAACAGAATGAATCCATTGCGTCTTCGAGTGTACCCCGACCCGGTTCTGCGAAAAAAAACAGAACCGGTTGTTGTTTTTGACGATGAACTGAAAGATTTGATCGCCGAAATGGTCCGGCTGATGAATCTGCACGACGGAGTGGGGCTCGCAGCCCCGCAGGTCGGCGTGTCGCTGCGCCTGGCGGTTGTGTTTTACAACGGAATGCTCCATGTCCTGGCCAATCCCCGGGTTATCTCCACCGAAGGCGAACAGTCCGGCGAGGAGGGGTGTCTGAGCTTCCCGGGGATTTTCGGCAATGTCGACCGTCCTTCGCAGATAACCGTCAGATATAACGACATCGAAGGCGTCGAACATGAGACGACCGTCGACGGCTTCCTCGCCCGGGCCTTTCTTCATGAAATGGATCATCTCGACGGCAGACTGCTTATCGATAACTTTTCGCCCATGAAACGCGCCATGGCCCGCAAAAAGCTCCTGCGTTCGAAAGATGCCGAGTCCGCCGACGGAGGATCGGTGCGACGATGACGCCCGCGCTTTCCAGAGATCCCGTCCTGTGGTTCTTCGGAACAGGGACTTTTGCGGCCTCCTGTCTTTCGCATCTTGCTCAAAAGATCCACTTCGACCTAATCGTCACTTCGCCTCCTTCTTCCGGAGGGAGAGGAATGAAGAGCATCCCCTCTCCCGTGGAAAAAACCTGCGATCTTCTCCACCTTCCCGTGTTCCATTCTTCCAGAGCGTCCGCCGAACCCGAGCTTGCCGCGCGACTTTCCGAAGCGCCGCCGGCGTGCATTCTCGTCGTGGACTTCGGCCAGAAGATCCGCGAGCCATTTCTCAGCGCTCCCGCATGGGGGTGTCTGAATATCCATCCTTCGCTCCTCCCGGCGTACAGAGGCGCCGCCCCCGTCCAGAGAGCGCTTCTGAACGGAGAGACCGTGACGGGAGTGTCGCTCTTCCGTCTTGTGGAGGAGATGGACGCAGGGCCCATTCTTCTTCAGGAAGAGTGGGCGATCGGTGAGAAGGCCAGCGCGGGAGAAATTTTAGAGATTCTTGCGGAAAAAGGTAGCGAACTTTACCTGTTGGGTGTAAAATGTCTCAATGAGGGAAGTTGCGAGTATAGAGATCAAGATTCTGAATCGGCTTCTTATGCTCCTAAAATTGCCAACAACGAGGCTGAATGCTCCTGGTCCCGTCCTTCTCGCAGTATTATCGCCACGGTGCGGGCGATGAACCCTTCTCCGGGGGCCTTTGTGCTGATACACGGCAAACGGGTGAAAATTTGGGAAGCCGTGAGTCATTCTTCCTCCGGGCAGCCCGGAGAAATCCTCGATTTCGTCGAAGGATGCCCAGTTGTCGCCGCCTCCGAAGGGGCCGTCGTGCTTCTCAGTATTCAACCCGAAGGAAAAAAACGCCTCGGCGGGGCTGAATGGGCCCGAGGGATTCGCCTGAAGAAAGGGGATTTTCTTCAATGAACGCCTCTGAACGCGAACTTTTCAGCCGGTTAATGACCTCCTTTCAAACATTTGCCGCCACACTCGAAAAATGGCCGAAGGCCGTAGCCGTCACCGGCGCGCTCGGCTCCGGAAAGACGGAGTGGGTTCTGAATCTCGCCCTGGGATTCGAAGCGCTCGGCGAGAAGGTCACGATCGCCGACTTGGATATCATCAACCCTTACTTCTGCATTCGACAGGTAACGGAAGCTCTCGGCGCAAGGGGATTCAATATCATCATGCCCCCCGAAAACGCTCGCTGGTCCGATATGACTGTTGTCTCGCCGAAGATTTCCTGCGCGTTGGCGACCGAAGAGGGCCGCTTGATGCTGGATATCGGCGGCGATGCGGAGGGAGCGCTGGCGCTGAAGCAGTTCGAACCCGATATTCGGCGCGCGGGGTATCTTCTGATCCTTGTCGTCAACGCGTTCCGTCCGCAGACCGCTTCGGTCCGCGGTGTCCGGACCATGCTCGAAAGAATGGAGAGCATCTGCGGTCTCTCCGTGGGGGCGCTTGTGAGCAATTCCCACCTTATGGACGAGACGACGCCGGAACTTTGCGCCGACGGCCTTGAGACCGTTATGGAAGCCGGTGCGGACCTCGGCCTTCCGGTTCTTTTCGCAGGCGTTCCTCCGAAGCTTTTCGAGGAGACGGTTTCGACGGTCGCATCACGGAATATCTCCGTTCCCTGCTGGCCACTTTCACGGCACATGATGCTTCCGTGGGAGGAAGGCGCCATGTGGTCAAAAGCTCCGGCGGCAGGCGAATAATTTTTCTCCAATTCTTTGTGGAAGGGGTGCACAGGCAATGGCGAAAAAAGGACGCATCGAGGTTTTCGAGCAGTTTTGCAAGAGTTGCGGACTGTGTGTGGCCGCCTGCCCGGTGAAGGTTCTCCGGATTTCGGAGAAGACCAACGCGAAGGGCTATCGTCCGGTCGAACAGTTCAAGGAGGGGTGCGTCGGGTGCGGCATGTGTGCGATGACCTGTCCCGATGCGGCGATCGAAGTGTTCAGGATTGAAGAGTAGTTTGCACTGTCGGAGGTGAAGAAGACATGGGACGAGTTTTGATGAAAGGAACGGAAGCCATTGCCGAGGCTGCCATTCAGGCGGGCTGTAAATACTTTTTCGGATACCCGATAACTCCGCAGAACGAGATTCCGGAATATATGTCTGCGCATCTTCCCGAGGTGGGCGGCGTCTATGTGCAGGCGGAGAGCGAAGTGGCTTCGATCAACATGGTGCTGGGAGGCGGCGCCACAGGGTACAGAGTCATGACCTCCTCGTCGAGCCCCGGCATCTCCCTCATGTCGGAGGGTATCTCCTACGTCGCGGGATGCGAGATTCCCGCAGTGATCGTGAATGTGATGCGCGCAGGTCCCGGACTTGGCGGTATTCTGCCGGGACAGGCGGATTACCTTCAGTCGACCAAGGGCGGCGGAAACGGCGATTACAACCTTATCGTCCTCGCGCCCAGCACGCTCCAGGAGTGCGTGGACCTCACCCAGCTCGCGTTCGACCTCGCGCAGAAGTACCGCAATCCGGTCATGGTGGCTGCGGACGGCTTCATGGGACAGATGATGGAGGCCGTCGAGATCAAACCGAGCCCGACCAGAGATCAGCCCGCGGACTCTTCCTGGGCGCTCGGATTCATGGGCGAACGCGGCGGCAAGAGGAGCCACCTTCACAGCCTCTTCCTGACTCCGGAACCCCTTGAAGAGCACAACCGAAAGCTACAGAAGAAGTACGCCGAGATGAAGAAAACGGAGCAGCGCTGCGAAACCTATCTTCTCGACGACGCCGAGCTGCTTATCGCCGCATACGGCACCACGGCCAGAATCTCCCGCTCCGCAGTGAACAACCTGCGCGCCGAGGGGCACAAGGTCGGCATGATTCGTCCGATCACCCTCTGGCCCTATCCTTATGAAATGTTCAAGACGATTCCTTCCACCGTCAAGCATATTCTTGTCTCCGAGATGAACGCCGGGCAGATGGTGGATGACGTGAGAGTCGCCACCGGTTGTCAGTATCCGGTCTCCTTCTACGGCCGCACGGGAGGATTCGCGCCCTCGGTCGAGGAGATCGAGAACGAATGCCGACGGATTCTCGGCCTGTAAAGGGAGGGGATTTCTGATGAACGAAGTGAAAGTATACGAACGTCCGAAGAGCTGGATGCCGAATGTGAGCAGCCACTACTGTCCGGGGTGCGGGCACGGAATCGCCCACCGCCTTGTCTGCGAGGCCATCGACGAACTCGGCATACAGAACGACACCATAGGCATCGCCCCGGTCGGGTGCGCCGCCATGATCTACGACTATATGGACACGGACTACTGCGAAGCGCCGCACGGTCGCGCCCCCGCAGTGGCGACCGGAATAAAGACAGTCCGCCCCGACAAGATCGTCTACACCTACCAGGGCGACGGCGACCTCGCCTCCATCGGCATGGCCGAAATCGTTCACGCCGCCAACAGAGGGCAGAATATCACGGTGATCTTCATCAACAACGCGATCTACGGCATGACCGGAGGCCAGATGGCCCCGACGACGCTTGTGGGCCAGAGAGCCTCGACGTGCCCGCTTGGACGCGACGTCAAGGTCAACGGCTATCCGATCCGGGTGAGCGAGATGCTGGCCACGCTCCCCGCTCCGGGCTATATCACCCGCGTCACGGTGGCGCAGCCGAAGTACATCATCAAAGCGAAGCAGGCCGTCAAGCAGGCTTTCCAGAATCAGATCGACGGGAAGGGATTCTCGCTCGTCGAGATTCTCTCGTCCTGTCCGACGAACTGGGGGATGCGTCCCGTGGAGGCTTTCGACTGGCTTGTCAATACGATGATGCCCTACTATCCCCTTGGTACGTTCAAGGATTTCGACTAGGGAGGGATGAGCATGTCCTTTTTCAAAACGCTTCTCGCGGCCGGTTTCGGCGGTCAGGGAGTCATGGTCCTTGGGCAGCTCGTAGCGTACACGGGTATCGAAGAAGGAAGACACGTCACGTGGATTCCCTCCTACGGGCCGGAGATGCGCGGAGGAACGGCGAATTGCGGCGTGGTGCTCTCGGACGAAGAGATCGGTTCTCCGGTAGTGGACAAAGCGGACGTTCTGGTGGTTATGAATCAGCCTTCCCTCTCCAAGTTCATCGGCCGGCTGAAGCCGGGCGGCGTGCTGGTGTACAACAGCGACCTTGTGGAGTACGACAACGCCCGCGCCGATATCAAGCCGGTCGCCCTTCCGGCCTCCGCAATCGCGGAGGAACTGGGCAGCGATAAGATAGCCAACGTCGTCATTCTCGGCGCCGTCGTCGAGTCGAGCGGTATTGTTTCGGACGAGGTCTGCATCGAGACGATCAAGGAGAAGCTGGGAAAAAAGAAGCCCCAGTTCCTCCCGATGAACCTGGGCGCCTATGAAAAGGGGAAAGAGGTCGCCAGGGCATGTTTGAAGGCGTGAGGGAGCAGACCCTCGCGCAGAGGACTGTCTACACCGGCAGGATTCTGAATCTCCGCGTGGACGACGTTACGCTTCCCTCCGGGAAGCGGGCGATCCGCGAGGTGGTGGAACACAGCCCCGCCGTGGGCATACTTCCCGTGCTTGACGACGGAACCGTGTTGCTGATCAGGCAGCACAGGTACGCGGTAGGGGAGGATGTGCTGGAAATACCCGCCGGAATCGTCGAGGGCGACGAACCGTTCGATGAAGCGGCGCGCAGAGAGCTGCAGGAGGAAGTGGGCTACTACCCGGAACATTTGAGGGAGATCGGCCGCATTTACAACTCTCCGGGTTTCAGCACGGAGCTGATGGTTCTGTTCGTCGCGACCGGGCTTCGCCCTTCGAAGCTGCAGGAGGACGACGACGAGTATATCTCGGTCGTTCCGGTCGCGCGCGGGGAGATCCCGGCGCTGCTCGCCGGAGGAACACTGCGCGACGCGAAGACGTTCGCCGCGCTCTCGTGGTGGATAGCCTTCGGCGAAGAACGCTGAGAACGCGCCGGGAAAAAGGGGTTTTAACAACCCTTTCGAATATCGGGATATATTAGGAACCGGCCTTGCCGGTTCCTTTTTTTATGCTACACTGTAACCATTATGACATTATATGACTTTGAATCCGCTCGTGAAGGTTTTCTTGCGTGGTTGTTGCTGGAACGGGGGCTGAGCGAGAATACGGCCTCCGCCTATTCGCGCGATCTGCAGCGCTGGTTCGATTTCTGCACCGTTTCCGGGGTGTCTCCCTTTCCTCCCGAGGAGACCGGTATCGCCCGTTTCCAACGTTTTCTGGTGAACAACGGGGGGAGCAAATCCTCGCGGCAACGAACGATGGCGGGACTTCGCACGTGGATGCGATTCCTGCAGGTGGAGGAGGTGCTGGTGAGCGATGTCGCCCTTCCCGAGCTTCCGCAGAAAGAGCGGCGGCTCCCGCAGATTCTCGGCGAGGGAGAGATCGACCGGCTGCTCGAGGTATGTGCGGGCGAGGACCCCCTGTCCCGCAGGGACCGGGCGCTTTTCGAGGTAGCTTACGGGTGCGGTCTGCGGGCAAGCGAGTTGTGTTCGCTCCGGACAGGAGATGTTGATTTCGCTTCGAAAACGCTCCGCGCCCTCGGGAAGAGCGAGAAGGAGCGCACGGTTCCATTCTTGGGCGAGCCTGCGCATCGCGTGCGGATCTATCTTGAAACAGCCCGCCCCATGCTTGCGAAGGCGGAGACCGATGCGCTTTTTCTTTCGCGGAACGGCATGATGCTGAACCGCGAGGATGTGTGGCGGATTCTACAGAAACGAGGGGCGGAGGCGGGGATCTCCAGAAAACGCCTCCATCCTCATATTCTCCGTCATAGCTTCGCGACGCATCTGCTGCGCCGCGGAATGGACCAGAAAACGCTCCAGGAAATCCTGGGACATGCCTCCATATCCACAACCGACAAGTACCTGCACTTTGACCTTGAACTGCGGGACGTGTATGATGCTTCTCATCCACGAGCGTAAACATGCGCCGATCAATGAAAAGGAGTTGAGAGAATGATCGAAAAAGTCAAGGCCGCGTGCGCTTTCTTGCGAGAACGCCTCCCTTCGTCTTCCGAGTCCGCCGTCATTCTGGGTTCAGGATTGGGTGCTTTCGCGGATTCCCTCGAAGAACGCACCGTGATACCCTATGAGCGGATACCGAATTGGCCCCGTTCCACCGCACCGGGACACGGCGGACGGCTAGTCCAGGGAAAACTGGGCGATCGGCGGCTTCTCGTCATGCAGGGTCGAGTTCACTACTACGAGGGGTACCCGATGGAGCAGGTTGTCTTTCCGGTGCGGGTGCTCGGGGAACTCGGCGTGAAGAATTTGGTGATCACGAACGCATCGGGCGGAGTGGATGCGGCGCTCTCTCCGGGGGACGTGGTCGTTGTGGAAGACCACATCAATTTCATGGGAGCGAATCCTCTGCGCGGTCCCGACACGCCGGAGTGGAACGATCGTTTCCCGGACATGACGCGATGTTACGACCCCGAGTTTTCGGCGGCGTTCGAAAAGGCCGCCATGGAGGAGCGCATTTCCGTGCGCATGGGGGTGTATTTCGCTTTCTCCGGGCCTTCTTTCGAAACTCCGGCCGAAATACGGATGGCGCGCATGCTGGGGGCGGCCGTGGTGGGTATGTCCACCGTACCGGAGGCGATAACGGCAAATGCCATGGGGCTGCGGGTCTGCGCTCTTTCCTGCGTTGCCAACGCCGCCGCGGGGATGACGGAAAATGTTTTGAGCGGACAGGAGGTGCTCGACGAGATGGCGAAGACTTCCGAGAAGCTGATTCGCCTCTTGAAGCGTTTTTTCAAGGAGATGAGATGACATGTTCGATATCATTTCGTTCATCGAGCGAAAGAGAGACGGAGGAGCGCACTCCGGCGAGGATATCCGCGAGTTCGTGAGCGCTTTCGCCTCCGGCGTCGTTCCCGACTATCAGGCGAGCGCATGGCTGATGGCGGTATATCACTCCGGACTCAAGGGAGAAGAGCTGAAGGAGTTCACCCTGGCCCTTGCGCGTTCAGGACAGATTCTCTCCTTCGGCGACCTTCGTATCGTGGACAAGCACAGCACCGGCGGCGTGGGCGACAAGGTAACGCTGCTCCTGGTTCCTCTTGCGGCCGCATGCGGCGTCAAGGTGGCCAAACTCTCCGGTCCGGGGCTGGGATTCACCGGCGGCACCGTGGACAAGCTGGAGGCGATTCCCGGCTTTCAAACACACCTCTCCTCCGAGCGTTTCGCCGACCAGGTTCGGCGCATCGGCTGCGCTATCTCAGGCCATTCGGCCGACCTTGCCCCCGCGGAAGGAAAGTTCTATGCTCTGCGCGATGTTACCGGGACCGTGCCCTCGCTTCCGCTGATATGCAGCAGCATAGTCAGCAAGAAGATCGCCGGAGGCGCCGACGCTTTCGTGTTCGACGTGAAATGCGGCGGGGGCGCGTTCATGGAGGATTACGAAAGCGCCGAAAAGCTCGCGAGGGCGCTCGTGTCACTCTCAAAAGCTCTCGGGAAGGAGAGTATGGCGCTGATCACCGATATGGATCAACCCCTCGGCGAGTGGATAGGTAACAGCACGGAGGTGCTCGAAGCCGTTTCGGTACTCCGGGGAGAAGGGCCGAAGGATGTCGAGGAGATTGTGATCAACCTTGCCGGGGCGATGGTCTCCATCGATTCGGACCTCTCTTTCGACGAGGGGTGCGATCTCGCCCGGAAGAAGCTGGACGACGGGTCGGGGCTCGAGACGTTCCGCGCCATGATCCGCGCCCAAGGGGGAGATGAACGGATATGTACCCGCCCGGAGGACGTGCTTCCTCTGGCCGGCAAGAAAAAGGTTATCGCCGCTCCCGGAGAGTGCGTTGTGCGCTCGGTGAACGCACGGAAGATCGGCGAAGGTGTGAAGCGGCTCGGAGGCGGGCGGATGTCTTTGGGGGAGAGTATCGATCTCTCCGTCGGCGCTCGCATTCTGAAGAAGAACGGCGCGTCGGTCCGTGAAGGTGAAGCGCTCCTCGAAATCCTGTACAACGACGAGGGGAAGCTCGCGGACGCTTTGCCGTATTTCGAGTCCGCCTGCACGTTCGATCATGCGGTCGCGCCTTCCGATGCGGGGGCGCAAAGAAAACTGATTCTCGGAAGGGTTGGGTAAATAGTTGCTCGGTACAGTAAGACTACGGTGCGCGCTCTTCTTTTTCCTGTTCTTTTGCTTCGCTCTGCTTCCGTCGCCGGGGGCTGCCGATGTGAACGTTCAGTTTCCGTCTTCGGTGGGTATCGGGAAGCCGTTCGTACTCCGCGTCACCTCGTCCGAACCCTTGACGGGGGTGGAGGTCGTGTGGCAGGGGAGCGTTGTGCAGCTCGGCGTTTCGGTATGGAATGACCGTTACATCGCCCTCGGTCTTCTCGGAACGCACGTCGGCAAGGCGAAGACGGGAGATCATCGCCTGACGCTCCGCCTCCTCGCCGGAGGGAAGCGTTCGGAGCACCCCTTTTCCATTAAGATAACGCCTGTGCAGTACAAGGAGGACAGGCTCACGCTTCCGGAGGGCATGGTGACGCCTCCGCCTTCCGCGCTCAAACGCATAGAGGCGGAGAGAAAGCTGACTGGCGCGGCCCTTGCTACTATGACTGCGGAACGTCGGTGGGGGCTTCCCATCGTGCGGCCCGTCCCAGGCATAGTGACCAGCCCGTATGGCCGCCGGAGGATTTTGAACGGAAAACCGAGGAGCCCTCACGGTGGGGTTGATTTCCGCGCCGCGACGGGAACGCCGGTTCTCTCCGCTCTTTCCGGGTACGTCGTCCTCACCGGTGATCATTACTACGCAGGGAAGAGCGTTTATATCGATTCGGGCGGAGGAGTCATCGCGCACTACTTTCACATGGATACCGCGGATGTGAAACAAGGCGATTTCGTCAAGGCGGGACAGGTGGTCGGCAAGAGCGGCGTGACCGGAAGGGCGACCGGACCGCATCTGCATTTCGGTCTTGCGCTTTCCGGACAGATGGTGGACCCCGAGCCCCTTTTCTCCGCCACTGTCGCCCAAATGCTGGAGAAAACCGCGTTGCGGAAGATAATCCCTAAGTGGAAGTAATGCCGGAGGACAGCGGCTGCGCTGACCGCGTGCGCGGATACTTTTTCCTCGGGAGGTGGAGGGGATGACGTTCTGGAGAAGACTCTTCGCAGGCTCCTTTCTGCTGCTTCTGGGAGCCTCCGCATGCTGGGGGAACCAGCTTGTACGTGAGTTCGAGGCGCGGTTTACCAAATACTTCGCGGACAGAATTCAGGCAAAATCCGTACTGGCAGTCATAATGGGCTCGGAGGACGAGCTGCGCCGGGGCAAGATACCGACGCTCAATCTGTGTATCGAAAACGCGCTTTTTGAAGGCGTTCGTTACGACAGGCTGTTGCTCGTGATGTACGATGTCCTTTTTACTTCGGCGGCGCGAGGCATCGTCATTCATTCTCACGGCGAAAGCCGCCTCTCCGGCGGAATCTCAAAGGAGAGCTTTCTGAAGACGCTTTCCGAGGGAATGCCGCACTTCGCCGTTTCGGAACTGGAACTGCGCAACGGAAAGGTTATGGTGAAGGGGGTCTACGAGCGGCGCCTCACATTCAGGGTTCGGGCTTTGATGCGCTTTACCGGCGCCTATGTCATCGGCGGCGACGGCGTCGCAAAAGTTCGCTTCGACGATGCGACGAACGACAACCCGGCAATAAGCACGCTTGATGTCGCCCGCGCTCTGGCAAACGCCGCCTCCGTTCTCTCTTTCGGAAATTTCTTCGGCGCACCCGCTCTTCGTGAGGTTCTGGTGGATCATGACATGGTGTGGTTTTCTGCCGAGAGCAAATAGCGGGTATTCTTCAGGTACACCGGTCGACTCCGGCTCCGAGCTATGTCTCCTTCAAAAGGAGAGAAAAAGTAGGATTGTCTGAATGCTCTTTACGACTGGACTTTTTCATAGGAACACAGTACAATCCGTAGTGTCGAATGGAGGCGAATGTGTCCCGGTGGGCGCCCCGGACTTCAAATCCTCACGGAGCAACACCACATGCTCTAAACCGTTGGAATAACTGACATTTTTCTCATCCGAAGCGACTATCAAAGAGCATTTCCCAGTTTTTTCTTACTCACAAATCCGCTCTGACCAGCGGATTTTTTTGTACCCTTCGCACGCCGAAAAAACCTTACATTGACCACCTTCCTTCCCTCGCGGCCCATAGTGCCTAGAGTGCCATTTGAACCATTGGCACGACTTGGATAACGCTCTTACATGTACAAGCTACATCTTCCGTTGATTGTTGTCAAGCATGGCCTTTTAGTCCATTGTAAATTTACAATAGACGTATAACCCTTTCGCTAGCGCAATAGGTCTAAAGGTGTAGTCGTTTGTAGTTCTTGCAAGCCTTGAGCTTTATAAAGACTAAAATTTCAGAAGTATTATTTGTTATGGAGGACTTGACTTTTTAGGTGTGGATAAGAGATAATGTACATATGAATGCAAATATACAAACATCCTCGAAAAAGGAGGTGAAAGCATGATGGTAACGAAATTGCAGGCAGTACGTAAGGAAAGACAGTTGACCGCGTTTCAGGTGGCGAAGCTGAGCGGCATCCATCCCGCGAACCTCTCCAAGATCGAGAACGGGCGCATGGTACCGAGTAAGAATATGAAGGCCGCGCTTCTCTCGCTGTACAGTCTTCCGGAGGATGAGCTTTTCGAGGCGACCTATGGAATGGCGAAGTAATGTATCCAGTATACAAAAACGCCCGGTAGCCGCCGGGCGCAAATCGAAGGAAGGAGAAATTCATGCAGGACGATGTAAATTATAGCACGTTCGCAAGTAACACGCCGATATCCGAAACAATGCGAGAAAAAATAATTGCTTGGAATCAGAACTGTACACTTTTCTGGGAAGACGCGAAAAATAAGACTTCCGGAGAAAAAACTTTTAAGAAGATTGGCTGTGCTGTATTTTCTTGCTTTGCATACCATCAGAAAAAATACAGTTTATCACCGCGGTTGAAATGCGACATAGGAAGCGTCGATTTGGATACAGACAGTTACGGCCTTTCCCTCGGAAGCGGGAATACCGGCTCATGGCTAGAAGATGTTTTTGCGCGTCGATATGATTGGGAGCTCCACAGGCTTCCCGGCGAGGTGATAGGCGAGTTCGTGCGACAGGTAACCGAAACGGCGGCGGTCAACGGCGCTCGCTATACACGGGAAGCACTTGACGAGTTCATTCAAGAGCTTGAGAACATCAAGAGCATTGAAGACGAAATAAGAGAAAATCTTCTTTTCGGCTGCCTTCTGGAAGCGGCTCCAGACAAAAACCTGACAATTGGAAACGAAGAGGCTACACAAGAGGCGCTTGAAGCATACGCTAAATCGCAAAAGTCAATCGTTGGCAGGGAGATTATACAAAGTTCCATAGTCGAAGGTGATATACAAAAGGCGCGACGCCTTGCAATCGATATTCTGTCGCCTCAAAGGGTACAGGCGCCTCGTATCCTGACAAGCAATAGGACCTCCACCCGCGCCCGCGCCCGGCGCTCTCCCGTCAGATCGGCGGCGAAGAGCAGCGGCGATGGCAACGCTGGCGAAGACTCCGACGGAGGCTCAGACCCCGAACCACCTAAGTTAAAGCATCATCTTCTTGCGGCCCTCTCCCTGGAAGGGAGGCGGGCGGCATGACTCCTACCAACGCATCCAACCAACGCGAAAAACTGTTGAATCATCTCCTCAGCGGGCAGCCCGTAACCGAAGACCTTGGGCGGCTCTTGTTCGGCGTGCGCAGAAACGCAGCCCGAATCTCCGAACTTCGGAAATCCGGTTGGGATATCAAGACCGTCCTCGACGAAAGCCATTGTGCTACATGGTCAATCCGCGACCTGCGGAACCCGCGTAAAGCTATACAGGGCACGCTTCCATTTGAAGGGAGCGCGGAATAATGGCCTATACCCGCGAACAGGTAGAGGCGTCCTTCCCTGGGGGCGCTTGGAAGATTCCCGGCAAGTATTGGATGAAGTCTCCCATTCGACCGGAGGAGCGTACCGCCTCCTTCGAGGTCGACATTGAGAAAGGCGCGTTCTACGATCACGGAACCGGCGAAGGTGGCAAACTCTCGGAACTCTTCGCCCTGACCGGACAAGAAGACCCATTCAGAAGGGAGGGGGCGGAGCATTCCGCTCCTTCACCCGCACTTCGCTTGTGGGAAGCATCGCAGTCGGCGAAAAGTCACGCATACGCGAGCAGGAAGGGTATCTCGATCGATGGCTTGCGCGTCTCATCGGCGGGCGAACTCCTGATACCCTGTTACGCCGCTTCCGGTGAACTTGTGGCTGTAGAGCGCATATCTCCCAACGGCGACAAGAAATCACTAGGCCCGAAGAAGGGCGCCTTCCATATCATCGGCGGCAAGATGGACGATGATTTGCCGCTTCTCGTGGCCGAAGGTTTCGCAACGGCGGCATCGCTCAGGACGATAACCGGGTGGAATGTTGCGTGCGCGTTCGGAGAGGCGAATATCAAGAGCGCTGTAGAAGCTCTCAGGAAGAGGTTTCGCGGCGATATCGCCATAGCACCGGATGCTCAATCCGCTGACCTCTCGGATACGTTCGACGTAGTGCCATTCCCTGACGGGTACGAGAAAAATGATGATTGGAACGACTTGTGCGCGAAACACGGCCCGGAGATCGTGAAGCAGATGTTCCGTGACCAATGGCAGAACCGCCGCAAGAAGGAGAAGCCCTCGGAGAAGCCGAAGATCACCATATCCACAATGACGGCTCTTGAACTCCGAAGGAGCGCTATCAAACCTCCGACATGGATTGTCCCGAATATCCTTCCTCAAGGGCTTGCGGTGCTGGCTGGCAGACCGAAGGGCGGGAAGAGTTGGCTTGCGTTGAAGTTGGCTCTTTCCGTTGCGAGTGGGACGGAATTTCTCGGTAATGACTGCAAGCCGGGCAAAGTGCTTTATGCCGCTCTCGAAGATACGCCGTACCGACTGAAAAGCCGAATCGGTAAACTCTGGGACGATGACCGCACAGTACCGGCAGACCTTCACGCCACGACGGATATACCACGCCTCGACGCTACAGGCCTTCCAGTGCTCGAAGCATGGGTACAGGAGCATCGCCCTCGTTTGGTAATTTTGGACACGTGGGGTCGGTGCAAGGCTTCCGGCGACTCCAAGAAAAACGCCTATGAGCAGGACGTGGAGATCGTTTCCCGAATCAAGAAGCTGGCCGACGATAACGAGTGTTGCGTCCTCCTTCTTCACCACGAAAACAAGGCTAATGCGAACGATCAAAACTGGCTGAATAGCCTCTCTGGAAGTCTCGGACTTCCGGCAACGGTGGACACAATTCTTTCACTCAAGCGTGAAATGGGCGCAGATGAAGCCGTCCTCAAGAGAGCGGGAAGAGACCTGACCGACGATTCAGACCTTGCTCTCGAATGGACGGAAGAAGGCTGGCGTTATCAAGGGCTTGCAAAGGAAACGAAGTGCGGGAAAGAGCGCCTGTTGATTCTTCGCTCTCTCAGAGACGCAGGCGAACCTGTGAGCGTGACGTATATATCGGCTGACATAGGGAAGACTGCGAACGCTACAAGATCGTTGCTCTTTAAGATGGTGAAAGGTGGGCTTGTGGCCAAGACTTCAAAAGGGACGTACCAGATACCGCAAGAGGGAAGATTCAAAGATGATGATGAGGAGGAGGATACCGTTACAAGCGTTACGGACGTTAATACCGTTATGCCCGTTACAAGCGTTATGCCCGTTATGCCCGTTATGCAGGAGAACATAACGGTAGAAGAGGGTGCCGTTATGCCTACCGTTATGCAGGATAAACCCAGTGATACCAACGTTCTAGACGAAAAGCATAACGACATAACGCTCATAACGCCTAAGCCCGGCAACCTCGAAAAGTTCAACCTCGGCTCTCCTTCCCTTGCGGAAAAAGAATCCGCCCGGCGCGAGTTCCTACGCCGATACGATGCGGGTGAAGAGATGGACATGGCGACCGGGCGACCGATGGCGGAGGTAACCTACTTCGATCCGCTCGCAGATGTCCGCTCGGAGATGTTCAAAAATGAACATGAACCCGACGGAATGAAGCCCGTCGAATCGACGGCTCTGAACATCGCTAATGCGGAATCCACCCTGGCCGGGGTGGAACCGAAGTCCGCGCCGAAGAGGGCGAGCTATCGAGAACTTCTGGGGGTGACGACCAATGAAGACGCGCCTGTTTCTTGATGCGCTTGTCGCAGACGGCGTACTCGTGACCGTCTCCCGTGACAAAGTGTTCCTGACCGGCCCTGAGGATTGCGTGAACGAAGCCCTTGACGTGCTGAAGGATATCCCTTCCCTTGAGGCTGAAATCATCAGGCTGTTGAACCCGTCGGACGAAGATCGATGGAGATGGCTCGAAGCCCAGGCCAAAGAGATCCACGAAGAACACGCGGCCCGGATTGATCGGCTCAAGAAGGCGGGGCTTCCAGAACCGGAAGTAATAGCCCTGTACACGACGCACCGAGACCACAGCTCCATTCTTCCGGAACGTCTCAGGCCGAAGGGGGTGAAGGGATGAAATACCTTTGGCTTAACAAGGACGAGACAAAAATGCACTTTTGTTCTCAAGCCGACCGTCGGTGTATGGGCGCGTCATGCGTGGCCTGGCTCCCCTCGGAGAGAGATGAAAAATACGGGCGCTGCTTGCACGTCCCGGCGATAGACGATGAGGAGTAACCCTGTGAACGCGACAAGACAAGGAGGCAAAAAAGAGATGACCGCCATTCTCACTCGATACTCCGACGCGCGCGAATTCACCACGAAAAGCGGACTTTGCCGGAAGGCCGGGGTGAACGAAGATTCCCTTCTCGCGGTCGTCGTGAAGGAATGCGTAGACAACGCGCTCGATGCCGTGGAACAGGCCAGGGTGGACGTGGAAAGCGTCTCCCTCGGGCTTCTCCCGGAGAGGAACGGCTTTTTCGTCGAGGACGGGGCCGGGGGCTTTTCGAACGATGCGCTTCTCGAATTCTGGCGGGTGGATCGCGGGTATACGAGTTCAAAGCGCTTCCGCCTTCCGACGCGGGGCGCTCTTGGAAACGGTCTTCGAGTTGTGGCCGGGGCGGTCGTCGCGTTCGATGCGGAATTGACGGTCCACACGCGAGGGAAGACGTACAGCGTTCAACCGCGCCCGGAGGGTGAACCCCTGATCCTCGAAACAGGAGATTACCCCGTTGCCGGCACGCGGATCGAGATGACCTTCCCTCGATCGGTCGCCGTGGATGAAAAAACGCTGGCCTGGGGGGAAGGCGCCTTGTTCCTCTCCTCGGGGGGAGCGTACACGGGGAAGAGTTCTCCGCACTGGTACGCGTCGCGGGACCTGTACGAGCTTTTCAGGGCTACGGACGGGGTGACGGTCGCAGCGGTCGTTTCTCAGTTCACCGGATGCAGCGGGGCGAAGGCCGGGAGGATCGCCGAAGGGTACGACCGCGCCCCGGCCAACGAAATCACGGAAGAGGACGCGGACGAGATTCTTTCCCGGATGCGTCGGGAGGTCCGCCCGTTCAATCACACGACCTTCAAACGGATCGGCGGGGAGACGCGCTTTTCAACCGGAGAATTCGTCACGGACGCGGGGCTTGTTATCCCGTTCTCCGTCTCAGTCTGGGCTTTCGCCTCGGACGCTCCCGCGCTCGAATTCTCGCTGAACAGATCGCCGTCTACCGCGCGCGCTTGGTCGTACAGGCAGAACGCGAACACACAGCGTCTTGTCTTCCCCGGATACAAGACCGTCGACGTGACCACGAAACGGGACCTCTCTTTCATCGTCAACGTCTCCGCGCCGCTTATCCCGTACACATCGGACGGGAAGTCCCCGGACCTGACCGCGCTTTTCACCGGAGGAACAGTTCAAGAAACAATCGTCAAGGCCTCGAACGCCGCGAAGAGGGAGAGCGCGGAGCCGACGAAGGGACGGACCACGCAGAAAGACATCATCCTCGCGGCGATGCCTGAAGCGCTGAAGATCGCCGGGGGCGGGTACTCCTTCTCGCAACGTCAAGTCTATTACGCCATTCGCCCGCTGATCGGGTTCGAGCCGAAGTACAAGTATTTCACGGACCTCCTGACCGCGTATGAAAACGAGTTCGGAGAGGTGGAGGGGTTGTATCGGGATAATCGCGGATCGCTCATCATTCCGCACGCCGGGGGTGAAATCCCTGTCGGTACTGTCACTGTCGCCCGCTTCAAGCGCCCGAAGTGGACCTTTCACCGCGTGCTCTTCGTCGAGAAACAAGGCTTCTTCCCGTTGCTGAAGTCCGCACGCTGGCCGGAAAGATGGGATTGCGCGCTGATATCCTCCTCGGGGTTCGCTTCCCGCGCCGTGAAAGACCTTCTCGATGTCCTGGGGGAAGATTCCTCGGAGCCGGTTGAAGTCTTCGCACTGCATGACGCGGACGGTCCCGGAACGCTGATTTTTCAAGCCCTGATCGAAGCCACGGCAAGCCGGGCCGCGCGGAAGGTCCGTATACACAATCTCGGTCTGGAGCCTTGGGAAGCCCTCGAAATGGGATTGCCCCCGGAAAGGATCGAGCGAGACAAGGACGCGGGAAAGATCCCCGTCGCGGACTACGTACCGGAGAAGTGGCGGCGATGGCTTCAGAAAAACAGGGTCGAGCTGAACGCCATGAACACCCCGCAGTTCTTGCGCTGGCTTGACGCGAAGATGGAAGCGGCCACGAACGCCGCGCCGAAGCTGATACCCCCGTCGAACGTGGTACGGGCCGAATACGAGGCGAAGGTCCGGAAGCGTATTTCCGAAGTACTGGCGGAAAGGATACTGACCGAAGCGAAGTACAGCCAACAGGTGGAAATGGCGTTGATGGAGGTACTTATGGACACCTACGCCCTGGACATCGGAAAGGCCGTTGAAAGCGCCCTGGCCGAAGAGAGAGAAAAAAGCTGGCGGGCGCCCGTCGAGAAAATAGCGGTCGAGATGGCGAAAGCAACGGGTTTTTGAAAAAACGCCTTTTTCGTTCCGCTTTTGGGCAAGCCCACAAAAAACCGGGGAAGCGCCTTTTTCAAAAAGGCTTCCCCGGCCTGGGTGGAGACAAGAAGGAAAGGGGGTATTGAAGCGATGAAACAGCCCTTCGGCAAGTGGATCAAGGCCCGGCGTCGCGCCCTCGGTCTCGGATTGTGGAGATGCGCTCTTCATGCACGGATCGGCGGAGAGGCGTTGCGGCTCATCGAGACGGGGAAGAGCAACCCCGCCGGGTGCAAGCTGGCCACGCTGTACGGGCTGGCCGCGGCACTCGGATTGGACGTTGCGGAAGTGGTCGAGCGCGCAGCTTCCGAAGATCCCCACCTGATGGACTGGCTTCAAAAGAAGTGGGATTAGTATTTTCCGTTCCAAGTCGAACAGCTGGGAAAAACTGGAGTTCCGCGCAGACCGTTATATTCCGGTAGCAAGGCGAACAGGGTGTAAAAAGTTGACATTTCGATAGGGCGCACTTCAAAGAAGACTTGGTAGGGAAAAAGTAGACATTGAGAGGAGGTGAACTAATTGACGAAAACGCACACAACCGGGGGGCTTACGGAAAAGCACCATCGACTTATCGAGCTTCTGATTTCCGGATCGTCAGTAATCGACGCAGCCGCCGAATCGGGATTTTCCAGAGCCTGGGCGCAGCATTTGATGAGTGACAATGTTTTCTTCATCGCCGAACTTGAACGCCGCAGGCACGAGTCTTTAATGGAACTTCGGGACAGACTGCGGGAGACGGTCCTTACAGCCGCAAGCGCCTCGATGGAGCTTCTTCGGGACGAAACGGTATCGCCTGCGACGCGACTTCAGTGCGCGTGCTCTATCCTAGGTAAACTCGAACGATACTTCGGTGAAGCGAAGCCGGCGCGCACACCGGAAGATGTCGCGGGGGATATGTCGCGGTTGCGGCAAGCTGAAATTTTCCGGTCGTTGGGGGACGACGAGCGGGAAAAGACGGGGTTTGTAGAACGTTCCAAGACGGAGCTTGACAAGGAGGAATAGACAATGGCTACAACGATAGGAACGCGGTATATGCAGGTGCGCCATAAGGGAGTGGAGTACTCGGACGTGGTAGCGCTCCTCGGGAAAGACACGGACGACGTTGTGCAGGGTCGCCGTGACCTGACAATGGACGAACTCGAAAAGCTGGAAGCAGTCGCAGCGGCGAAGCCTCGGGAAGCATTCAATACGCCGATTCGGGCGGCCATACTGTAGGGAGGGAATAGCAATGGCACACACGAAAGAGCAGTATCAGGCTATGAGCGCAGCGGAGAGAGTCGAAGCGGGGCGGCGTGACCATGCGGAGTGGTTCAACCGCCTTGCGCGGAAGCGGGAAAAGGGCTGTTCGAGCGCGTGTTCGAGCTGCATCCACGGCGGGGGTGGTTGCGACGCCGACCTTTCCAAATCGCCGGGATGGTTCGCCGAACAGTACGACCGGACGCAGGTTTAGCGCGAACAGGATAGACCGCCCCAAGGGAAGGAGCGGTCTATCCTGCAAAGAGAGCAGCGGATATCAAGTCCGCAACTGAAAGTATTAAAGGAGGGTGAGGTGGTGTAATCTTGGGAAACGCAAAACAGTTTTCCCTCGACTTGAGCAGCTGGGCTGACAAGCTGGAAAAAGAAGCGGTGCCGAAGTTTGTTCGCACGGTGGCGACTGATTTACTCAGGAAAGTAACGATGAAAAGTCCGGTCGACACAGGGCGATTCCGGGCTAACTGGATGGTCGGCATAGGAGCCGCGGACGAGAGTATCTTTGAAGTCGAAGGGAAGATTTCGGAGGAGACCGCGACTCGAATTTCCATGGAGCGCGGACTAGCCGTTATCACCACGTACAACAGCCCGGATAAGAACGTGCACATCTCCAACAATCTCCCCTATGCCAACGAGCTTGAAAAAGGGCATTCCATGCGGGCGCCTCTGGGTGTTGTGGAGATATCGGTTATCGAGGTCGAAATGAACCTTAGCGGAGACCGCTCCGTCCGGGGCGACAAAATCTCATAATAGGGGGGGAAGGGCATGCCTGTATTGGAAGCAAAAATCAATCCATCGGGAGCGGTAAGCGGGGCGCGGATTATCAAGCGCTCACTCGACGACATAGGGCGTTCGGCCGTCGGCATGGAGCGCACGATGGGCGGCGCTGTATCGAGGCTTAGAAATATGATGCTCGGGTTGTTCGCCGGGATACAGCTCAAGAACCTTGCGAAAGGCTTCCTTGATACCGCAGTCGCAGTACAGAACTATCGGCGGTCCTTGGAAGCCGTCATCGGCGATACGGAACGGGCGAACAAGACGTTCGAGGAATTGAACAAATGGGCGGCGTTGAACCCTGTGGATACGAACGACGCAATAGCCGCGTTCGTCCGTCTCAAGTCCGCAGCGGTCGATAACACGCAGGAGGCGCTGAAATCGGTAGCGGACCTCTCTTCCGTCATGAATACCTCGATGGAAGATGTTGCCAGAGCGGTTGTCAGCTTGAATACAATTCAGCTTCAGGGTCTCGGAATACTCTTGGATAGGACCGGGAAGAAAGCCATTATTCAATCCGGGAAAATCCGCGTCGAGACGGAGAAAACAGCCGATTCCATCCGCAAAGGATTGATCAAGGTTATCGAACAGAACTACGCCGGGGCGATGGCGCGGACCGTGACCGACTGGCGCGGCGCGATGAATACCATGGGCGGCATGTACGATATGTTCAAACAGAACGTCATGGGCAGCGTCGGGAGCGGCGGTCCGTTCGACGCGCTCCTGACGATGATCAACAAGGGGCGTACCGGTTGGGAGAAGTGGATGGAGTCTGACAGTTACAAGACGCTCGTCAAGAACGCGCAAGACGGCTTCTTCACGGCGGCGGACGCCGGGCTTGCAGCGCTTCAAGCCGTTTCGGGCGGAATAGACATTCTCTCGAATTTCGTCAGCTCCTTCCCGGATACCGCGAAGTACGGTCTTCTCGGGAGGCTGCTTCTCGGTCCGAAGGGTGCGCTTCTCGGCATTCTGGGGGGTCTGACCTCGGACCTTATGAAAGCCGCTCCTGACCTCTCTCTCGAAGCGCTGGACGCGGAGGTATTGAAGCGTTACGGCTCGGTCCTCAACAACGAGAACGAACGCGGCGGGGGCGGCGGCAAAGGCTGGCAGGGCGACCCGGGAAAAGGCGTCTTCCGGTCAATGTCTGACGGTATCAAGACGCTCCGGGAGGAGTTGGAAAAGGCGCGGGGCGTACCGTTCGTGGTGGAGGGGATCAAGTCTGGAAAAACAAAAACGGGGGTGGACGCGCTGGCGGGTGCTTTGGAGGATGCAGGCAGCAAAGCGTCCGAACTTGCCGAAAAGCTGGCTAAAGCCCTCGGCATATCGACCACGGAAGCGGAACGTCGTCTGACGAGCGCTCGGGAGATCGGCATAACGACCGCCGCAGAAATCGCACGCCTCAAGGAAAGAAACTCTCTTCTTGAGGAGGCGCAGCTACTCGCGGCGGGCGCCGTATCCGACCCGTTCGCAGGGTGGAAACACTCGATGGGCTTCATGTCCGACGAGACATATGCTTCACAGCTTGCCGCTAAGTTGCAGGAATACGCCGCCGTCGCCCAAAGGTTCGGAACGGACCTTTTCCAGAGCGACGGATGGAGGAGCACTATCGAAAGTCTTCTCCCGGTCGTGCGGAACATGGGGGCGGAACTCTCGGCGGCGTTCTCCTCCGGGAAGATAACTGCGGACGAGTACAAGAAGAGCATCGAGGAATTGATCGATCGATTCTCTTCCTTGGGGGCGCTCGGTCCTACGGAGATAGAAAAACTCCGGGAGAGTCTGAGGGAAACCTCGCGGGCGTCGGACCAGTTCGGAAACAATGCGGCTCTCTGGGCTGACAAGATCGCCTCCGGTCTTTCGGAAGCCATTGTGCAAGCCCAGGACTTGGGAGACGCACTGCGGAATATCGCAAAGCAGATAGCTGGAAGCGTGTTGCATGGGCTTTTCTTGAACCTCCTTGGAGTCAAAAAGCCATATGCCGACGGCGCTGTATTTTCCGCAGGGGAGCAGTTGACCGCCTTCGCTCGCGGCGGCATAGTCACCAAGCCGACCATCTTCCCGATGGCGCGTGGCGCGGGTCTTATGGGCGAAGCGGGACCGGAAGCAATCATGCCATTGAAGCGGACTTCTGACGGAAGTCTCGGCGTAAGAGCGGAAGGCGGCGGGACGGTGATAAACAACTTTCATATCAATGCCGTTGACGCTCGGTCCTTTGCCGACTTGGTACGGACGAACAAGGCGCTGTTCGAGAGCATCACGGTCGAAAACATCATGCGGAACGGAGCGATACGCGGAGCTATCCGGGGCGCGGTGTAGTCCGCTGACTGTACAACAATAGTCCGAAGCCATTCAAAAGCGCCGCAAGGAAGGGAAGCCGCTCTACACCTGAGCGGCTTCATCCTCGGAGAAGCAGCGGATTGAATATCCGATGCTCTTTACATTTCCCGGAGGTGGCCCGTGCATCAGGACGGCATCGAATTTCTGGAACTGTGCAAGCAACGCGCGCTTGAAAAGATCGCTCTCCTGACAGACCCGGAGGATGAAAAGGCGTTCCGTAGTTGGATTATCGCCATGACGAATCGGCAGCCGTCGGATATCCAGGTACAGAAGCCCAGAGGCCCGTATCAGGCCGAAATCATTGTTGACAGGATGATCGAATACCGGAATGAAAGAGATCGTCGTGTGTCGGCCCTACAGAGGGAAATAGATCGTATCGACGACGTGATATCCGGGCGGGTCGAGTTTATGAACTCCATGAAGGCGCTGGCGTGGTGCAGGGAGTGAATTTTCAGACCGCAATTTTGCGGAGTGCTCGACTCCACAGAGTTGTGGCGTCCTATTTGGCGGCCTACTTTTCGGCAGCGAGATTGTACACCAACGCAATTTTGCGGCGTCCGTTTGGCTACTGAAAATCCAGGAGCGAGACGACTCCTCAAGGATGAGGCGTCCTGATCGGCGGGGTGACCGGCTCAGTAGTCCGCTCATAATACCATCGTGTTTCACGACGGTACCCCGTTTCGGGGTGGTGTAGCGTTTCGCGACGGCATCAGGGGTGTAGCGTTTCACGACACCCCCCGCAGCGGGTACGTGACCTCGTGATTCACGAGGGTAACCAGGAAATAGCAATCCGCTATATGGTCAGGGGTGAAGGGGGTAAAGATTCCTTTGACCCTCCTATGCGCTCAAAGATAACGAATCGTTACCTTTGCCACAGCACGCTGTAGGCACGCTGGAGGCCCTCAGAACGAACGATACGCCGCAAGAGGAGATTGATACCTCTCCTTGCGGGAAGTACTGTACGGGGCGCTGTAGCGGGTACTGGCGTTGCTCCCGGAATGCTCGTAGCATACGCTATGCATACCGTGTGCATAACGAACGCGCAGCCTATGCGCAGGCTGCAAGGGAGTATGCAAGGGGCTTGGATACCCTCTCGATGGGTATGGATAGGGTATCCATAGGCTATGCAATGGGTACCCATAGGGTATGGATAGGGTATGCTTATCAGATTATGCAACCGCTTGCACGAAAAAGGACGCCTGGGAAAAGGCGTCCTTTTATTTCACGTAGAAAATGTACTACAACTTTCTACTTGTGAGAAGATGGTAGCGGACACCAAAAACTCACATTTGTGTGCAGTCTTTCAAGAACTGCCATGCAGAGGGCTTTCGTGCCCCCGGCTTCCTCTCGAAGCGCAGGAAATGATTAAGTTTGGACGCTATTCCCAGGCTTCCATTCCTAATTTTTTACGAGCGTCATTAAGTTTTTTTAGAGTGGGGATATGGTATATCTGAACGGTGTAACCCATTTTTCGCAAGTCTAGCGCCTTAATTAATACAGAGTTTTTGATTTTCCATTCACAAATCCCGTAAGTTGTGTTATTACTCCTTTTTTTTGTAGGTTCTCCAAGTTCTTTGAGCAGCGCGGTAACGGCATTGTTTGTGTCGGCTAGATCGAATTGAACCCCCAAGAGCCGATTATTGTAGGTCCATAAAATTGGCGGTGTCCACGCTTTATGTGTTTTTGAGGAAAGTCCGACCATCTTAAAATCTTCAGGAGAGAGGATCGTGTAAAATGAAGGGTCTCCCCTTGCGCTTATCTCCCCGCAGTGTTGTAATCTATACCCCTTTGCGTTCTTGACTAAGTCTCCCCATTTCAAACCAGGTATTCCTTTGGTAACGTCTGAGGCAATCGAAGTGCCTGTTAACAAAAATATTGCGGCTAGTGTAACCAACATAGTGATCGCTTTTTTGGGAGTCATTAACATTTTTCTATCTCCTCCTTTGGGGAAAACGTCGATCTTGTGTGATTTTATCATAGCTGGTTCCAGGTTTTTCAATAAAACGTACAAAAGGGAACGGTTTTGTATAGATACATATAGATACATAGGTATTTACAAAACAACATTTAGAGGCTATGATATCCTCATCAAATCCAAGAGGAGGCGGCGGACATGACACGGAAGGCGAACGGGAGCAACGAAAAAGCGGCGGTCATTTACATCAGGGTTTCGACGGCTGACCAAGCGGAGCACGGGGTATCTCTCGACGCCCAGGCCGAACGCCTTTCCGCCTACGCCGTCGCCTGTGGTTTGGAGGTCGCGGCGGTCGTCCGGGAAGAAGGAGTATCGGGTACCGTTCCTCTTGCGGATCGTCCTCAGGGGGCCAGGGTGGCGGAGATGGTTTCGTCCGGAAAGGTCCGTCACGTTGTCGCCCTGAAACTGGACCGGCTCTTCCGTTCGGCGGTCGACGCTCTTTCCGTCACGGCTCAGTGGGACAAGGCCGGGATAGCCCTTCACCTTGTGGACATGGGCGGGCAATCGCTCAACACCGGCTCGGCGATGGGGCGCATGGTCCTTACCATGATGGCGGGATTTGCTCAGTTCGAACGCGACCTGACGGCGGAGCGGACCACCGCGGCGCTTGCCCACAAGAAGAGAAACGGACAGGCGTACAGCCCTACGCCCTACGGCAAGGACCGCAGCGGCGACGTGCTGGCCGTGAACGAGGAAGAGACGGCGACGATCCGCGCCATAAGGACATGGAGAGACGAAGGGCTCTCGCTCCGGAGGATCGCCGATCGTCTGAACGAAGCGGGAGTACCGACGAAGCAGGGCAAGACGTGGCACGCCTCCACGGTGCGCTACATCGTGGAGAACGCGGCGTAAGGGGGTGAGGCTGTGACGGCGGAAAAAATGTACTCGACTGAACAGGCGGCGGAATTACTGGAAATTTCCCCTTTAACTCTGACAAAGTGGCTCAGAGTCGGGAAAATCAGGGGAGTAAAACTCGGGAGGGTATGGCGCATCCCGGAAAGTGCTCTAGATGAGATTGCACAGTCCGGGACGAGAATCGCAAAAACAGAGTGAGTCTGGGAGGTATCGGAATCGTGGCGGCACAAACGCTATTCGTTCTCGATCAAGACGCTAAAGATGAGATAAAAGCGCTCCATGTAAAAATAGACCGTCTTTTGACTTTGATGCTCAACAAAGACGAAGTCCGAAGGGGTTCACTTGACTTCAAATCTCTGTCGTATCGGTCTCTCTCGGAGGAAAGCGATACGAACCCGCTTTTGACCTCTGATGATTTTTGCAAGCGCTACGACATCCATCCTGTAGAAATGAGACGGATGGCGAAGGAGGGGAAATATATAGAGCGGATTCAGCTCGGAGCGCGGACTTTTCGGTATCGCCTCAAAACCGATGGAACCAATGATATTAAAGGGGGAGATCAACAAGAGCAACAATGCGCACTGTCCGAAGAGTAACAGAAAAGGGGAGCCCCCACCCTGGCCGGTCTCGGCTCCCCGCACTCGCAATCCCCACACGGGGAGAAAGGAGCAACAGCAATGATAACACAGATCGAACGGATCAAAACATCTTTGACCGTCGGCGAATGTGCCGGTATGGGACTTTATTGGAACAGGCAAGGCGGCTTTTTCATTACTGTCGATGAGGGAAGGAAGCGTTTCCGCATCGAGGACGTTTCGAGAAAAACGGCTCGGAAATGGGCGAAGATCATGCTTACCCCTTCCGACTTCGAAGGGCTTTTCCCGGGAGGTGACGAGAGATGAAGTTCATAGGATCGCTCCCGTTTTCCCCGGTGGAAGTGGAACTCACGCCGCACTTTGACAAATTCGACCTCTACAACATCAGCGATACATTCTCCCTTATGGCGGAAGCTCTCGAACAGGCGGAAGTTGTCGTTTTCGAACTCTGCGACAGGGCGTATCAAGCGAGCGGTCAGGGGAGAACAAAGGGCGGGGAGGAATTGAACCGGCTCAGATACAGCCTTTCGCATGAAGCGAACATCCTCCTCCCATTGCTCAGAACGCACCTCGGCGCGTTGAAGATGACGGCTCGCGGACTTGTGGAAGGGCTTGACAAGGCGGAGGGAAACAGGGTCGTGATAGTGGGCGAAAAGAGGGAGGGGAAAGAGGAATGATCCACCACACACTTCCCGGAGGCGGCAAATACTACATATCGCACCAGTACAACGGAACAAGCGTCGTCTTTGAAATGTCGCTTTCGTGCATGCGCCGTGTACAGGCAAGATTGCAGACGCTTGTACAGGACTTCTTTCAGAGCGGCGAAATCCGCACCTTCAGACGTACCCCTCGGGGATCGCGTCTCCCGCGGTTCATGCCCCGGATAGTGATTCACGACCGGGGAACGAATCTACTCTTCCCGGACGGCTCAAAGATCGCCGTTGATGGCGAAGGAGCCGGTTCCTGGCCTCCATTCTGCGGACAGGAGGGTTGGGTGAAAGGGAAAAAGCGAGATTCGTACCAGGCTGACCGCTTCTTCTCGCTGATCGGCGAGGAGAGAGCGAAGGCGGCGGTCGAAAGATGGACTTCCGGCGGAGCGCTGGAAGTCGAGGACAGAAGACGATAGAATCGCCCGCAAGGAAGGGGAGCCTCGAAAGATCGGGGCTCCCTTTTTCGTCTGCCCAGGCCAGGGCGGCGGATAACCGGACGCCTAAAAAGGGGCGACGAGGCTTTTCACGTCCGCCCTGGCCGCATAGAACGGGGTTAGAATCGTTCTTTTCTCTCAAGAGAGTATCAATTCCTCTTCCCCTTGGGGCGCGTTTACGGGGCTTTTACAGGGCCCTACAGCGCTTCATTGGCGCCTTCTCGCTTCCGGTGAGAGACGCGAGCACACCGGCGGCGGCGTGCGCGTCTCTGATATCCGCGTTGGTGAGATTGACGTATACCCGCGTCATCTGCATCGTGGTATGACCGAGTATCCGCTGTACCGTGAACGCATCCGCACCGTGGCGAAGCAGAGTAATGGCGGCGGCGTGACGCAGGCAGTACGCCGTAATATCAAGCCCTACCTTCTGACCGTACACCTTGATACGCCGTGACCACGTTGTGACCTGTAGCGCCTTCCCTCTTTCACCGGCGAAGATCGGCGCGGACCTCCACAGAGAAGGGCGAAGAAGGAGCAGCTTATCAATGGCTTGCACCGTGACCGGCGACAACGGAAGCACTCGCGGCGTGCGCGTCTTCGCAACCTCGGCCCGAACGATGACTTCTCCCTTCTCGGCGTTGTAGTCACCTGGGAGAAGCTGTACTAGTTCTCCCGGTCGAATGCCCGTGTCGAGGGAGAGCAAGATACCGGCTCTGTCCCGCAGCCCCGCGTAGTGGGTACCGTCCACAACGTCGAGCAGCTTACGCAGGTCCTTGTCTTCCAGTTCCACGATACGCGAGGCGGCGCGGCGTTTCTTGATACCCGCAAGAGGATGAACCGCTCCTCGGTAGTAGCCCTCCAACGTCAGCCAGTCGAAGAATACCTTCAGATAGGCATATTTCAGATTGAACGCAACGGCGCTCTTGCTGGCCGTCAAAAACTCAAGCGTCCTCTCTCGGGGATGGTCCATGAAATCGGGATACTTCTTCGAGAAGCGCGTCAAAGTCTCTTTGTAGTCTCGCGCCGTTCTCGGTGATATTCCTGTCGCTTGTTTGTAGAGTAAGAACGGAGGTATCACGTCCTCCGGTTGAAGCTCCCTGAACTCCTTACGAATAGGCAGTGCACACATGATAAAGTCAACCCCTTTACGAACATTGGGAAAAACGGGTGCTCTTGCAGTAGCAGCGGACTATTTGAAGAAATGTCGGTGAAATTCCAATAGTCCGTTGCTCTCTTTTTTGGGTTGCCGATGAGGAAAAAACAATCTGAATGCTCTTTACGACTGGACTTTTTCATAGGAACACAGTACAATCCGTAGTGTCGAATGGAGGCGAATGTGTCCCGGTGGGCGCCCCGGACTTCAAATCCGGTGGGAGGCGGTACAGGCCGTCTCCGGTGGGTTCGACCCCCACACGCCTCCGCCAGTAGAATAGCGCGAACCCTTGCTACAACCGGGTTTTTCGAGAGTCAACGACTGTAGTTCAAGCCTCAAAATAGCCTTTGCTACACAGTTTGCTACACAGACTTCCCACAAGGCGAACATACACGCCATAAAGGGAAGAAGTAAATGTGAAGCAAAGGCGATGAAGGAGAGGCGATTTGAACAATGGTCGTTGGCTTTTCTTTGTCTTTGCCGCTGTACGTTGTCAGAAGAGGCGATATGCTGTATTTCAGAATGCGCGTGCCGGAGGATGTTCAAGGGATTCTTCGGACTACGGAGATATCACGCGCTCTGAGGACCAACAATCCCAGAGAAGCGGGGAGAAGAGCGCAACGCTTCGCGTGGATAACAGCGGACCTTTTTGATGATATTCGTGAAGGGAAGTATCGGAACATGGACCACAAGGAAATCAAGCGCCTTGTAGCCGATTGGCTGCGGGAAATTCTTGAAGAAGATGAGCTGAAGCGTATTTCTCGCGATAGACCGAGAGGCCTTCACGAGATTGATGATGAAGCCGAAACACTCGCGATTCTGGAAACCGATGAGCGGGAGCGCCTTGCTACAGATGACCATCTGAGCAAAACGGGGATAGCGCAAGCGCTCCTTGAAGAGCGGGGAATCGTCATGGATAAAGAAGATATGGCATTCAAGACGCTTTGCAGGGAATTGCTGAAAGCGTCCGTGTCGTATTTGGAGATTGCACAAGAGCGGAACATGGGCGACTACGGAGGCACGGAGCGGTATATCTCGGTTGATGAAGCGAATGAAAAGTACATCGTAGTGAACCCCGATACTGTGGGAAGAAAGCAGAGCCAAGAAGAAGGACCGCTGTTGAGCGTGGTTCTTGATGCTTGGGTCAAGGACAAGTTGCAGATGAAAGAATGGACAGAGAGAACACGACTTGATAACGAGCCGATGGTGAAGGATTTTATCGAGATGGTGGGCGATATGCCGATAGGCCGTCTTGGACCGGAACACTTGAGAGATGCGAGAGATCGTTTCTTGAGAGTGCCGAAGAACAGGCAGAAAACACCGAAGTATGCCAGCTTCACGCTGAGGCGGTTGTCAGAGATGGACATACCGGAGAAGGAACGATTGAGCAAACAGACGCTTCACAACAGAGCCGTAAAGATCGGCGGGTTCCTTCATTGGGCTAGAGATAGAGGCTATCCGGTCAAAGAAGGCATGGATACGGTAATGAAATTCAAGCTGGAAAGGCGCAAGCAGTCGGCAGCAAGGGCTGTGTTTTCCCCGGAAGACTTGGCGAAGATGTTCAATCCGGGAAGCTATCTCAAAGAAACAAAGGGACAAGCAGCAAGGTTCTGGGTTCCCTTGATAGCGCTGTGTACGGGAATGCGGATTGAGGAAATCTGTCAGCTTTATCTTGGGGATGTTCGGGAAGTGAAAGGCGTTCTGTGCTTCGATGTAAACGACAGAGCGGACAAGGGATTGAAAACACTCTCGTCCGAGCGTCTGGTACCTGTTTCTCCTGTTCTGAAGGAGATAGGATTATCCGAGTATCTTGAAGAGGTCCGCAGTACGGGAGCGCCTAGGCTGTTCCCGGAACTGGAAAAGGACGGAGTGAGCAAGAAGTACAGCGATAGAATCAGCAAGTGGTTCAATCGGTATTTGGACAGAATCGGTATCGAGGACGATGAAAAAGAAGGGAAGAAAGTGTTTCATAGCTTCCGGCATACCTTCGCGAATACATGCAAGCAAAAGGGATTGGATACTCGGAAGGTGAAGCAGATCATCGGACACGAGGCGGGTAGAGATATGACGCTAGATCATTACGGCAAGGCGTATGAAGCGGATGTGCTGTATCGGGATGTTATGGCGCTCATCGTGCCGGAAGTGGACCTTCGGGGGTTGGTTGGCAAGTGGATACGGGATTGAGATTTACTTACACTTATGAGAATGATTCATTGATGGATATATCTTTATAGTATTGACAATGAAAGAAAGGATGATAGAATCTCCTTGTTGATTTATTTCATGAAGGGAGACTTTATCTATCATGTTCAAGAAATACAGGAAAGAAGCACAACGGCTTGCAAGGAAAAATGCTACAGCGGAAGAGTGGAGCATCTTTTATTTGAAGGCGGCAAGGGATGCAGCGCACCGTGTAGACGGATGGTACAAGGGAACAAGCAGAGCATAGGGAAACCTGATAAGAAAGAATTTCGCACCGTAGAGCCTTCGGTAAAATGCCGGAGGCTTTTTCATTATGGGGTAATCATATTTATCTGAAGCCTTGGTACCACTGCTTGTGAAATTCGATTGTAACGCGGGGTTGCTCTCGGAGGTGTCAAAGTACCTCTCGGTGATGAATCGTTCAACCTAGGGCCGCTCTCGCGTGTCTGGGAGGACGTGAGCGTGAAGCGTCCGGGCGTGGTCGAGGTGGACGATGGGGGAGTCATTAGTAATGACGCATCGGTATCTAGGCTATGGAGTAACCATCTATCTCGGAAGCCTTGGTATCACTGCTTGTGAAATTCAAGCGTAACTAGGGGGTGCTCTCGGAGGTGTCAAAGTACCTCTCAGTGGTGAATCGTTCAACCTAGGGTCGTTCTGCGCGGTCTGGATGGACGTGAGCGGGTTGACCTCGTGGCGATGGAGAGCCGCGCAGGGACCGGAAGACGTTCAAGATTGGCAAAGTATGATATTCACCTTGAAGAAGAACGGATTGCAATTACCGGATATTCATAAGGAACCGCCGGAAAATGCGGATGGATATCGAAGACGACTAAAGACGCATGAAGCATAGAGATAATCTTCCTTGGCATCGAACATTGTTTATGTATAATTAGCAACCCTTTATAGGGAGACAGACTGTTGCAATAAATCCATGTGGATACGATGAGCGTGGGGATAGTTGCTGGACGGTACTGTCGATTTGAAATAGGGACCAATTAGTGAAGAAAGACGGTATGGAAATTGTCTGACAAAAGGGCATTTCGGGACCAATGAATGAAGAAACACGGGACGGAAATACACTTTAAGATTTACATGATGAACGCGTCAGGTAGACGGAAAGAACTGACGATACATCATGCTAACCATACGCTGATACTCTTCCATCCCTTCCAATATCTTCTTCCAAGACAATTAAGCAGTCTTCCCGGATAAGTTGATTCTATGAATACTTCAAGATGCTACAGAATACATAATAACTATCTGTGCAAACAGGATGGATTATGAAGACTGTACGTAGTTGAAACTGCATAGAGATACCTTATTGATGGAGATCGAAGGAAAAGACCAAAGGGAAAAAGGAAAATGATCAAAGGACGGAATGAATAAGTATTATCAGCTAACCATAGCTACTTGATGCTGCCTTGGTACAAGACGCCTATCAAGAGAACCTATGAAGATACTGATGCGAAGCTTATGAGTGGACCTTGTAGGGAAAAGACTAAAGGGGAAAAAGAAAAAGACCAAAATAGGATACAACAACAGGTGAACAACAGGTAACTACATGATACACAAGGTGTACCTATGTGGACCGGAGCAGGACGATGATACAGCAAGGGATTGTCTATCCTTGGGGGGAGGGGGGGGGACTGTTTTTAATTAGGTGAAGTGATGAAGTCTCCCTTTCTTTACAATGAATTGCTTGATATCCATAAATAAAGTACAGTATCCTTGCTTGAATAAGATTATTTGATACCAGTGATTGCAAGGATTGAACGGTATTATGTCAATTAGTAACCACCTTTAGGGAAAGCGCCGGGCAAGTTGTACAGACAAATCAGGATGTCGATATTCCCCTTGGCTCCTCCGACAGTTCACCTCTCCTCTGTCGGGGTGGTGCCTTGGGGGTTCTTTTTGTTTTCAACATATGGAGAGGGAATCTGAAAGGAGAGGGTGTATCACATGCAGCTCGAAACGGAAAAGATCGTAGTGGGGAAGATGCTCAAGGATACGGAAAAGATCATCGACAGGCTCAGGGACTTGGATACCTTGCGGTCCTTCATCCTTGGCCTTGACGAGTTGGTTACTGCGGGAAGTATCAGGATGTTGGAACTTGAGCGCGTCAACGACGTTCCGAGACAACGAAAGCGATAAGGCTTGCTTCTCGAAGCCTTTTGAATAAATACATAGCATTTAAAAAAATAGGAGGGGTAACTATGACAACGAACGAAACAGGGACAATGGATACTACTGAGATTATGAGGCTTCAGATTGCGCAAGGACAACGAGCTTACGAAAGAATCACTGACGACATGGAACGGAACACCGAGGAACTTGCTGTACTGCGTCAGGAAATGGTGCGTATCGTCGAAGAACTTGAGCATGTCACGGACGGATGCTATATCGATGATGTAGCTAGAGAGCGTGACATTGATTTTTCCGAGGCTTTTGAAGATGTCATCAGTGAGCGTATAGCGCAATTGAACAGGTTGAAGATATCTCTGTTGGGTGTGATGAAGATCATTATGAAGAACAGGGAAGCCTTGGGGCTTGATTGTCCCGTGGTCTAGGTGAGCCGATGGCGCGATATACGATAGCAGACTTGGAGAAGCAGCTTGCACTGATGACTGCGAACAGGAAGGCCGACGACATGATCGTTGGAAGCACAATCCACGAAGCAGCCAGAGAGAGCGCAAAGCGGAACAAGGCAAGAGCCGAGGCCCTGAAGCTACAGAAGGAACTACAGGACAAGGAAACGAAGGCGTCTCCCGAGCACCATCAAGTGCGACCCGAAGGCGGGAAGAAGCCTCCCAAGCGATCAGAACAGAAGAAGCATGAGCGCCCCACGCAGAAGGCACCGGGGAAACCTACCGAGGAACCCAAGGACAGGGAAACCAAGACGCCCGAGCACCGTCAGGTGCGACCGGAGCAGAAGCGACCAGAGCAACCGAAAAAGCCGGAAGACGGTAAGAAAATATCTACAGCGTCCTTGAAGGAAGCAGCGGTCAAAGCAGCCGAAAGCGGGGGGCGCGTTGTTCGTCGAGTAGTCGAAGGCGGTAAGGAAGCCGCGAGGAACGTCTACAACAAGGGACGGGAGACCGACGAGAAGCACAACGCGCCGATACCGCGAGGACTGCGGGCAGTGGAAAGGCACATCGACAAGGGGAGAGCGTACTCGGTACGTCTGGATACCAGCGACCTTGTCATTCCGGAGATATCTTCCAAAGACTCCGACGCTGCGGTGAAGCAATACGAGTCTGTATTGAAGCTGTGGCGCAAGGCTATCGACAAGAAGACTCGGGACGCCGCAAGGAAACATCGTTTGTCGATGTTGAGATAAACTCGAAGGAGAGTGTATGTTAGGATGAAGATGTGTGAAATGAAGAAATATGCCGTTGCGATGCTCGACGAGAACGACATCCTTAGAGATATTGGAGTTGGATTGCTCATGCTCGTTCAGGAGAACGCTATCGTTTTGGAGCGGATACGTGAGCTTGTGGACGAACACGGATGCGAATATCTGAAAGCGCGTCTCGCTGATACCGGCATGTGTGATGTGTATGTTTCTGATATCGGTGCCTTGAATTGCATAAGATCGGCGGGGACCGATGCGGGAAATGAAGAAGACCGGCAAAGAGTATACCCGTCCAACGGTATGCTGGTTCACTGAGTCGAACAGTAATATCAACAGGGGGAATGGAGATACGTCTTCATTCCCTTTTTTAAGTTTTATTAAAAATTCATTTGCAGTATGAATCAAGTAAACTCGGTGGAGGGATTGAAGATGTAGTCTATCTTCCTTCTCTTTTTTCGTTCCATCTGATGAAACAATCAGGAACTTGGACTTATGGTGCGGGATGAGAAGGTTGTTGTGAGCAGTCGGACGGTCGCAAAGCGCCGCAGGCGCGGCTAGAGGCGTTCGGGAAGAGGCACGATAACGTGTTGCAGTCAATCAAAAACCTTGAATGTACTGAGGAATTTCGGCTCCTGAATTTTCAGGAGTCCTCTTATCTCAATGAACAGCAACGAGATACACCGGAGTACCTTATGACCCGCGACGGCTTCACCTTCCTTGCTATGGGATTCACCGGACCCAGAGCGGCGGTTTTCAAGGAAGCCTACATTTAAGCGTTCAACAAGATGGAAGCGGAACTGAAGCAGAAGAAACAGGTGTTTCAGTTCGACGGTGCGAAGGTGCGCGTGGTGGTGAAGGATGGGGAACCGTGGTTTGTGGCGAAGGACGTTGCGGAAGTGTTGGGATATGCAAGGCCAGCCGACGCTGTAGCTGAACACTGCAAGGGCACACTACCCTTTGTGTGCGGTGAAACACCGAACACAAAGGGTAGGGGTGGCCTTAGAGCTAACACAACGCTTTCCATCATCCCCGAACGTGACATTTACCGTCTTGTCATGCGCTCCAATCTCCCTTCAGCGGAACGCTTTGAAGAGTGGGTAGTTGCTGAAGTGCTTCCCACCATTCGGAAGCATGGCGTGTACATGACACCGGAGAAGATCAAAGAAGGAAGGCTTCATCTTTTTTTCGCGTATACCCCCATGTGTACTTCTCTGATGGTGAAGCGAGGGTCGAAATCGGTTTTAGACCGTCCTCTTATCCCTTGGAAATACCGGGGGTTTTACGTCGGTGCAAAAGTGCACGCACGCAGGAGAGCGAAAGGGTGTGACACAGAATGAACGGCCTTGGTTTTGAACGGAAAATCTTTGAAGGTCTACGAAGGAGCACGCGAAGACCATTCCCCCCGTGGCGTGGTCGGAAGATCGGTACCGGAGAGAAGTAGGCTGGGGGTACTCTCAGGAGGAACAATCTTGACGTGTACTCCTAGGCCAGCGAAAACAGGGTTAGGTTGAACGGAAGATGGTCAAGAGGTACTTTCCATACCCCTTTGAATCAGGATTCATTCTAGGGCCGTTCTCGCGTGTCTGGAAAGGTGTGTGGTCTGAGGGCTTGGTATGACCGGAGAAGGATGCTCGCTGCGGTGAGTAATGGGAATGATGGAAGGGGGAAGGAAAAAGATCATGGCATGGGTATGCACAGGGAAGCTCAGGACGGGAGGACCGCTGAGGTACGCCTGTGATGAAGGGCTTAGGGTGAGCGGATTAGTAGTCCTATCATCCACCTAGGCCAGCCTAGAGGCCCTCAGAGCGGACGATACAAGGTGGGCCTTGGAGCGGGGAAAGAGGGCTAGAGAAGGGCGATAGATGAGGGAAGAGCCGGGTGCAAAATTGCACTGGTTGAATCCACAACAACGGAGGGAAGAGCCGGGCCTAAAATTGAGCCGGGATACAATACAGACAATGGATAGGGAAGAGCACGGCTCAAAATTGAGCAGTGGGTATCTGAATCTAACAGAACATGGTTCTGTAAGATTCGCTGAATCGCCTGGATGATGATGCTGCAAGGCTTGAGAGTGAATCGGTCCGAAATGGTCCTCCGAGGGCTTGACTTGTATCTTACACAAGTGTATTATTTCTAGTATTGAGTAAGATGCGAGAAGGGGGAAAGAACATGAAGACGGTACAGCCGATACGGGAGATCAAGAAGATCGAAACGATGAAAAAAATCCTTAGAGTCAGCGGGAAAAGAAACGAGATGCTTTTCGTTCTCGGTATCAATTCGGCGTTGCGCGTGTCGGACCTTCTCGGTCTGAAGGTTGGGGATGTGGTGGATGAAGCCGGGAAGGTGAAGGAAGCGGTGTATCTGAATGAACAGAAGACCGGGAAGAGCAAGGCGTTTCCGTTGAACGACGCTGCAAAGAAGATCATCGGTGAGTATTTCGAGGAAGTGAAACCGGAAAGGGAAGCTCCATTGTTTCCTTCTCGGAAGAGCGACAAGGCCGGGGGAGACAAGCCTATTTCGAGAGTACAGGCGTGGGAAATACTGTCGGAAGCTGCGGATGCTGTGGGGATAGAGCACGTTGGAACGCATACGCTGAGGAAAACCTTCGGGTATCACGTCTACATGAGGACAAATAACCTTGGTCTGGTACAGAAGTTGCTGAATCATCGGAGCAGTACGGAAACCTTGCGGTATATCGGGATTGAACAGGATGAGATGGACGAGGCCTATTTGAATTTGAATCTGTAACTCTGTCTTTTTTTGCTCTGTCTTTTCTTTACAAAAGACTCCTTGTTCAATGAATTGGAAACCCTCGTTTGTCGGAGGCGTACTTGCTTTTTGCTACACAGACTGCTACACTGACTTCCCACAAAGGCTTGGAATTACTTACTTTCGGAAGGCCGGTCTTGCTACACACAGAGGAAAAAATGAGCCCCACACGCCTCCGCCAGTAAAAGCTGCCGTTGAGACGCTTCTCTTTTTGGAGGGAAGCGTCTTTTGCATGGTACAATACTCCGAAAACATACCCTTTCGGAGGTGATTTCATGACTCCATGGGAGATCAGGGCGGCAGAGATGGTGGAAAAACAGATCCGGGCGCGGGGCATTGACTCGGAGAGCGTCCTTGAAGCGATGCGTTCCGTCCCGCGGCATCTGTTTCTGCCCGAACACCTTCGTGAAAGCGCGTGGATAGACAGCCCTCTTCCGATCGGGGAGGAGCAGACCATCTCGCAGCCGTATATGGTGGCGCGGATGACCGAGCTTCTGGCGCCTGCGAGGGGGGACTCCGTACTTGAGATAGGCACGGGCTCGGGGTATCAGGCTGCGGTTCTTGCAGCATTGGGGACCAAGGTGACGAGTATCGAACGAATCGCCTCTCTTGCTGTAAAGGCAAGGGAAACGCTTTCGGCGCTCGGGTACGATGTGACGGTGTTCTGGTCGGACGGTCGCGAAGCGGGGGATTGCCTCGGACCGTTTCAGGGCGTCATTGTCACCGCAGCGGCGCCGATGCTTGAGGAGTGGTGGTCGGAGGCCCTTGCTCCGGGAGGACGGCTGGTTGCGCCTGTTACGGTGCTTTCCGGGGGGGAGCGGTTACTGCTCCGTGAAAAGCGTTTTCATGGCGAATATTCGGATACGTGGTATGACTATTGCCGCTTCGTTCCTCTCCTGAGGGGGAGGAGCGGCGGATCTTCATGAAGAGGTGATAGGGTGAGGTTTCTTTTTTTCCGCGGCGTATCGGCGAAAGAGCTTTTTTCGGTCCGTTCACTGGCTATTTCAGGGCTTGTCGCAGCTATTTATGCAGTGACGACGATCCTGTTCGCGCCTATTTCCTACGGGTATATCCAAGTACGAATCTCGGAGGCGCTCACGGTGCTTCCGTTTCTCTTTCCTCAGGCAGTTTTCGGTCTCTTCGTCGGGTGTCTCATCGCGAACCTTTTCGGCGGCTTCGGTATTCTCGACGTGGCGCTGGGGAGCGCGGCGACGCTTATCGCGGCGCTCATGTCATCGGCGATGCCGACCGTCTATCTGGCGGCGCTTCCTCCGGTGCTGGTGAACACGCTGATCGTGGGCGGGTATCTGTCGTATATACTGGATGTGTCTTTTTTGCTCTGCGCCGTGTATGTGGGCATCGGTCAGTTCATTGCCTGCTACCTTCTCGGCGTTCCGCTGACGCTTCTTCTTCGGGAACGGATAGGCGAGGGCGGGAAAGATCCCGCCCTCTGATCGATTACGCTTTTCTCTTCCACTTTGTGCCGTCGGGGGTATCTTCAAGGAGGATGCCTCTGGCGGCAAGCTCGTCCCGGAGAGCGTCGGACCGCTTGAAATCCTTGTTCTTGCGTGCGGCGTTACGCTCCGCGATGAGCTGCTCTATCTCCGCGACGTCTTCGTATCCGCTCTCGGCGTCGAGTCCCAACACGCCCATCACCGAGTCGATTTTCCGGAAGAAGTTTTCGGCGCGCTCCAGGAAAGCCTCTTCAAGTGTCTGCGTTTCTTTCAGATAGGTGTTCACCGTCTTGACGGCCTCGAAGAGAACGCCAAGAGCCGCGGCGGTGTTGAAGTCGTCGTCCATCGCCGCAACGAAACGCTCCTCGAATCCTTTGAAAAGCGCCTCGAACTCCGCGCGAGGTCCCTCGCTCGTCGCCTTTCTGTTTTTTCTTGCGTGCGCCAGGTCTGACCAGCAGTTGTCCAGGCGTTCGACCGCGCCGAGAGACTGGTTCAGGCTCTCCTCGGAGAAATTGATCGGCGATCTGTAGTGCGCGCTGAGCATGAAAAGGCGGATGGCCTTCGCCGGATACTTCCCAAGCGCCGCCCTCGCGGTGAGAAAGTTGCCGAGCGACTTCGACATCTTCTCCTTGTCGATCAGGAGATATCCGTTGTGGATCCAGTAGCGGACGAAGGGTTTTCCCGTCGCCGCCTCCGTCTGGGCGACCTCGTTCTCGTGGTGCGGGAAGGTGAGATCGGTTCCGCCGGAGTGGATGTCGAGGGTCTCTCCGAGATATTTCATGGACATTGCGCTGCATTCGATGTGCCACCCGGGGCGCCCTTCACCCCACGGGCTTGGCCAGAATGGTTCGCCTTCTTTCTTCGCTTTCCAGAGTGCGAAGTCCAGAGGGTGGCGTTTGCGCTCGTTGATCTCCACCCGCGCTCCCGACTGAAGCTCTTCAAGGCTCTGCTTCGAAAGGGCGCCGTACGAGGGGAAGCTTGCCACGTCGAAGAAGACGTCTCCGTCGGATTCGTAGGCGTGCCCCTTGTCGACGAGTTTTTGGATCAGCGCGACGATCTCCTCCATGTGCTCGGTCGCCTTCGGATTATATGTGGCGCGGCGGATTCCGAGAGCGTCGGCGTCTTTGTAGTACTCGTCGATGAACCTGTCCGCGAGCTGCTTGACGGTGATGCCCTCCTGGTTCGCCCTGTTGATCATCTTGTCTTCGATGTCGGTGAAATTCTGGACGAAGGCGACCTTGTAGCCGCTGTACTCAAGGTAGCGCCGAAGAACGTCGAAGACGATGAAGGGGCGCGCATTGCCTATGTGAAAGAAATCGTAGACCGTGGGGCCGCAACTGTAGAAGCCCACATGCCCCTCTTTGAGAGGGACGAACGGTTCTTTTTTCCGCGTCAGATCGTTATACAGCATCAAACCCATTTTCTCAGCACCTCCAATGCATTCTGAAGCAGTATTATATAATACAACTTTGTGGGATGCAGAACTTTTTATTCCCGGCGAATCATGCCGGTAGTCTTTTCTTGGAGGCTGTCGTGGCGAAGGAGCATATAAAAAATCTGTTGAAAAACCTTCCGGATCGGCCGGGTGTGTACCTTATGCGTGACGACAACGGGGATGTGCTCTACGTAGGGAAAGCGAAGTCGCTGAAAAAACGAGTGGCATCCTATTTCCGGCACGAGTCGTTCGCGTCGCCGCGTCTCCGGAAGCTTGTCTCCTCCATCGAGGATGTTTCCGTGATCCGCACGGAGACGGAGGTCGAGGCGCTGATTCTGGAGGCGAAGCTGATCAAGAAATACGCTCCGTTCTTCAACGTCGAGCTGAAGATGGGGGATAGGTATCCGTATATCAAGATCACCTCCGAACCTTTTCCGCGTATCGTAGTGACGCGCCAGAGAGGGAAAGACGACGGTCTCTATTTCGGTCCCTTCGTGCGCGTCGGGGATGTCCGCTCGCTTCTGCGCCTGATCGAAAGATACTTCCCGCTGCGGATATGCGCCCGGGAGATCGATCCGGCGGATGCGGCGAAGGGGAAGACTCGTCCCTGTCTTCATCACGCTCTGGGGCGCTGCATGGGGGTATGCGCCGGTCTGGTCTCTCCTGCGGAGTACAGAGAAAGGGTCGACGACGTGATTCTTCTGCTTCAGGGGCAGTCCACGGAGGTTGTGGAACGTCTGCGGAAGCGAATGGACAAGGCGGCGAAGAGTCTTCAGTTCGAAGAGGCGGGGCGGCTGCGGGACACTATCCGCGCAATCTGGCGCATAACCCGCCAGAGAATCTCCTCCCCGCTGCGCGAAGAGTTCGACGGGGATATGTGGCAGTGTTTGAATCGTCTCCAGGAGCTGCTGCACCTTCCTGTTCTTCCGTGGAGAATCGACGGTTTCGATATCTCCCACATGTCCGGAAAAGAGACGTACGGCGTGGTGGTGGTGTTCGAACAGGGGGTTCCGAACCGTTCGCTCTACCGGCGGTTCAAGATCAGGACCGTCGAGGGAGTGGACGATTTCCGTTCGATGGAAGAAACGCTTGAACGGCGCTACGGAAAATCGCTCGAAGGGAAGGAGCCGCTGCCCCAGCTCATAGTGATCGACGGCGGTCCCGTGCAGCTCGAATTCGCGCGGAATGCCCTCGCGAAGCTCGGACTGGAGCAAATTCCCTCGATTTCGCTGGCAAAAGAAGAGGAACTGATATACCATAGCACGGAGCAGGAACCTCTGCGGCTGGACAGGGGAGACGCTGCGCTCCGTCTTTTGCAGAGGGTCCGCGACGAGTCGCATCGGTATGCCATCGAGAGTCATCGTTCGTCGCGCTCGGCACGGCTTCGGCGGAGCGTGCTCGAAGATATCCCCGGCATAGGCAAGCATAAGGCGGCGCAGCTCCTCGGGCGTTTCGGAAGCGCCCGGGCCATAGCGAACATGTCCGCGGAGGAGCTTGCGGCGGCGCCGGGGATCGGCGACGCGACCGCGGCCCGGATACTGACTTTTTTGAAGGAGAAGAATAGTGACCCTCTCCAGGAAGAAAATTGACGAGTATTATATGCGAAGGGCGCTCAGTCTCGCTCTCAGAGGTACGGAGCGAACGTCCCCCAACCCTCTGGTAGGGTGCGTCGTTGTACGCGACGGCGCGGTTCTTGCAGAAGGGTGGCACGCCTGCTGCGGCGAGCTGCATGCGGAGCGAGCTGCCTTGAACTGTCTGGAATCCGCGGAAGGGGCGACTCTTTATGTGAATCTGGAGCCGTGCTCTCATTTCGGCAGAACCCCCCCCTGCGCTCCGCTGATTGTAGAGAAGGGCGTCCGGAGAGTCGTGGTCGGGATGATCGACCCTGACGAACGGGTCAGCGGGCGAGGAATCGCTCTGCTCCGCGAGGCCGGCCTCGACGTGGAATCCGGGGTTCTGGAAGCGGAGTGCCGCCTGCTGAACCGCGGCTTTCTGCGGAAGGTTCGATTGGGGAGACCGTGGGTGACGCTGAAGGGGGCGGTCGGGCTCGACGGAGCGATGGCTCTTCCTTCCGGAGAGAGCAAGTGGATTACATCGGAGGGGGCGCGCGCATTCGCCCATCTCCTGAGGGCGGAGCACGACGCCGTTCTGGTGGGCGCGGGCACCGTCCGGGCGGACGATCCCGAATTGACCGTCCGCAGCGCGTGGGGGCGGTCCCCTCTGCGGGTGCTGCTCGATTCGATGCTTTCCGTTTCTCCGGGCGCGAAGATCCTCGGCCCGTCCTGCGTGGTCTTCTCGTCCGAGTCGGCTTCTTCGGAACGTGTAGCGGCAGTCGGGGCTTCCGGGGCTTCCGTCGTGCGTGTTCCGAGGAAAGAAGGGGGGCTCTCGCTGGGAGCGGTGCTCTCCGAGCTGGTTCGCAGAGGCGTGTGCAGACTCCTCGTCGAGGGCGGCCCCTCCGTCGTTTCCTCCTTTCTCAAGGAAGGAGTCGCCGACGCTCTTTCGCTCTTTCTCGCGCCGCGCCTGATGGGGCAAGGGAAAACATTTACGAACGGACTTTCCTTCTCCTGCATGAGAGAGACGCTTTCCCTCAGGGAGTGCGGCGTGAAGCGCGCGGGCGAGGATTTTCTGCTCGAGGGGGTGCTTGCATGTTCACCGGACTTGTAGAGGCGATCGGGACGCTTGTATCGCTTGAGGCAAGCGGGGTGTACGCCCGGCTCTCCGTTCGCGCTCCGTCGTTCGCCGGAGAGCTGTCGCGCGGTCAGTCGGTTGCCGTTTCGGGAGCGTGTCTCACGGTTGCTTCGTGCGGAGAAGACCTCTTTTCCGTGGATGTGATGCGCGAGACGCTCGCGAAAACAAAATTCCGCTCGCTGCGCCCGGGCGCCCGCCTGAACCTGGAACGGGCTCTTCTCGTCGGCGACCGGCTGAACGGGCATATCGTCACCGGACATATCGACGGCGTCGCCTGTGTTCGGGGGGTACGCAAGGGGAGCGAAGGGTTCCTGCTGGATATCGAGCTGAACTCCGAAATGGCTTCTCTCCTTGTGCCGAAGGGGTCGATAGCGATCGACGGGACGAGCCTGACGATCATGGAATTCAAAGGAACGATCTGTACGGTAAGCCTCATTCCGGAGACACTGAAGGCGACGATGCTGGGCGATCTCCGCTCCGGCGACGATGTGAACATCGAGATGGATATTCTAGGAAAATATGTTCGCCGCTTTCTTGGGACGGCGCTTTCGAACGGATTTTCAAGGAACGCCCCGCAGGCGACAGGGGGCGACGATGCGCCGTCCGGTCTTTCGCTGGATGCTTTCAGAAAGGCCGGGTGGCTGTAAACAGTGCGGGAGGTTGTTATTGAATGAGCGCTCTTTCGGAGACGGATAAGCAGGAGAAAGCGATGTTCAGCACCATCGAGGAGGCTGTCGAGGGCATACGGAACGGCGGAATGATCATCGTCGTGGACGACGACAGCCGTGAGAACGAGGGGGATCTTGTCGTCGCGGCGTCCATGGCGACTACGGAGGCGATCAATTTCATGGTTCGCAGGGCGCGCGGTCTGGTGTGCGTTCCTCTTTCGAGAGAGTACGCGCGCCGTCTCCGCCTGGATCCGATGGTGCGCGAGGGGACCGACAAGCACGGCACGGCCTTTCTTGTCTCGGTCGACGCCAAAGAGGGAACGACGACGGGTATTTCAGCCGATGAACGCGCCGCAACAGCTAGATTGCTTGCCGAACCTTCATCGCGCGCCGAAGATTTTTATCGTCCGGGGCACATGTTTCCCCTCGAAGCGAGGCAAGGTGGGGTCCTCAAACGGGCGGGACACACCGAGGCGGCCGTGGACCTTGCGCGGCTTGCGGGACTTCCGCCGGTGGGGGTTATCTGCGAGATCATGAACGAGGACGGAACCATGGCGCGCCTTCCGCAACTCCTCGAGTTCGCCGCCGAATACGGTTTGAAGATCATCTCGATCGAGCATCTGATAGCGTATCGAAGCACAAGAGAGCGCCTGATAGAAAAGATTGCGACGGTGGAGCTTCCGACGCTCCACGGCGCTTTCGTGGCGCATGCGTACAGAAACGTGCTCGACGAGAACTCGGAACGGGTGCATATCGCGCTCGTGAAGGGGGAAGTCAACGGGCGGAAGGGAATTCTGGTGCGAGTGCATTCGGAGTGCCTCACGGGCGATGTCTTCGGTTCTCTGCGCTGCGACTGCGGACCGCAACTCTCCGTCGCGATGGAGATGGTGGAAAAGGAAGGGTGCGGCGTTGTCCTTTACATGCGGCAGGAAGGGCGCGGTATCGGTATCGCGGAAAAGTTGAAGGCATACCAGCTCCAGGAGAAGGGGATGGATACGGTGGAGGCGAACGCAGCTCTCGGCTTCGCCCCGGATTTGCGCGACTACGGCATCGGGGCGCAGATCTTGCTGGATCTGGGGGTTGAAAATATCAGGCTGCTGACGAACAACCCGAGGAAAGTGGTCGGGCTGCAAGGATACGGCATCGAGATCGCGGAACGGATCCCGCTGGTGATTCCGCCCAACAAGTTCAACGAACGTTACCTTGGAACGAAGGAACAGAAGCTCGGCCACATGCTGCATATATGCGATCTCCTGCGGTAGGGAGATCTTGAAGGGAGAGAGTTCCGAATGAGGGTTATCGAAGGAAAACTGACCGGGGCGGGGCTTCGGTTCTGCATCGTCGTTTCGCGTTTCAACAGCTTCTTCAGCGAGAAGCTGCTCGAAGGTGCGAAGGACGCGTTGCTGCGCCATGATGTGTCCCATCACGCTATCGACATCGTATGGGTTCCCGGAGCGTGGGAGATCCCCTTGATCGCGAAGGAGGCCGCGCTGAGCGGCAAGTACGACGCCATCATCGCGCTCGGCGCGGTGATACGCGGCGACACGACGCATTACGAACACGTCTGCGCCGAAATGTCGAAGGGGATAGCTTCAGTCAGCATGACGCAACGGGTACCGGTGGCGTTCGGAGTTCTCACCTGCGAGTCGATGGACCAGGCCGTCGCCCGTTCGGGGAGCAAGGCCGGTAACAAGGGCTTCGAGGCGGCCGCAGCCGCCATCGAGATGGCGAATATATTGAAGCAGATGCGCGCTGAAAAGGAGATTGATCAGAATGCTTGATATCCGATGGATTCGTTCCAACGCTGAAGAGGTCAAGACCTATCTTGCCTACAGAAACAACGACTTCGATATTGAGCCGCTTCTCTCGCTCGACGAAGAGAAGCGGAAGCTGCTCTCGGAGACCGAGGAGCTGAAGGCGAAGCGGAACGAGGGCTCGCGCAAGGTCGGCATGGCGAAGAGCAAGGGAGAGGACGCCGCGGAGCTGATGGAGGAGATGCGCGTCATCGGCGACAGGGCCCGGGATATAGACGGCAGGCTTGCGGAGATAGAGGAAAAGATGAACGAAATGCTCCTGTCCATTCCCAACCGGCCGCATACTTCCGTTCCGGTCGGGAAAGACGAGAACGACAATCCGGAGGTGAGGCGCTGGGGAGAACCGCGCGCCTTCGACTTCGAACCGAAGGCGCATTGGGACATCGGCGAGGCTGCCGGCATCATGGACTTCGAGAAGGGAGCGGCTCTCGCCCAGAGCAGATTCACCGTCCTGAAGGGGATGGGCGCCCGCCTCGAACGGGCACTGTTGAACTTCATGCTGGATCTTCATACTGAAAAACACGGCTATCTGGAGGTGCAGCCGCCTTTTATGGTGAGTAGCAAAACGATGCAGGGGACCGGACAGCTTCCAAAGTTCGCCGACGACCTCTACAAGTGCGAGAACGACGACCTCTGGCTGATACCGACTGCGGAGGTACCCCTCACCAATCTTTTCGCGGGAGAGATTCTGGAAGAGGAGCAGCTTCCGTTTTACTGCACGGCCTATACCCCGTGCTTCCGCAGGGAGGCCGGAGCCTATGGACGGGATGTGCGAGGAATGCTCAGGCAGCATCAGTTCGACAAGGTCGAGATGGTCAAGATCAGTACGCAGGAGAGGAGCTACGAGGAGCTGGAAATGCTCACGGACAATGCCGAGGAAGTGCTCCGCCTGCTCGAAATTCCGCATCGAACTGTCTGCCTCTGCACCGGAGACATGGGATTCGGTTCCAGCAAGACGTACGACATCGAAGTCTGGCTGCCATCGCAGAGGAGATATCGGGAGATCAGCTCGTGCAGTAACTGCGAAGACTTCCAGGCCAGGAGAATGAATACGCGCTATCGTCCGAAGGGCGGGGGCAAACCGCAGTTCGTCCACACGCTCAACGGCTCGGGGATCGCGGTGGGACGGACGCTCATCGCCGTGCTTGAGAACTATCAGCGCGAGGACGGATCGGTGGCGATTCCCAAAGCGCTCGTCCCCTATATGGGCGGAGTGGAGGAAATACGCTGACCTTCGCCGGAACAGGTAGAAATAATAGTATGTTGCTGGTAAAATTAAAGGGATTACTCTTGTAGAAGGAGGGAGTCGCTCATTTTTACCTCGGAAATGTACGTTTCCAGCATTCTTTTATGTGTGATTCCCCTGACGGTGCTCTGTTTTTTTGCGCAGCGCGTCTGCAGGAGAAGCATGGACAAGACGCAATACAACTATTTCCGTGACCTGACTCTCATTGCGGCTTGGATTCTGGCGGCTCTGTGCGTCGGAAATCCTTCGTCCCGCTTCATCGTAGGAATGTCGGTTCTTGCCGCTGTGTTCGGCATGGTGCAGCATATTTATCCAAACGCACTGTGGAAGCCGGTGTATCTACTCATAGGTTTCGTCTTCGCCTTTTTCGGGCCGAGGATCGCCTTCGTAGGTCTTCCCGCAGGTCAGTATCACTTCCTCCCGGTCGAGGTGTCCGTGCTTATCACCGCGATCTGGGTCTCCGCGTTCCCAGTGCTCCTGCAGGAATTGGATAACATACCAGGCATGGCCGGTCATCTGCTCGCGGTTTCGTTCTCGCTTCTGCTGGCCGCGACGGTCTTCTCCGGCCAGAATCTGCAGGATGCTTTTTTCATGTCCGTCTCAGGACTTCTCTTCCTCGGAGTTTTCTGGAGTCGTCACGGCCATATGTACCGGCGCATGGGCGAAGCGCTTGCTGCGATGTGGGGCGTGCTTGTGGCGGGAACCTCGGTTTTGGGCGTAAGCAAAGGGATTACGTTCGGTACGTTGATGATTCTACCTCTCGGCCTCTTCGCCATTCCTATAATGGAAGCGTCGCTGAACTTCATGCACCGCGCCTTCTCCTCTAAAACATCGAACGCCGCAGTCCTGTACAGCAAATTGATAGGGAAGGGGCTGGATCATCCGAGCGCCGTCCGGTTCATTACTTCTCTCTGCGCTCTTGGAGGATCCGCAGTCGCCATCTCGCAACTCGGGCATCCTCTGTCGATGATGCTCGTAGCGAGCCTTGCAATCCTTTTCGCCGGTATCACTCTGGCTCCGGCTATACGGAATATGAAGGAGAATGTGGAAATGCCACTGAGACCGTCCATCTGGAGAACGACCATAGATAACGTCTCGATGAACTATGCCCTTTCAAAAGCGCGGGGAGGGCTTGTCTCCGGCAGAGGCGCCCGCCTGATTGCAACCGTGAACGCTTTAGCGGTGATGGAGGCGGAGAGAAACGAAAAGTACGCGGCGGCTCTCGACGGTTCATTTTTAACTCTCGCTGACGGGACGGGCCTGGTCTGGGCGCTTAAGTTGCTGGGTACCCCTGTTCAAGAACGTGTAACCGGGATCGATTACATGATAGGTCTTGCCCGTATGGCTGCCGCAGAAGGGTGGCCCGTTTATCTTCTCGGATCGCGTCCGCATATAGTTGAAAAGACAGTTGCCGAACTCCGGAGCAGTTTCCCTGATCTTGTCGTTGCCGGTTTCCGTGACGGTTATTTCGATGAAAGAGATTTATCCGTGGCGGAAGAAATAAGGAAGAGCGGGGCAAAAATTCTCTTCGTCGCGATGGGCATTCCCAAACAGGAGATATGGGTCTCCGAAAACGCCGAAGCCCTCGGAGATCTGCTCGCCGTAGGAGTAGGCGGCGCTTTCGACGTTGTCTCGGGGGCGTTGAAACGAGCCCCGAAGATTCTTCAGAAGATAGGGCTCGAATGGTTTTACCGTCTTTTGCAGGAACCCTGGAGATGGAAAAAAGACCTTGACCTTTTTGCGTTTGTGGTGAAGGTACTTTTAACAAAAACCGGTATTTATCGTTCGAAGAGAAAAGGAGCGGTATGAAAGCCGTTTCCCGGAAATACAGTTTTTTTTGTGCGCCCCGAAGTAGCCACGAAAACGGAGGGGCGCGTTTTTATTTTTCCAGGTTGACCGAAGCGCAGTTTCTAAGGGGAGTTCTACCGCTTCTCCTGGACGTACGTTTCTCTGAAGAGCAAGCGATGGCCATGGAAAATTTCTCCCCCGAAAGCGAAAAAATACAATAAACATGCTGGACATATACTATGAAAATCATTATTCTTAGTGTCGGAAAAGCGAAAGACGACCATGCAGCGATGATGGCGGACCGATATTTCAAGAGATTGAGGGCTTTTGTCTCGGTGACGATGGAGACCGTTCCGGAGTCGAAGGATTCTCTTCCTTTAAGAAAGATGGAGAAGGAGGGGGGTGCCCTTCTGAAAACACTCCGGGAGAGAGACTTCGTGGTAACGCTCGAGGAACGGGGAGAACGCTTCGACAGTCAAGCCTTCTCCGGATGGCTCCAAGCCATTTTGGAAGGGACGCCGGGCAGGGTCGTGATGGTGATCGGAGGAGCTTTCGGTCTCTCGGAAGAAATTCGGCGTCGAAGCGATTTTACGCTTTCTTTGTCGCCCATGACGATGCCGCATGAGCTTTGTCTCGTTGTCCTTCTCGAGCAGGTGTACCGCGCGTTTACGATCATGCGCGGCGTCGAGTATCATCATTAGTTCAACAAGTACAAGTAAGGGAGCGATGTAGCGCATGAATATGGATAAAATCATGAAGCAGGCCCAGAAGATGCAAGCGCAGATGGCGAAGATTCAGGAGGAACTGGCGAACGAACAGGTCGAGGGAAGCGCCGGGGGCGGTATGGTGACTGTGACCGCCAACGGACAGGGAGACGTTGTCGCTGTCCGTATCGAGCCCGAGGTCGCCGGCGACGATGTGGAGATGCTGGAAGACCTCGTGCTGGCGGCGGTGAACGATGCGCTTCGCAAGAGCAAGGAGCTGGCGAACAGCCGTATGAGTCAGCTCACCGGCGGCCTGGGCATGCCCGGACTGTTTTAACCCGCAAGGGGGCCGTGGGTGGCGCTGCCGGAGTCTTTTGAAAGACTTGCGTCGTTGTTCCGCAAAATGCCGGGCGTCGGAGCGAAGAGCGCCCGGCGTATGGCGTTTTATGTTTTGCAGCAGCCGCCCTCTTTCGCCGATGAACTTGCGCGTGTTCTTGCGGCATTGAAAGAACGCGTCCATAATTGTTCCATTTGCGGCAACATCACCGATGACGACCCGTGCTCCATCTGTTCAGACCCTCTTCGGGACAGAAAAGTGCTCTGCGTTGTGGAGACGGTGGAGGACCTTTTCAGTATCGAGCACGCGGGAGTTTTCTCCGGCGTGTATCAAGTCCTCGGGGGAAGAGAATCGCCCCTCGACGGAGAGACGCTTGACGGAAAGGTGCTCGAGGCTCTGTGCACGCGTATAGAGAACGATGGCATAGAGGAGGTGATAATAGCGACGAACCCGCGTATAGAAGGCGATCTGACGTACCACGCTCTTGTGGACTATCTCGGCGCAGGCGCTGCGTCTCTCTCCAGGATTGCGTACGGTCTTCCCGTGGGAGGCAGCATCGAGTTCGCGGACAGGACCACGCTGCAGGCCGCAATGGAATCCCGTGTCCGCGTGAAAGGCGCTCAATGAAAGCCTCGGAGCGTTTCGGACCGACGGCGCGTTTTCTTGTGATAAAGGAGAAGCACAATGAAAAAGTTCAAGCTGATGGCATATTTATCTAAAAAGCGAGGTGAAAATATGACGGAAGGTTTCGGGAAAATCGTGCAGTTGATTTTCTCCGGCCTGATGATTCTCATAGGGGGCATGATAGGCGCGCAGGTAGCTCAGCTACTTTTTCCGATCATCCCCGCGGAGTGGTTTTCGGCCGGGAAGGAATGGCTTCCCCTTTGGATGCCGGGCAAGATTCTGATGACTATTTTTTCCGTGGTTTTATTCGCTTTTATCGGTTTGATTTTCTCCCCTCTCTTTCTGCGTCTTCTCGGTTTCATGGGTACTTTTATTGAATCGCACCTTAAGAACACCAGCTGGTCAGAAATTACATCCGCTACCGTAGGTATGATCATCGGTCTGCTCATCGCGAATCTTTTGGCGCTTCCGTTTTCGGACCTGCCGTTCGGAAGCTATATGGCGGTGGTGCTCAATGTCGTGCTGGCCTACCTGGGGGCGCGAATTTTGTTGAAGCGACAGAACGAACTCCGCCAAGTGTTCGGTCCGATCCGAGGGCTCAAGGAACGTCTTTCCATGATCAAGGGGCAGCCCCATAGAGATGAGGAGGGGTTCCCCTCCGATGAACAGCCGTGGGAAGTTCCCAAAAAAATACTGGATACAAGCGTGATCATCGACGGACGTATTCTGGATGTCGCCCGGACCGGGTTTCTGGAGGGCATTATTCTCATCCCGCAATTCGTGCTTCACGAACTCCAATCCGTCGCCGACTCGACCGATCCTGCACGGCGGACGAGAGGCCGGCGGGGACTCGACGTCGTAAACGAACTTCAGCGACTTGGGGATATTCAGGTCGAAATAGTCGACGCGTCGCTGAAGCATCTTAAGGCGGAATCCGTAGACAGCGCTCTGGTTGTTCTGGCGGAAAAAATCGGCGGCCAGATCCTGACGACGGATTACAATCTCAATAAACTTGCGCAGATCCAGGGGATTCGCGTTCTGAACGTCAACGACCTTGCGAATGCGCTGAAGCCGATGCTGCTTCCCGGCGAGACCATAGTGATCGATGTGATCCGCGAGGGGAAAGAACCTCATCAAGGCGTCGGGTATCTCGACGACGGAACGATGTTCGTCGTCGAGGACGGCGAAAACTTTATCGGGAAAAGGGTCGAGGTCGTTGTGACTTCGATGCTTCAGACTTCCGCCGGCCGCATGGTCTTCGGGAGAATCCGAAGGGAAGTCCGCATGTCGTGAAAGAAACATCTCTCGTCATCGTCGCCGCCGGAAAGGGAGAACGAGCCGGAGGAGCGTGCGGAACCGCCAAGCAGTTCCGCACGCTTGGCGGTATTTGTTTATGGAAGTGGAGCGCTTCCGCCGGAGAACGCCTCTATGCGAGAGGGCGAGTTCATGAGTGCGTTCTGGTTGTCCCGGAAATTGCCCTCGATGCAGTGCATCGCGAAACGTTCGGTTGGAAGGCGCCGTTTCGAGTCGTTCCTGGAGGGGCGGAACGCCAAGAATCGGTGCTGAGAGGTATCGAAGCCGCTTCGGGCGAGTACGTGCTTGTTCACGACGGCGCGCGTCCCTTTCTTTCCGAAGAACTTGCAGACCGTTTGATCGACTCGCTGACCCTGGATTGCGGCGTTATACCGCTCCTCCCCGTTTCTGATGCGTTGAAAAAAACTGGAGACGACCGAACGCTTGTGCCGTTTCCGAGAGAGGGGTTATGGCTTTCGCAGACTCCTCAGGGGTTCCCCAGAAAGAAGCTCGTCTCCGTGCTTACGTCGCACGGAGGAGGCGCCAAGGACGAGGCGGAGGCCTGGATCTCCGCAGGGCTTCCGCTGCTCCAGGTCAAGGGAGAGCGAAAAAATATCAAGATAACCTGGGAGGAGGACTTCGCCCTGGCTGAATCGTATGTGCAGCGTACTGTTCGCACCGGAATAGGGTATGACATTCATCCTCTTGTTCCTGGAAGAAGATTCATTCTCGGGGGGGTGGATTTTCCGGATTTCCCCTTGGGGTTTGCAGGGTATTCGGACGGCGACGTTCTCGTGCATGCGGTGTGCGACGCGCTCCTGGGCGCCGCCGGTATGGGCGATATCGGTCTGATCTATCCTGCGGGAGACCCTGTGTACAGGAATATAGCGAGCATCCGTCTGCTTGCGGATACGGCCCGAAGGGTTAAGCAGGACGGGTGGACTCTGGAGTGGATCGACAGCGTTATTTGCGCTCAGGAACCGAAACTTGCGAGATCGCTTCCTCGAATGATCTCGACGATGGAGGAGGTTTTCCCCGAGGCATGGAGAGGGCGCCTGCACCTGAAAGCAAAGTCGGGGGAGAGAGTCGGACCGGTCGGGGAGAGCCATTCTATTGTGTGTCACTCCGCAGCGACGTTGTGGAGACCGGCTGATATTTTCTGAGCCTTTCGCTCTATTGTAAAGTTTTCCTCTCCGGGGGTGTTGCTTCTTTTTTCCGGAAGCCCTACAATCCTGTAAAATCTTTTCGAGTCCCTAGCGGGCAGGGAGGTACCGTAATGAGTTTCGAATCAAAGTTCGTTTCCTACGAGGGATTCACTTTCGACGACGTCCTTCTCGAACCGGCGTACAGCGAAGTTCTTCCTTCGGAGGTTTCGATCAGGTCACGCCTTACCGAATCTATCCCCCTCAACATTCCACTGTGCAGTTCCGCAATGGATACCGTGACCGAGGCCCGTCTGGCCATCGCCATGGCCCGTGAGGGTGGAATAGGAATTATCCACAGGAATATGCCGCTGGAGAAACAGGCAAAGGAAGTGGATGTAGTGAAGCGCTCCGAATCGGGCGTGATCGTCGATCCTTTCTATCTGCACCCCGAGGATATGGTCAGCGAAGCCGTTGCGCTTATGGAGCACTATCACATCTCCGGCGTTCCTATTGTGGACGGGGGGAAGCGGCTCGTCGGCATCATCACCAATCGTGACCTCCGTTTTGTTCAGAACTTCGAACAACCCATAAGCCGTATTATGACGAAGGAAAATCTGGTCACCGCGGCGGAAGGGACGACGCTTGAGGGAGCCCAGTCCATCCTTATGAAGTACAAGATCGAAAAGCTGCCGATCGTGGATAAGAACGGGATCCTGAAGGGACTTATCACGATAAAGGATATCCAGAAGGCGAAGGATTTCCCGAACGCGGCGAAGGACGGCGGGGGCAGGCTTCGTGTCGGGGCAGCCGTCGGCGTCGGTTCCGATCTTCTTCTACGGGCCGCCGCGCTTGTGAAGAGCGGTGTTGACGTCCTCGTCGTCGATACGGCGCACGGGCATGCGAAAAAGGTTCTTGATTCTGTGAAATTGCTGCGTGGCGAGCATCCCGAAATGACGATCGTCGGCGGCAATATCGCCACCGCTTCCGCGGCGGAGGCGCTGATAGAGGCTGGGGTGGACGCGGTGAAGGTCGGCGTCGGCCCCGGAAGCATCTGCACGACGCGCATCATCGCCGGAATAGGCGTTCCGCAGCTCGGCGCCATCTATAACGTTGCTCAGGCCGCGCATGCGAAAGGTAAAACCGTCATCGCGGACGGCGGCATACGGTACTCCGGGGACATCGTAAAGGCCATCGCGGCGGGCGCTGATTCGGTAATGATTGGTTCTCTCTTCGCCGGTACGGAGGAGAGCCCCGGAGAACTCATCATTTACAGGGGACGTTCCTACAAAAGTTATCGAGGAATGGGTTCTCTGGGAGCGATGAAGGATGGGTGCAGCAAAGACCGCTACTTTCAGGAAGGCGCGGCTGGTGATAAACTCGTTCCGGAGGGAATCGAAGGTCTTGCGGCGCATAAAGGATCTCTTTCCGCAGTGGTCTTCCAGCTTGCCGGCGGTTTACGTTCGGGTATGGGGTACGTAGGAGCCAGGGATGTGCCGGATCTCCAGAAAAAGGCGCGTTTTGTAAAGGTGACTGCAGCTTCCGTAAAAGAAAATCACCCTCATGATGTCGTGGTAACAAAGGAAGCGCCCAACTACTGGGTGGAGTGACGTTGTGATTTCGTTCTTCCCGAGAACGGGGGTCCGATATGGCGGATGCGAAGGTTTTTGAACGGAACACTTACGAGGATGCTGTGTACTGGGCGGGAGTTCTTGCTCTTCCTGAACTCATGGAGGAGGAGATGGCGGATGATGTATTCTCCGTTGAAGACCCGAGAGAGTTCGAGACGTATCTCGACGAGTGGTGGGAGGATTTTGTATCCGATTTTTATCTCTAAAGTTGTGGAGTGATACTGCGCTCTGCCTTTTTTTGTGCTATACTCTATACTACTTGTTTTGCGGGTTTTTTTTGCAAAGAGTGGGATTTCCCCCACTCTTTGTTTTTTAAGAAGAGTGAAGCGGGGCGATCGATGTGGAAACAGGCAGAAAAGATATGTGGAAGCCGCTGCGCGACATTGTGGAGGGGCTTGGATACGAGTGCGTCGGCATAACGCTCGTTACCGAAGAACGGTCCGTTTTTTTGAGGGTGTTCATCGATTCGATGGGCGGCATCGAGGTGCGCGATTGCGAAATCGTTTCAAAAGCTCTGAGTGCTTTTCTCGATGAACATGAAGATTTTGTGTCGGGGAAGTTTTTTTTGGAGGTCAGCTCTCCGGGGATCGAGCGTCCTCTCTTTACCATGGAAGATTACGTTCGTTTTCTAGGGAAAAAGGCGAGGCTGAGAACGCGTACTCCGGTTTTGGGAAAGAAGAGCCTCACCGGCGTCCTTATTTCGGCGCACGACGATACGGTCATACTTGAAATCTATGAGGAAAACACGGATGAGAAATCCGTCGCCGAAGTTCCTTTCAATGTGATCACCAAGGGCAATCTTGTCTTCGAGGAAAAGAAAGACAAAAGGAGGAGTTCATAAATGCAGCTTGGTCGTGACTTCGCTCGCGCACTTGCCCAGATTACCAAGGAGCGGGGTCTTTCTCAGGAGGTCATAGCGTCGAGTCTTGAGGCGGCGCTGATCTCGGCGTACAAGAAGTTTCAGGGAGGGAATCAGGACGTCGAGGTATATATCGACACGGAGAACGGCGATATCTCCATCTGCGAGGTGAAGCAGATAGTTGACGTCGTGTCCGCCCCGGATACGCAGATTGCTTTGGAGGACGCACAGTCCCAGGGGTTCATCGATGTCGCTTTGGGAGACTATATCAGAATTGAGCGCGATCCCGAGAACTTCGGACGTATCGCCGCCCAGACTGCGCGCCAGGTGATTATCCAGAGACTGAAGGACGCGGAGCGCCAGATCATCTTCGAGGAGTTTTCGGACAGGGTCGGCGACCTTGTGACCGGGGTGGTCTTCAAATCCGAAAACGACCAGGTGCTCATCCGCCTCAACGACAGGACGGAGGCCATTCTCCCCCGGGAGGAGCGCATCGTAAGCGAAAAGTACATTCCGGGAGAGCGGATGAAGTTCTATCTGCTCGATGTCCGGCAGACGACGCGCGGTCCGCGGATCGTGGTCTCCCGGACGCATCCGGGGCTGCTCCGGAAGCTCCTTGAGTTGGAGGTTCCGGAAATCCGCGAAGGAGTCATCGATATAAAGAATATTGTTCGCGAGGCAGGGGCCAGGGCGAAGATCGCCGTCCAGACGCTCGATATGAATGTCGATCCGGTAGGAGCCTGTGTCGGGAACAACGGCGCCAGGATCAAGTCCATCAGCAAGGAGCTATGCGGGGAAAAGGTCGATGTCATCGTGTGGAGCAGCGACCCGTTGCAGTACGTTCGGAATTCGCTCTCTCCGGCCAAGGTCGTCAAGATCGAGCCCATTCTTGAACAGGAGAAGGCCGTCACCGTGTACGCGCGCCCGGACCAGCTCTCCCTTGCTATAGGAAAAGCCGGACAGAACGTTCGTCTAGCGGCAAGGCTGACCGGATGGAAGATCGACATCAATGCGCTGGAGCCGGAGAGGATGCCCACGCTGCATGATATTTTCCAGGATATAATCGACGAGGAGGGGTCCAAATAAGCGATGCCGTTTTGAAACGGCGACGCCCGAGGACGTGCGTCGGGTGTCGCGAAGAGGCTCCTAAACGGGAGATGCTCAGAGTTGTGAGGACGCCCGACGGGATAGTGCGGGTGGATCCTTCCGGGAGACATCCCGGGCGAGGCGCCTATGTCTGTCTTTCCGAGGAGTGCCTTGCCGCAGCCGTAAAAAGGGGCGCTCTTGCAAAGGCGCTGAAGACGAAAGTCGATGATTCGCTGTACGAGGAGATCTTGACCTTGATCCGTGAAAAAACAAAGGAGCCGCACGAGACGCCGTGAATGAGAAGACGACCGCCGCCGTGCTGTCAGTTTTGGGGTTCGCCCGCCGCGCGGGGGTTCTGCTCATCGGGCAGGATATAGTAAAATCTTCCTTGGCGCGGCGAGAGTCCCTTCTTGTGCTTTTCGCCGGAAAGGATACTTCGTTCCAACGATCCCTCCAAAAGGGGAGGTATGCAGAAAAATGTCACTTGTTAAATCCGCCTGGAATTACAGAGGCTGAGTTATCGGCGGCTATAGGTTCGAGAAACGTGAAAGTGGTTGCTTTGCCGTTACGCAGCGGTTTTGCGCAGAGAATAGTGCAACTGCTTGCGGAAGGGGGAGAGGGAATTGAGTAAAATCCGTGTATATGAACTTGCGAAGATGCTGGGGAAGAGCAATAAAGAGCTGCTTGATCTTCTGATCGACCTCGGGGTCGATGTAAAAAGCCATATGAGTTCCATTGACAACGAAATCGCCCAACTTGTGGAGGACGCGCTTTCGAGCGGTTCTTCGGGCGGGGGGCAGAAAACAAAGAAAGAGGAGCAAAAAGTGACGAAAACAGAAACTTTCGAAGTGTCAAAAGGCTCTACGGTAAAAGCTGTGGCCCAGCTCCTGGGAACCACTCCGGCCGAAGCGGTCAAATGCCTTATCTCCGCGGGGATGATGGTTCCCGCGGACAGCGCGGTGGACGAGCGTTGCCTGGAGGTTCTCGGCGAAGCGTACGGCGCCGTCCTGACGCTTGCCTGCGGCGAAGACGAGCAGGAGGGAGAGGCTACGACCTGCGCCGTCATCAAACGGAAGGTCTTCACCGGAGAACATCTCGAAGGACGTCCTCCCATCGTCACCGTAATGGGGCACGTGGACCACGGCAAGACGACTCTGCTCGACTTCATCCGCAAAACGAATATCACGGCGCGCGAAGCGGGCGGTATAACGCAGCATATCGGCGCCTCGATCGTAATGCACGAAGGAAGAAAGATCGTCTTCCTTGATACTCCGGGACACGAGGCATTCACGGCGATGCGGGCCCGGGGCGCGCAGGCGACGGATGTGGCCGTGCTCGTGGTCGCGGCGGACGACGGTGTTATGCCTCAGACCCGCGAGGCAATAAACCATGCAAAGGCTGCGGGAGTCCCGATCGTCGTGGCGATCAACAAAGTGGACAAACCAGCGGCAAAACCGGACAGGGTTCGCCAACAGCTTTCCGATGTCGGTCTGGCTCCCGAAGAGTGGGGCGGAACCACGATAATGGTGGAGGTCTCCGCAAAATCGGGGCAGGGCATTCCGCAGCTTCTTGAGATGATCCTCCTTGTCTCCGAGATGGAAGAGTTGCAGGCCGATCCTACGGTTCGTCCCGAAGGCGTCGTCGTGGAGGCGAAGCTTGACAAGGGGAAGGGGCCTGTGGCGACTGTCCTGGTGCAGCAGGGCTCTCTCTGCAAGGGCGATATTGTGCTCTTCGACACCGCATGGGGGAAGATCAGAGCGATGATCGACGCGGAGGGCAATCCGATCGACTGCGCGGGACCGAGCACACCTGTGGAGATTCTCGGCCTCACCGCCGTTCCACAGCCCGGGGAAGTTTTCAAGGCCGTGGAGAATGAACGCGCCGCCAGGGATGCGCTGAGTACGAAAGAGCAGGAGGTACGCAACGCGCAGCAGGGCGGCCCCCGGAAACTCACGTTGGAGGAACTGTACTCGCAGCTTAAGGAAGGGGACATCCCTCAGCTCAACCTCCTTCTCAAGTGCGATGTTCAGGGGTCGAGCGAGGCCCTTGCCGCGTCGCTGGAGAAGCTTGCGACGAACGAGGTCGGAATCAATATCGTCCACCGGGGCGTCGGTAGGATTGCGGAATCCGACGTCATGCTCGCTTCGGCTTCGAACGCGGTCATCATTGGCTTCAACGTCCGTCCCGACGCCAACGCGAAGAAGGTGGCCGAAGCGGAAGGTGTACAGATACGACTGTACGACATCATCTACGACGCCATCGACGACGTGAAGGCGGCTCTTGAGGGGATGCTCAAGCCGACTATCCGGGAGAATACGCTCGGGCAGGCCGAAATCCGCCAAATCATCCGCGTACCGAAAGCCGGCAACATCGCAGGAAGCTACGTACTGGAAGGCATCATCAGAAGAAATGCGAAAGCCAGGCTTATACGCAACGGTATTGTTCTCTGGGACGGCTCCCTGGCGAATCTGCGCCGATTCAAGGACGATGCCCGAGAGGTGGCGGCAGGCTACGAGTGCGGTATCAGTCTCTCCAACTTCCAGGACTTCGAAGAGGGCGACATTGTGGAAGCATACGAGATTATCGAGGAGAAAAGGCACCTTTCGTAATGAACCGGAGGCTTCCCGTTCCATATTCCGGGATCCTGTTCGTCGCCCTCGAAATTATGGGCAGCAGGAGCATGAAGGACCGGAGACAGGTGACCCAGTCTTTGCTCGACAGGATCAGACGACGATGGAATGTTTCGGCTATGGATCTCGGACCCGATGGAAGCTGGTCCGAGGTCTTTTTAGCCGTTACAGCGGTCGCTTCCGGGGTTGCTATGGCGGAAGAGCGGCTCAATGCGGTGTTCTCTTTTATAACCAACGAAGAAGAGACCGGGGAGTTCGCTGTTCTATATCACTGGCGCGAGGTAACACGCTATGACGACATTTCGAATGCAGAGAATCAACAAACAGATACAGAGAGAGGTCTCGCTTCTCCTGGAGCTGCGTATAAAGAACGAAACGGCGAAGAGAGCGATCATCACGGATGTTGACTGCTCTCGCGACCTGGAACATGCGAAGATCTACTATACGACTTTGGATCCTTCCGAACGCGAAGATGTTGGGAAGGCGCTCTCAAGCGTGGCCGGAGCGCTGAGGAGTCAGCTCGGGAAACTGCTCACTATACGTCAAGTACCGGCGCTTTCTTTTGTCGTCGATACAAGCGAGGAATACGGACGCAGTATCGATATTCTGCTTGATTCGTTGAAGTCGGATGTTCAGGAAGCGGGCGGTGACGACGACGCGGACGAAGACGGCGAAGACGGTTTTCTGCCGGATGAGTCTCCGGATGTCCGGTGACGGAGAGAAAATCGTGGACGCTGGACCCGCGCTTCCTCCGTTCGATTTCTCTCCTCTTATCAGCGCACTTTCCGGCGCATCCGACTGGATTGTTCTTTCCCATGTGAAGCCAGACGGCGATGCGCTCGGTTCAGCGAGCGCATTCGCCTCCGTGGGCCGGATTCTTGGAAAGAACGTCGTCTGGGGAGGGCCGGACGAGTTCCCTTCCCGGTACTCTTTTCTTGCCGGCGCCGCTGCCTTTCGTCAGAACCTCAAGCTTTCGGCGCTCTCCGTGACGGAAAAGAGCGCCGTTGTCGTGCTGGACACATCGACGCGCGCCCGTTCGCTGGAGGATATTTCAGAGCTTCCGCCCTTCGTCCCGCTGGTAAACATCGATCATCATGCCGATAACGAGATGTTCGGAACGATCAACTACCTGGATCCCTTTTCATCTTCAACCGGCGAGATGGTGTGGATGCTCTTGCGCGAGTGGGGGGTGTCTCCGGGGGTCGAGGTTCTTGAAGCGCTGTACACAGCGATTATTACCGACTGCGGAAACTTCGCTTTCTCATGCACCACCGAGCGGACTCATTCAATTGCTGCGGATTTGCTTGCCGGGGGCGTCTCCCCCGCGAGAATGGATGAACTGATCCGATGCAACGCTACGCTGCCCGGCCTTCGCCTGAGAGCGATAGCCCTTTCCAGGGTTTTTGCCGCAGGAGGTTGGGCGGCGTTCACATGGTTGCGTCGGGATGATTTCGTGCGTACAAGAAGCGAGCGCGCAGATACGGAATTTTTAGTAAACGATCTGCTGACGCTCAAAGGGGTGTCATTTGCCGCCTTCTTCGTCGAAGACGAGGAGTGCGTTCGGGTGTCTCTCCGCTCCAGAGGCGCTGTCGAAGCCGCCGAGATTGCACGGGTTTTCGGTGGCGGGGGGCATCCTCAGGCTGCGGGGTGCAAGATGCCTCTTCCGCTGTCGGATGCGCTGGAGAGTATACGTTCGCTGGTGGAGGGAAAAAATGCCGAGCGGCTTGCTGTTGCTGAATAAACCGGCGGGCGTTCGGAGCACGGTCTGCGTGGCGATCGCAAAACGACGATTTCAAAGAGAGTTCAAGATCGGACACGGAGGTACGCTCGATTCCACTGCGGAAGGGTTGCTCGTGCTGCTTGTCGGTGGGGCGACGCGGACGAGCGACCTGGTGATGTCCCTTCCCAAGCTCTACGAGGCGACGTTTCTTCTCGGCGAAGAGCGTTCTACCGACGACTATTCCGGTGAAACCGTTTTCACCGGCAAGGTTCCAGATAATGCTTGCGATCTCATCAAAGCGATTCTCCCCGCATTTTACGGTGCGCGTATCCAGACGCCTCCCGGCATTTCCGCCGTTCGGGTCGATGGAAAACGCGCTCATTCTCTCGTTCGTTCAGGCGGGAATGTCTCCCTGTCCGGGCGTCCTGTTTTCGTGCGCTCGGTTTCGCTTTTACCGAGCGAGAGTGGACGGAATAGCTTCAATTTGCGCGTTGTCTGCGGGAAAGGGACGTACATCCGCAGTATCGTCAGGGATATCGGAAGAATCCTCGGGTGCGGCGCGCACATCCTCCGTCTGATTCGAAAGAGGACCGGTTCCCTTTCGGTGGATCAGGCGCTCTCTTTCGAAGAGTTCCAGAACGGGGAAAAGGATCTTCGATCCCGCATCTATCCCCTCTCCCGTTTCGCAGAGAATTTTTACTGTTATGAGGCTGATGCGGAGACAACTCGCATCCTGCAAACCGGGGTCGCGGTCCGTTTATCCTCGCTTCGTTTTGCACATGAGGGGACGCTCTCTCCGCTTCGCGGAACGGCTGTTCGCGGGAACGGACTTTTTAGCTTCGGAAGAATTGTTCGTGAAGGGGCCTACGAACCCAAAATCAACATCGTTCTGGAGGAGACGGAATGATAGTCGTTCTTGGAGCTTTCGACGGATTTCACAGAGGACATGCGCTCCTTTTCGAGAGGGCCCGGAAACTAGCCTTGCTCCATTCCGCGGCGAACGCCTCGGAAGACTGGACTGTTGTTACATTTTCCCCCCACCCGGATTCGGTCGTGCTCGGTGATTCGGTGCGCTCGCTCTTTTCGGAGGAGGAGCGGGATATTCTCGCTCGCTTTCTCAACGTACCTGACGTCTTGAAAATTCCGTTCGACGACGCGCTCGCCCTGATGTCGCCCGACGAGTTCATAACATTGCTGGAATCGCTTCTTCCGGTGACGGGTATCGTCGTCGGGGATGATTTTCGTTTCGGGCGTAACCGCGAGGGCGATGCGGCGTTTCTTCGCGAGACGGCCCGCCGGAAGGGCTGGTTCTTCGAAATAGTGGATTCTCTCGTTGTGAACGGCGCAAAAGTAGGCAGCAGCAGCATTAAGAAGCTGGTGAGCGCAGGGGACGTGGTGGGCGCGAAAACGTTGCTTGGTTATCCGTTCTTTTTCAGAGGCAGGGTCGTTCCAGGGGACGGAAGAGGGAGGACGCTTGGTTTTCCTACCGCGAATATTCGCTACCCGGAAAAAAAGATCATTCCCGAACGAGGCGTATACGCAGCTTCTGTTCTGATCGGATCCGAATGGCGCCGCGGAGCTTTGAATATAGGCTACAATCCGACATTTCTCGAACCCTCCGGCACTCCGCGTTTTGAAACATATGTGCTTGATATGCAAGAATCTCTTTACGGGAAGACGTTGACGGTTTTTCTCGAGTCGTATCTGCGTCCCGAGATGAAATTCGACACGACCGGGGGGCTCCTTCGGCGGATGGAGCAAGACGTTCAGGAAGTGCGTTCGTGGTTCGAGCGTACGCGTGCGCTTTCGGCAGATGTTTATCGCCTTTTGTCGAAAGCATTTTCCGGATTTGAACGCGTTCCGACTTGAAAAATCCGGGAGAGGGTGGTACTATTCCACGTGCTGGCGAATTCTTGCCGTTTCGATCCGCCTGTTCAACAGAATACAGTCAGTGAAGACGGGCCTGTAGCTCAGAGGATAGAGCGGCACCCTCCTAAGGTGTAGGTCGGCCGTTCGAATCGGCCCAGGCTCGCCATCTTTTCGAACACGTGTTTCCGAAAAAAGAGGTGGACGTTCTTGCACTCGCTCTTTATGAAGCGCATCTTCTTCGTTATCCTCTTTTTTTCTCTTATATTTCTTTTCACTGTGCCTGTTCAGACATTGACAATCCGATCTATGGATGGAAAAACGCTTTTTACCTTCCCTGTGACGAATAAAAGCTCGTTTGTCCTGGGCTTTATTCATTCTGTCGAAAAGACGCCTGTGGAGAGCGAATATCGAGTCCTTTCCGGGAAAATCCGCCAGTGGGAGGAGCGATTCATCTCTCAAAATGCGGGATTGCCGACGGAGGCTCCGCAGAACGGGCGTTTTATCATGGACAGGAAATGGATGATTCTGAGGGGGGGTGGGCTTGTCGCCCGGAATATCCGTTATAGGGTGGGCAACGATCTTTTAGGAAGGAATCGCCTCTTGCTTCCGGACGGTTCGGAACTTGCGCTGTATGAGGATTTTCCCGGGGATATACTTGTGTTTTCCGCAGAAACGACGGATTTTTTGAGACACGGTATTTCACGGGTGTTTTGAATACGATCAGGAGGTGGTCTTGTTGTCCGATGTTTCCGAAAAGGACGGAGTGAACGGACACGGCGAAATCGATCTCGACGCTGTACGGCGGCAGTTCGACACGGAATCCAGATACCGCAAGCTCTCTGGATTTCCGGCGATTTTTGTTTCGGCCATTGCCGTATGTATGTCATTGTTTCATCTGTACACATCAGGCTTCGGCCTTATGCAGGCGATTATTCAGGCGGCCGTCCATCTGGCGTTTGTCCTTGTCCTCGTTTTTTTGCTCTATCCATTTTCCCCTAAGCTTTCCAAAACTGAAATTCCCTGGTACGACTACCTTCTTGCCGCTGTTGGAGCGTTCGTGACACTCTACTTGGTTGTCGAGTTCGATTCTCTTATTCAAAGGGCGGGATTGCCCACGGCAATGGATCTTGTCGTCGCATTTCTTGGTGTCGCGATACTGCTGGAAGCGACGAGGAGAGTGACGAGTCCCATCCTGCCGGTTATCGCGATCTTTTTCCTTCTCTATTGCTACTACGGACGGCATTTCCCGGCGCTCTTCCAGCACAGAGGTTTCAACATCAACCGCATCGTAAACCATATGTATCTGGGGACGGAGGGGATTTTCGGTATTCCGCTCGGTGTCTCCGCGACGTTCGTCTTCATGTTCATTCTCTTCGGATCGGTGCTTGAGCAGACCGGAATGGGCAAGTTCATCATCGATCTTGCCATGGCTCTTGCCGGATGGGCTACGGGCGGTCCTGCCAAGGTCGCCGTTCTCAGTTCGGGCCTGATGGGTTCCATTTCCGGGTCTTCCGTAGCCAATGTATGCACTACGGGGATGTTCACAATCCCTTTGATGAAAAGCGTAGGGTACAAGCCGCACTTCGCCGGGGCCGTCGAGGCCGTCGCATCCACCGGAGGTCAGATCATGCCGCCGGTCATGGGTGCTGCGGCGTTCATCATGGCCCAGTTCATGGGAGTTCCGTACATCCAGGTCGCTCTTGCCGCAGTGGTACCGGCGCTGTTGTACTACTTCGCCGTCATTGTTCAGGTACATTTCGAGGCGACGCGTCTCGGACTCAAGGGGCTCCCAAGAGATCAACTCCCACCGCTGCTGAGGCTTCTGCGCCAGAAAGGACATTTGCTCATTCCTCTTTTCGGTATCGTCTACTTCCTCATCGGCGGCTATACCCCGCTTAAGGCCGCGTACAACGGAATTCTCATTACCTTCCTTGTTTCCTGGCTGAACAAGGAGACTCGGCTTACGCTTCCTCGTCTGCTGGCCGCCTTGGAAAGCGGCGCCAGGTCCGCTCTCGGCGTAGCCTGCGCATGTGCAACCGTCGGAATCATCGTCGGGACCGCAACCCTTACAGGGCTCGGTCTTCGAATCGCCAGCGCCATCGTAACATTGGCTGGGGGAAATCTGCTGCTGACGCTCCTTTTGACCATGGTTGCCTGTATTCTGCTCGGGGCGGGCTTGCCCACGACGGCGAATTTCATCGTCACGAGCACCATGGCCGCACCGGCCCTCTTCCAACTCGGCGTTCCTCCAATGGCTGCGTATATGTTTGTTCTGTACTTCGGCATTGCCGCCGATCTGAGCCCCCCCGTCGCTCTCGCCGCATACGCCGGAGCAGGAATAGCCGGAGCCGAGCCTATGAGGACGGGAGTGACGGCGGTAAAACTTGCCCTTGCCGGTTTTATCGTCCCGTTCATCTATGTCTTCAACCCGATTCTGGTGCTCGTCGACTATAGTTTCATCCCGTTCGTAATGGCGGTGGGAACGGCGATGCTCGGTGTGGTGCTTCTCGGCATGTCCACGGTCGGCTACTTCAAGGGAACGCTGAGCTTGTTGAAACGAGTTCTCGCGCTTGCAGGGGCGCTTTTCCTGCTGATTCCGGGGTGGCAGAGCGACATGTTCGGCATCGCTGTCCTTGTCTTGCTGTACGCGCTTCAGTCGTTCACCTCCTCGAAGACTGCGAGCCTTTAGCGAACGACTGCTCGAAAATGTGTTAGTATATGGAAGTTCTTTTTACCGTCCCGGTACAATTCAGGGACGGTTTTCCTATTCCACAAGGGGGTACATGAATGAGCACGGACTATAAAAACACGCTCTCGCTTCCTGAAACGGCCTTCCCGATGCGAGCGAACCTCGCAAAGAGAGAACCGGGGTTCCTCGATTTCTGGAAGGAGCGGGATATCTACGGCAAGATGCTGAAAAAACGCGAAGGGGCTCCCTCGTTCGTTCTTCACGACGGGCCGCCCTATGCGAACGGACACATTCACATAGGCACCGCGTTCAATAAAATTTTGAAGGACTTCATCCCGAAATTCAAAGCGATGAAGGGGTATTATGCTCCGTATGTTCCCGGATGGGATACGCACGGCCTTCCAATAGAGCTGCACGTCATTAAAAGCCTTGGTGTAACGAAAGATACCGTGGACCCCGTGCTTCTCCGCGAAAAATGCACCGAATACGCTTTGCAGTTCCGCGATATCCAAAGAGAAGAGTTCGTCCGTCTCGGCGTTCTGGGCGACTGGGAAAACCCCTATATGACGCTACACCCGGAGTACGAGGCCGCGCAGCTCGGGGCTTTCGCCGATCTTGTCGAAAAAGGCCTTGTTTATAAGGGGCAGAAGCCCGTTTACTGGTGCGTCGACTGTCAGACCGCGCTGGCCGCAGCCGAGATCGAGTATTGGGACGAGTCGTCTCCTTCGATCTTCGTCGCGTACGCGCTTCCGGGGGCGGAAGCGCTTCTGCCCGTGCTCGCCGGCGAGGATGTCAACGTCATCGTATGGACAACGACCCCATGGACGCTTCCGGCGAGCATGGCCGTGGCGATAGGTCCTGATCACGAGTATGTCTTTTTGCGTGCCGGGAAGAAAACGTACCTTCTGGCGAAGGCGCTTGTCGAGAGCGTAGCGAAGGAAACAGGACTGGTCTTCGAAGAGGAACTCGGCGTTGTTAAAGGCGCCTCGCTTCAGGGAGTGGACGCCGTACACCCCTTTTATCCGGAACGTCGCACACCGCTGCTCCCTGCGGACTATGTGCTTCTCGACACAGGCACGGGGTGCGTTCACACGGCTCCGGGGCACGGAGTGGAAGACTACGAGACCGGTGTAAAGTTCGGTCTTGAAGTCTACAACCCTGTCGACGACAAGGGGCGCTTCAAGGAGGGAACCGGACTTGTCGACGGTCTGAGTCTTGATGCCGGATCAAAGAAGATTTTCGAAATACTCACGGAAAACGGACGTCTTCTGGGAAACAGCAAGATCCAACACTCCTATCCGCACTGCTGGCGCTGCAAAAAACCCGTCATCTTCCGTTCGACGGACCAGTGGTTCGTCTCCGTGGCCGATTTCAGAGAGGACGCGCTCAAGACGATCGAGAACGATGTCCGTTGGATTCCGGACTGGGGCAAAGACCGCATCTTCAACATGGTACGCGACCGTTCGGACTGGTGCATCAGCCGTCAGCGCATATGGGGAGTTCCCATTCCCGCTTTTTATTGCAACGACTGCGGCAAACCGATTCTTACGGAGGACAGGATTCGTGCGGTTCAAGCGCTAGTCGTGGAGCAGGGGTGTTCGGCATGGTGGCGGATGTCCCCTGAAGAGCTGCTCGGCGACCTCTGTGTCTGTCATCACTGCGGCAGTTCGAACCTCCGCAAGGAGACGGACATCATGGACGTCTGGTTCGACTCCGGCACAAGCCATGCAGGTGTGCTGAAGACACGCCCGGAACTGAAATGGCCTGCGGATATGTATCTTGAAGGAAGCGACCAGCATCGCGGTTGGTTTCAGACATCGCTGCTGACTTCAGTCGGAATGTACGGTCGTGCGCCGTACGAGCAGGTGCTCACGCACGGGTTCATTATGGACGGCGAGGGGCGGAAGATGTCCAAGTCTCTAGGGAACGTTGTCGCTCCTCAAGAGGTCATCAAAGAGTACGGCGCGGATATCCTCCGTCTCTGGGTGGCTTCTACCGATTACAGAAACGACGTCAGGATTTCGAACACCATTATCAAAAACCTGAGCGAATCGTACCGTCGAATCCGCAATACCGCCCGCTATCTTCTGGCGAATCTGAACGACTTCTCTCCGACGGACTCTGTTTCTTTCGACGAGATGCTCGAAATGGACCGATGGATCCTGATGAAGCTGAACTCGATTATCGGGAAGGCGAACAACGCTTACGACAATTACGAATTCCATATCCCCACGTTCGCTATACATCAGTTCTGTGTGAACGAGTTGAGCGCCTTCTACCTCGACGCCAGCAAAGACCGTATGTACGCCGACGGAAAGAACTCCCTCTCCCGTAAAAGCGGCCAGACCGCGATGTGGATGGTGCTCTCCGCACTTACGAGGATGCTCGCTCCAGTGCTTAGTTTCACTGCCGAGGAGATCTGGCAGGAGATGCGGACTATCGATGCGTCGCTTCCCGAAAGCGTGTTCCTCTCCGACTGGCCTGAACCGCAGGCCGGAATGAGCGACGCAGGCATAGAGGCGAAGTGGGAAAAAGCGCTGATAGTGCGTAGCGCTGTCAGCCGTGTTCTCGAAGTTGCCCGAGGCGGAGGAATCATCGGCCACGCTCTTGATGCACGGGTGGAGGTCGAGCGGCAGAACGCCGCCGCTGCCGCCGAGTCCTTCTCCGATGAGGACTTTAAAACATTCAGCATTGTCTCCGGTTTCCGCTGGACCGATGCGATTTCGGGTATGTGCGTAGTGCAGATCGACGAGGAGACCGGAATCAGGGTAGGCGTGGATAAGGCGCTTGGGGAGAAGTGTCCCAGGTGCTGGCAGTACACCGAGACTCCCGACGCCGAGGGGCTCTGCCCCAGGTGTTCGCGGGTTCTTCATACGCTCGCGGATGCATGAGAAGAAAAGCCCCGCTCTGCGAGGAGAAGAGAACCAACCAGCCCCTGTCGGGACGGACGAGGATGTAACCTCCGAATCGGCGGGCAGGACTGAAACTTTCGTTGTTGAAGAGGTCGAGACGGGGAGCCGCCTCGACCTCTTCCTCGCGACGAGACTCGGAATCACCCGCTCCTTTGTTCGTAAACTGTTCGAAGGAGGGCATGTGACCGTTTCCTCGGCGAAGAAATTGAAACCCGGGATGAAAGTAACGGAGGGGCTCGTCGTCGTCGCCGAGCTTCCCGCTCCCGAGTCGATGGATCTGGAGCCAGAAGACGTTCCGTTCCGTGTAGTTCACGAGGATCCGTGGCTGATCGTGCTCGACAAGCCCGCCGGCGTCGTCGTCCATCCGGCCCCGGGGAACTGGCGCGGAACGCTCGTCCATGGGTTGCTCCACCGTTTTGACGCTTGGGGAGCGTTCAACAACGTCCATCGTCCGGGCATCGTCCACAGGCTCGACGGACCGACTTCCGGACTCCTTGTCGTCGCAAGGGATCAGTCGACTCTTGAGGCGCTGCAACGGCAGTTCAGAATGCGGGAGGTGGAGAAACGCTATCTCGCGCTCGTAGAAGGCAAGGTCCGTCGCGTTTCCGGGCGAATCGACCTTCCCATCGGACGATCCTCGAGCAACAGGGTCCGTATGGCCGTCGACCCGGATGGCAAACCCGCCGTTACCGAGTTCCGCGTTCTGTGGAGCAGAGGAGGGTACTCTCTTATGGAATGCCGTATACTTACCGGACGAACCCACCAGATACGGGTGCATATGAGTCAGATCGGGCACCCGTTGGACGGCGACATTCTCTACGGCGCTTCGGTGAAAAACGCCGAAAAATTCGGGAGAGTATTTCTCCATTCGTGGAAACTCTCCTTCCGGCATCCTGTTTCGGAAGAGAAGGTGTCCTTCATCTGTTCATTGCCGAAAGAATTGACTGCCCGGCTTCAGGAGATTCTTTCCACAGATCGGGCCTGATCTGCACGGTCTCCGGGTTTGTGTACGTCACGTGCGCTATCGCGCTTCCCGGTATGGACCTGACGTTTTTTCTTCTGGTATAGTCGACCTGTACTTTGGTCGAATGCCGCGCCTTGCTGAACCATGCCGCCAGCGACGCTGCAAGGAGTATGGAGTCTTCGGCGCCGTCGTATTTTTCTCCCGGCGTCTTTAGAATGACATGCGCTCCGGGAATCTCGTGAACATGAAACCAGAGGTCTCCTGCCGAGGAAGCCTTGAATGTGACATACCTGTTCCCGCGCGCATTCAGCCCGACGAAGATTTCGTTTCCGCAGTGGGAGAAGCGTATATGCGGGGGGAGTTCTTCCTTCTTCTTCTTTTTCGCCGCGTTTTTTTTCACGGGAGCAAGCCATTCCAGGATGTCCTGTGCCGTGACCGCGAGAAGGCGAGGATCGTCTATGGATTCGAGAGCGTCCATCTGTTCTTCAAGTTCAAGAATCCCGTCCTCGATCGACTCTATCTTTTTTTTCACGGAGGGAACGTCGATCTTTCCCTTTTTGTACTTTTTAAAAAAACGATCCGCATTGGCCGTGAGAGTGAGCGATTCCTCCAGGGCAATAGTAACTTCCTGTTGCGTCTCCCAGTCTATGACTTTCGCTTCTTTCGCACCGTAAGGAATCCTGTGGGCGGACGCGAGCAGCAGCTCTCCGTACTTTTTGAATTCATCTCCGCGCTCGGAAAGCGTCAACTGCTTGACCAGACCGTCGACGTGCCGCCTGCGGCTTCGTATCTCCTTTTCAATCGCTTTGCGGACAGACGCCAGTCCTTTCTCCCGGTGAAGTGCGGCAATACCTTCCGAGGCGTTCTGACCGCATCGGCGGAGCATGTCCCCTTCCAGTTCCGTCGCGCCTCTCAGCAAATAAGGGAAGACGGTAAGATAGCCCCCGATTTTTTGAAGACGGAACGAAGCTTGTTCGGACTCCGCCTTTCCAAAGAGCAGTCTCAACGCATCGTTCCATGCGCGCGGAGGAAGTGTCTCCCATGCTTCTTCTATCGCCTTGGCGAGAGGTTTGCCTATCCCGGCGAAGCGCTTCGCTTCATCCGGAGTTTGAAGAGATGAATTTTCGGTCCATTTTTCTCTGTCGATCGGGGGGGGAGGAGTATAGGGGTTTCCTGGAAGGACGGTGCGATAGCGGTTCACATCAGGGGGAATGTGTTTTGCCGCGTCCGAAACTGTATGTTTCTGGTCGAGGAGTATGAGATTGCTGTTTCTTTCCATCCCCTCGTACACAAGTGTGTTGGATACGGTAAACCCGGCTCCGACAAGGCGTTCGCTTTCGAGCGTCAGAATCCGGTCATTGTGGAGCTGTTGCGCCGAGAGAAAAGCGGCGTTGAGAAAATATCTCTTCAGCGCTTCGCCGAACGACGACTTCGGCGCTTTCATTTTTTTCAGCGCGCCGACGGCTTCGTCTCCCACGATACCTATCCCGTAATGGACGGCATGCCACGAGATGAACAACCAGGCGCAGCCTCCCGTTTTAAACGCCGCCCAGACATCGCCTGTCTCGATCTTGTATATCCGTGCCGGCAGCATTCGTTCATTGAATTCGCCTACTAGAGCCGCAATCAGTTCCGGTCCGAAGGACACGCACATCTCTCCATCCTCTTATGAGATCACTTTCAAGTGTACGAGTATATCATTCTTTCGAGGAGGAGAAGAAGATGTTCCTCGAAGGCTTTTTCTCCACGAATTAAATTTGAATCATCGAACATCCTTCAGCTCTCGAGTTGCAAAAAAGGATAGACCGTCACGGGCTCTTGAGGTCTTTCCTGCTGGAATATTTCTTGCTTCAACTGTGTTCTCGACTCGGGAATGTTTTTTTGAAAGGAAGCGCTTGACAGGAAGGGGATCGCCATATAAAATAATCGCCGTTGGTCTGACCGGGGCTGTAGCGCAGTGGGAGCGCGCTTCCCTCGCACGGAAGAGGCCGGGGGTTCGAATCCCCCCAGCTCCACCAGATTTCGCTCGGTTGGTTCGATTCTTTCTCAACATAAAATCGGGGCGTAGCGCAGTCTGGTTAGCGCACCTGCTTTGGGAGCAGGGGGTCGAAGGTTCGAATCCTTTCGCCCCGACCAGCAAAACAGGTGCGGGAATAGCTCAGTTGGCTAGAGCGATGGCCTTCCAAGCCGTAGGTCGCGGGTTCGAATCCCGTTTCCCGCTCCAATTTTCAGGCGCCTGTAGCTCAGTTGGACAGAGCAACGGCCTTCTAAGCCGTGGGTCGCGGGTTCGAATCCTGCCGGGCGCGCCAGTAATGAATATGGTGAGCGTAGTTCAATCGGTTAGAGCACTGGACTGTGGCTCCAGATGTTGGGGGTTCGAGTCCCCTCGCTCACCCCAAAAATCAATGAGCGCCCGTAGCTCAGTGGATAGAGTCACAGACTTCGGATCTGTTGGTCGCGGGTTCGAATCCTGCCGGGCGCGCCACTATAAAGCATTGTTTTGGACTGTTAGCTCAGTTGGTAGAGCAGCTGACTCTTAATCAGCGGGTCGTGGGTTCGAGTCCCTCACAGTCCACCACTGTTGTTTTGCGTGCGTGTAAAAGCAGTCGTTGCAAGGGTTTACATCACGCTTTAATAGGATAAAGGGACGTTCCGGCCGGTACAATTTTGGCACATGGGAGCGTCCCGATTTTTATGCACGTCTACATACCGTATATATACGAGCGCGGCAGGAAGTTATACTATCGGCGGGTAGTCCCGCCGGAGATGCGCGAGGAGATAGGCCGGAAAGAGATTAAATTCTCTGTCGGGTATACAATGATGCTTCCCGAGATGATACCGGCGCTGCGACGCCTCGCGACGATGACGATACGGGAGGTGGCCGACATGGCACGACGAGACCGGGACGAGAGACCGGCGATGGAGATGATGACGGCGTCGTGGGACGCGCTCGCGGATACTCTGCGACGAGACCCGCCGGATACGATGACGGTGGAGCGCCGCGCGATACTCGCCGCGATAGGCCGCCTGCAGGGAGCGCCTGCCGCGCCGGTGGTCACACTGGACGAGGCGACAAAAAAATTTTTGGAGTCGAGACGGCGGGGCGGTATATCGGCGTCCGGTCTCGGCGACTATCAGTCCATCCTCGGCGAGATGGCCCGTGTCATCGGCGGGAGTCGGGACGTGTCCACGCTGACGGTCGCCGATGTGGCCGTCTACCGCGAGCATGTGCAACAGTCAAATCTGACTATTAAGACAAAGCAGAATAAAATAACAATGTCGAAAACTTTCTTGGCGTGGTTGAGGAGTGTACCACTGACCTCGGCGACGCTCGAGGATGCGTACGCCGGTCTGCGATACGACCGCGAGACGCTCGTAGAGACGGAGCCGGGCGTGTCGATATCGGACGACGACGCACGGACGATACATGACGCTCTCCTGCCGTGGCGCGAGCCGGGCATGGGACGCCAGCGAGCCGGCAGTGACCTGCGGTGGCGGTACTGGGTCTACGTGATGTGTCTCTACCACGGCGCTCGACCGGGAGAGATGTGTCAGCTCGACGTCGCCGATGTCGGCGATATGGGCGGCGTCCCATGTATCGCCATATCGGAGATGGACGCCTCGACGGGCGCGAGAGCGGACGACAAGAACGTCAAAAATTGCGGCTCCGAGCGGGTGATACCAGTACATCCGCGAGTGATAGAGCTGGGCCTACTCGACTACGCCGACGAGAGACGCCGGGCGGGGGAGCGCAAATTATTTGCACTGGGTAAGCGCCATCCTAAAAATGGATACACACAGACGGTCAATAAGTTTTTTGCCGACGCCGTCCGCGCTCTGGGCGTCGAGCACGCCTATACTCTGCGGGACTGCCGCCACACGTGGGAGACGCAGATATATCACACGGAGATGACCGACCACGAGCGGCGCATAGCAGCGCGTATCAGCGGGCGGGCGGTGCAGACGCCCGGTATCGCGGAGAGTGTCACGCGGGTACAGTGGGGTCACTACGTCACAAGCGACTACACGCCTCCTGTCATGCTCCCCGTCCTCTCTCGCATCAGGTATCCTATATAGTGGGTATCTCATCTCTGCGAGCCGTCTAGGCGGCGCTCCATGGATGTACACGCCCCCCTCTCGTGGGGGGTCTTTTTTTTGTTCTCGGCGCGCTGGCGGTGGCGCGCGGTACTGCCCGTCTGCGTGGTACGCCAGTACGACGCGGGCGGGCGGGTGTCCCCGGCATGGCGGGCGGGTGTCCCCGGCGCGGTCGCTGGTGGCGTACGTCCGGAGGGCGTAGCCCGGCGGCGACAGAGCGCGCCGCCTGCGGGGTCTTGGTAAGACCGGAACGGGCGCGCGCTGTTCGGAAACCCCGGCGGGCGCGGTCGACAGTAGGCGGCGAGGTGACAAAAAAACGCGTCTCGACAGGCGGCGGCGGGGTGCGGACAGGGAAGGGCGAAGGAAGGGGGAAGCGGCGGCGGGGTCTACAACGCGCAACAGCAACGCGGAGGCGTTGCGCGGGGTGGTGCTATGCAATTTTCGGCGCGGCGAACGGCGGGAAGGGGGAGAGCGCGCATGGATATGAGAAAAACAACTCCGCGAACGCGCCCCCCCTCCTTCGGCGGGGGTGCGCGGGTGCGAGGTGTGACCGGCCGCGGTCGTGGGTGGCCTGGTCGGCGCGTAGGCGGCGACGCATGCGGCGCAAGTAGTCGCAGAGCGCGGGGAGAGTTCGCACGCCGTGACGGGTGCACGACCGGGAGCCGTGAAAGCGGCGTTCGATGCGAGATGTTGGCTTTGTGGTGCGTATCCCGTAAACTTCGTACAATTCTTTTTGTTTATCGTAGCGACATTCTACGACGGTGCGTTTTTTCGTTTGTATGTAAAGAGTGCCGAAATAGCCCGTACTATCCGTCATTCTCTTGATTTTATGCTCTTTTCCGTCTATTTCGTCCGGTTGGATGGTGCCTTGTATCCTGTAATCGCTCGCAAGGTCGACGCGAACGAGCTTGATACCCCCTGTCTGAATTGCGTGGACAATATACGCGGGCGCGTCGAGCGTTGCAAGGACTGACTTCACGCGGCGTAAAAGCGATTTTGCCGATAAAAGTTGATGGGGGCGTCCGGCGTGTATTGTCAATTTCCAAAATGTTCTTTTATATTTACCACAATTCACGCGTATTGTCTGCATATTGAAAAATCTACCGTATACGGACAGGACGCCGCTGTCGTGGCGCTGTACTCCGGGTACGCGCCATGTCGCGCTGTATGGGATGCGCAGCGCGATGGTGTGACATCCGGTTTGTATACACGGCAGACTTTGCATTTTCTCTCCTTCGGAGAGACGGGCGACTTGTTTACGGGCGGGGGTGGCTGTTATACTTTGTGGTACAGCCCGTAGACGAGTGCGCGTCTACTTCCTGTAGTGGTCCCCGTCGGTAGCCCGCCGGCGGGGGTTTTTTTTGCTCTGCGGGGGAGTATTCCTGCGACGCCCCCCCGCAAACAGGGATGCACCCATAGAATCTTTCGATGGATGGACGTGTTTTCCATCGGTTTTTTCTATATGTTTTGCCCCCTGCCTCCGCTGTTCAATCCGCGCTTGACAATCTCATTTTTCAAATCTGTATACGATTCACGCAATTCTTCGGTGGTCAGCTCTCCCATCCATGCGGCGACGGGGTTTTTCTTGCCGCCGCCGTTCTCCCGGCGGTTGATTTCAAGCTGTATTTCTTCACGCAATGTTATGATTTCGTCCTCGGCCAGTCCTGCGCACCATACGGTGGGCGCGGGCGTCCCCTCCACGGGCGGCGGCGTGGCGGCGTCGGTCGCCGTCGGCGCGGCGTCCCATAGCCAACGGCGGCGCGGGTCGTCCCTAAAAAAAGCCCATCGGCGGGCTAAAAATTCGTCGTCGTCGTCGGTGCAGGCGGGGAGCGGCGCGGACAGGGATACGTGCGCGGTCGTCGGCGTGTCGATGCCGCAAATGTCGAGACCGCACAAAAATTGACCGAGAATTGTATCATGTAGAACATCCGAGAAAACTCGGGTCGCCCCCTGTACGTACGGGATGCGAAGGATGATTTTTTCGTCGTCTGCGTAGCACGGTGTCAGCGTCGCCGGGCGCGGGCGGTCGTTCGGGCGGTCGTACCAGCGGACGCCGCGTATGGTCGTCCACCAGTGGGTGTATGTCTCCCCGTCCTGCGGGATGTCCGCGGTGACGCGGGTGTCGCCGCTCCATGGGCTGCGGTGGCGGTAAACGGGCGCGGTCTCGGTCGTCATCATGGTTTGTGCCCCCTTGTAGTGGTTTCAGGCAGGATAGCGGCAGGCGCAGAAACAGGCCCCCTTAACTAAAGTCTTGCTATTATGGACATGTATACGATGCGCGGGGGGGAAGGGTGCGGTTTCATGGCGTGGTGTAGTGCACGCGGGAAAAGCGGGAAAAGACGGGAAAAACGGAATTAATGATGGGAAGAGAAGAAAATCATGGTAATGCGTAGTGTATTAGTGACACGATTTTACGACGGCGGGAAAAGGGGTGTCGGCGTGTGCGGATGAAAAGCAGTTAATAGCAAGGTAGAACGCTTGTTTGTGGTATGGTGTAGCGTGGTGCGTGTCTGCACGCGTAGCACGATATGAGAGATGATAGACGGATACACCTAACTATGTAAAAGACGGAAAAGAATGCAACGCGGAGTAGCGTGGAGTGTGTACAAGAGTGATAACGGCGAAGAGCTTCGCGGGGGAGTTGTGCGCGTTAGCACGGCAGTGTATACCGCGTCGCCGGGTATCGGGGAGGGCGGCGGCGGCGTCCGGGAGCACGCGAGCGCGTGAGCCGCGAGCGGGCGATGGACAGGCCGCACTACGGGGGCGCGGGCGGCTGACGGTGGGACGCGGGCACACGGCGCAAGGGGCGGCGGGCGCGGCGCGCGCGAAGCGCATTCCTGAATGAGGGGGGGCGCGCTCCCGCAAGGGGGCGCGCGGGGGGCGAATTTAGCCCCCCTGATAGGGGGCGCGGGCGGCGGTAGTTCACGCGCTCCCATCGGTAGGCGGGGGGTACAGCTCGGGGGGGAGTGCGGGGAGTTCGGTCAGGCGGGGGGATGGTTCGGCTTCGCTCTTCGCACGCGCTCCCATCGTCCGGTGGGGGATGCGCGCGGGGGTTGGTTTGGGTGTGGGGGTGGGTTCAAGGCTTTACGGGCGGGGGTCTACGCCCGAAAAGCCCCCCTGCGGAGCAGGGGGAAGGGGGACGCGGAGCGGCCGAACGCGGGACGCGCAGAAATGGGGGTTGTCTGTCGCGAGTGACGGCGACAGATACACTGCCTGTACTACTGCAGGGGGTGGTCTCGATGGATGACGCACGCGGGCAAATGAAAGACTTTAGTGAAGTAATGAACGATTGGGAGCGCTCGCAAAGCGAAATTGAAAATTCGTTAGGCAATGCCGCCGAAACCGTCGGGCGCTCGCTCGGACGGTCGGCGGTCGCGGCGCTCGGGCGGGTGGCGGCGCTACGGCGGGAGCCGATGCCGCAGCGGGTAAAAAAAATGTTTGCGCCCGGCGGGCGGTACGAAAAGCACGGCGACGCGGTGCGCCCTGTCATGGCCGCCATGCGTCCGCAGTGGTGGTCAGCGCGGGAGAAGCAAAACCCGGACGAAATCGCGCGTACCCTCATCGGGTATGCGGATGAACGCGCCGAACGGGCCGCGAAAAGAGCCGCCCGGGAAGACGAAAAAGCCGCTCGCGCACGCGAAGTCCGGCCGTCGCCGACGGACATCATGTCGGCGGCGGGGTGGCTCACTGTCCCGGTCGATGAAAAAACACTGTCGGTCGTGGAAAAAAGCGTCGAGTTGTATTCCTGTCCGGAAAGACGCCCTCCTTCGGCGTGGCCGGAAGTGCGCATAAAAGAGTGGGAAAAGTTGTCGAAAAGTTCGCAAGATGTTTATAAAAGAAGTATTGTACAGACGAAGGAAGAATTGAAACAATTACAGGCAAGAACGCCTTGGGATATTGTTTCCTATCTGACAGGGAAAGCGGAGACACGCTCTCGGGCGGTATATAATCGGCATAGGGCTACCGTGATACAAATGGCACGTGCGGGCGGGAATGCTGAATTAGAAAACGTCATACGTAGTATGCCGCCTTATAAGATGATATGTGATATGTTGGGCGTGAAAAACACTCCGCGTGTCGGCGAAATAACGCGGGCGAGAAGAAAACAGAAAGATGAAAAAACTTGGGAAGCGCTGCAACTACAGCTTTCGCCGCTCTATCGGGATTGCGTGCGCGCTCTTCGCACGACGGGAGCCAGGGTGGGGGAGTTGTCTTCGCTTTCCCTTCGTGAAGGGGGAGATGGGGGTATGGTGGCGACGTTGCAGACGTCAAAAATCGGGGCAAGGCGGCGCGGGGATACGCCGCCGACAAGAGAAATTTCGTTTCGCGCGGGGACGCCAGAAAGCGACTTTTTGCGCGAGTTGATGACAGAGCGGGGAGAAACGCCGTTTCAGGCGGTCGAACCGTCGCAGCTCCGGTCTGCGTGGGGGCGGGCGCGGACTGCGGCGGGGGTCGAAGACGGTCAGACGTGGTGCCTCCATGCTCTGCGCCATGCGTACGCGGGAAAAAGAAAAGAAGAAATACATAAAAACATGGTCGAAAAACATGGTGCGGACTGGCGGCGAAAGCTCGACGGCAACGACTGGCAGAATAACGAAAAATACCGCCCGGAAGTATACGGTGAACTCGCGCGGGAACTCGGGCACTCGAACGAGGAGATGGTAAAAATATATGGCTAAGTGTCCCCGCCGGGGTTCGGCGGGGCCGCACGGCGCGTTTGTCGGGCGTGTCTTGTTTAGGCATCCGTTTTTGTGTATGCTCATAATAAGGAATACGTAGATGTATAGTATGAAGAAACGGCTTGACATATCCCTATCTTGTGATTACAATATAATCATCACACTACGGGGGTGGTTGGACATGACCGATAAGGATGCGAGGCAGGCATCAAGATTTATACTCAAGTTGCATACGATGTATAGCGATTTGTGCTACAAGTGGCAGGGGGAGATGCGCAGGGAAACATTCGAGCGCGTAGACCGAATTTTCATACGATGGGATAGGGGCGCGGTTCAGCGTGTCCTCGCGGCGGCGATGGAAAAACGCCCGGACGTGCTCGCCGCGTATGCACACGCCCTGAAAATGCCGTATAAACCGGATAAGTTTTCATATGTGATACATTTGTATGATTTGAATGCTATTTTACATCAAATAGAGAAAAGTCTTCGCGCCGCATAAAAAGACCCCGCCGGAGTTCGGCGGGGTCTCTCTTTATCATCTATGGTGGTCAAGCCGTCGGGGACGGCGGGTTTCCATTGTTATAGTGTAGCTGCGACTGTATTCTTTTCCACGGCCAGCCGATGGAGCCGCCTGTATACCGTTCTTTTATGCCTTGTATTCCGAACTTTGCGCCGACTACGTCGCCAACGTTGCGTTTTCCGTCCTTGTCTTCTCTGTTATAAATCGTGTAAATCCCTTGCGCTGCAAGCGTTCGCGCAAAAATTTCCGGTGTTGTCGCGCCTCCGTCCAGCGCTCTCTCTATCGCCGCCGTGATGGTATCTCTGTCCGTCGGTACGAGTATTGTTTTTTCTGCTTTGTATGTTCGTACCGCCTTCGCCATGCGTAGCCCCGCCTGTACTGCGCTTTCTGCGAGGACAACACCCGCCGCTCCCATTATAAGACTTATTCCTACTATGCTCTCAAACATGTGCCTCCCCCCTGTATAGTAGTAGCATTTTCCCATGCTTCGAGTTCGCACAAAATACCATATAATTTCGACATTTCTTCGCGGTCTATTTCCATCCGCCAGCACTCCCGGCGGTGCGCTCCCCATGTGCCCGGGATGCGTTCTCCGTCATGGTATACAAGTAGTTGCAATTCGTCGACCATTGCGGCGTCTACATCCGCGCACCCTCTGCCGGTGGTCGCGTGCTCTACCATCGCGTCTACGCTCCCCTGGAAACGGGCGGTTTGCCCGCCCGTTATCTCGCGCTCGGCGACGTGTGCCATACATCGCAGCGCCATGTCCGCCGATTGTTTCAGTTTGTCGAGAATTATCAGAATATCCTGTACTATTTCACTCATGGTGGGTGTCCTCCTCCTTGTTTGGGCGGGGGCGCGGCCCCCAGGCGGCCCACATGGCGCGCTCGCACTGCTCGCGGTAGTCGGGGGTGATGGTGTCCGCGTCGGCAGCGGGGTATAGGGGGAGATGGAGTTGGCCGGGTTGAGTTTTCATGGGTGGCGTCCCCCTAGAACGGGATGTCCAGCCTGCTGAGACGCACTTCTGCGGCGCGGTAAAGAACTATCGGGTCGCGCCCCCACTCGTATTCGTCGGCCTCTAGCAAGTCGGGGTCAGACAAGACGATTTCTATACTATAAAAAGTGCTCGTTGTATCCTCCGGTTTATTCCTGTTTGTATTGTATATATCCTCTCCTATTTTCTCGTATACTGCCCATGTGACCGCGAAGGTGTTTTTGTCTGTCTTCACCAGCCGAGCGTTTTGGTCGCCCCTGTAGTCGTACGGCGACCGCAAGTAGATGTTGTCCCCCCCCATGGTTTTCCACTGGCTCTCGTCTACCTCCAGCCTGGCGACAGCGGCCTGTGTCCATGGGTCGCGCCACGGCTCCTTGACGTGCTCGACATACTCAGTCGGTACGCTGTACCACTTTCCCGACAGCGGGTCCAGCAATAGTATGCTATTGTTTACATATTCGTACATACGCAGTGTTTTCAGTCTTTTGGCTTCAATTAGCACGTTTCTCTCGGCTCTTATCATGGTGTGTACCTCCTGTAGTGGTTGGGTTCCCCCGCCCGGTGGGGGCGGGGGGTGGTCGGGTTCACTCGTCGTCGTCGTCGGTGTCCAGCTCTCCCGACAGCCCTGTCAGACTGTCGATGAGTCCGTCTACTCGCTCGGGGATATCTCGGCCGTGGTGACACGCCAGGACGGCGTCGCCTCCTATGCCGTCTATGGCGTCCGCGAGCGCGGGCCAGTCCTCATCCTCGAGCGCGGTCTCGCAGTCGTGGATGGCCGCCTCGAGCGTCTCTCTGTCCGTCTCCGGCATCTCGTCTATCGCCTCCACGAGTGCCGCGAGCGTCTGCCGGATATCGTCTACGATGTCGGTGTGCTCTCTCATGACGCGCTCCTCTCGCGCTCCTCGTCGGTCATCTCGCGGATGTCGTCCGGCGTCACGTCGTACCATACCTCTCCCATCACCGTGCACCCGTCGCGCCGTGTGAGTATCATGTGATAGCGCCAGTACTTGATACTGCCGTCTCGCCTCTCGCCGTAGCCGTCACTGTGCGGGCCGCTCCCGACGATGCCGCCGCTCTTGCGGGCTATCGCCTCCGCTATGCAGTGCGTCGGGTCTATCGCCGACGTGACGCAGTACCCCGGTATGTCGTAGCGTCCTCGTCCCCATGCGCTGATGTAGACTCGTCTCCGTGCGCTCCTGCCTGTCGCCCTCCTGTAGTGTGTGTCTCGTGTATGGCCTGCATCGCTGCGGCCGCCTCCGGCGTCGTCCATCTCTGGTAGTACACCATGCCGCGCTCCCTCTGCCTCTGCCTGTACGCGGCGACCTCGGCCGCGCCTCTACGCCGTCTCTCTCGCGGCGTCTCCCTCCGTCCTCTCGTCGCCATCTCGCATCACCTCCTCTGTCCTCTCGCCGCCCTGACGGGTGGTCGCCTGTATGATGTCCAAAAATTCCTCCGCGGTCGCCCTGATAGTGATAGATACCTGCATGGCATCGCCTCCTGTCATGTCATGGATAATCGTATCAGGGCGGGGGGGGCGCAAACAAGTTTTTCGCGATTTCTTCCCCGCCCACATGTAGAATGCCTGCGGGGACTCGAAAATGTCCCCCGCTTGAACTTTCCGAATAGAAAGACTTTCTTTCGTTGGGTGAAGGGGGGAAGGGGGTATGTGGGGATTGTTGGTATCAGGGTGTGAGCGTGAGAAATGGGTACAAAAACGGGACATGAAAATATCAGGTAGATATTGCGGAGATAGGCGTATCATGGTATGCTTTTACGGCTTGTATCGCTCGGCATGGTCCCTCACAGTCCACCATGAATTAGAACGGCGAAAGCCGAAGAAATGCAAAAAAGCCCGCTCACTGCGGGCTTTTTTGCTGTTTTGACTCCGAAGAGAAACAGTATTATCGGGAGAAAACCGAAGCACGACCGGACAAAAAACCGTACAAAGGGGAAACGGCTAATACTTTTTGTACGGTGAGCGGGGAGGCGAATATCTTGCTGACGGAGCTACAGGTAAAGGCGGCGAAGCCGCAGATTAAGCAGTACATGATGCGCAACGAGAGAGGTCTGTCCACCAGTTAATCCAAAGAGTGTTCAATCCAATGGTTGAACGCTCTTTTTTTATACATATTTTTGAGCGCTATACACATCTTCTTCTCCCTCTTTCTGCTTTCTAAAGGTGAGTGAAGGGCGAGTCTCCGGATTACAACTGAGAAGACGAGAGACGCCCCGCCGCCTCAAGGATACGGCTGCGCAGAGGCCGTCGGAGCCAGTCGTGAAGGCGAAACTGAGTACAGTCATCGAGATCGCGAACAAATTCTCTCCGGAATGCTGTTACAATCTCTCGTTCGTAGATGAATGCCTGGACCTCGAAATTGATTTCGAGACTCCGTGCGTCGAAATTCGCTGTTCCAACAGAAACAGCGCTGTCGTCGGCGATCATGATCTTGGCGTGATGAAATCCCTTCCTGTAACTATATACCTTGACCCCGGCTCGCAGGAGTTCCTCGACCGCTGAAAGAGACGCCCAATGAACCAGAGCATGGTCCGTGGCGTGAGGGATCATCACGCGGACGTCGATGCCGCTCATTGCCGCTGTGGTGAGAGCGGTCGAGAGCGCTTTGCCGGGAACAAGGTAGGGAGTGCATAGCCAGAGCGATTCTTCGGCGTTAACTATCATCGAGAAGTAACCGTGCAGAATTGATCTCCAGTTGGAATCAGGGCCGCTGGAGACGATTTGTAACGGGGTTGCCGAATCGGGGAGCGGGGACGGCGCCGTATGCGCAAGAAGGGGCTTCGAATCGCAAAAAGCCCAGTCTGCAGCGAAGATGTCGTCCAGGCACGCTACGGCTTCGCCTTCGATCCGTAAATGCGTGTCCCGCCAGATTCCCAGGCCAGGTTCTCCGTGGATATACGAATCCCCTATGTTCAGCCCTCCTACGAATCCGAGTGCGCCGTCGACCACGATGATTTTTCGGTGATTTCTGTAATTCAGGTCGCGGCGGAGCATGGGAAAAGAGACTGAAAGAAAAGAATGAACGAGAACGCCGCCCCGTTTGAGCGCGTCGATATACTTTTTCCCGAGTTTCCAACTCCCCACACTGTCGTAAATCACCCGTACGCTGACTCCTTCTTGTGCTTTGCTCAGGAGGATATCCCGGATTTCCGATCCGATGATATCATTGGCAATTGAATAGTATTCAAGATGAATATATGTAGTTGCCTTTCGAAGAGCGTCTTTGATCGCCATGAAAGTTGCTTCTCCATTTACCAGCATTTCGACGGAGTTGCGCACCGAGATTCTGGCTTTGGCGCTTTTAGCAAGAAGGAATGCGGTCTTTTTCGTCTGTTCTCCGAGCATCGCGCATGGTTCCGTAATGTCGGGCAAAAGGAAGGGGAGCCCACTCCTGTTTTTTCGCCTTTTTTTCTTGAGAGTTCGAAAATTTTCCCGTTCACGGAGATCGGGCCCAAAGAAAAAATAAACGAGAAAGCCGACGACAGGCAGAAGAAGAAGGACGAGAAGCCAGGCGATTGTTCTGTCCGGGTTGCGTTCTTCAAGAAAGATAATGCCTGCGATGAAGATGCCGTATGCCCAGAGGAAGCTGACGGAGTACTCCCTTATGAACGTTACTGCTTTCTCGGAAATGCGATGCGGCGCCAGACGCCAGAATTCGCCGTCAAGAAGCTGGCTTACGGTGTCGCCGAGCGATTCTGCGTTCGAGAGTATGAAAAGAAAAGTTGCAAATCCAAAGAGCAACCAGAAAAACGACGAAGTGCGCCTGTTTTTCTTCAGGTCGATTCCCTCCTTATCGTAAGCGGGTTTGCGGGGAAAGCAGAATCTCATTAAAAGCGCGTCAATGGTTCAAGGGCTTCACAACGCCACTCGATAATGGTATCATTCCTCGGCGTACGGTGCGAGAGTGGTGGAACGGCAGACACGCTGGACTTAGGATCCAGTGCCTCCGGGCGTGGGGGTTCAAGTCCCCCCTCTCGCACCATTTTTATTGGCCTTATCGGCCGAATCTGCTGACTGTATCTGTTTTGCGGGACGGCGGCGCAGGAGAAAATTCGCTGCTCTTATAACCGACTGCTACAGTATACAGCGGTCTGTAGCCTTCGGGAATCTTCAAGGAGGCAACTTCTTCGTCGTCTTCGAAAAGAAAACTGGTGAGCCCTATCCAGCATGTTCCTATATCAAGAGATTCCGCAGCTAGGAGCATGTTCTGAATGGCTGCGGAACAATCCGCGATAACTGGCAGAAACTCGTCGTCAGACTGTTTCCCCGAGACGACGACGACAGTCGGCGCGCTGTGAAAAAGATGATACCCGTCCTTCGCCGCGAGCTTTCTAACCCAGTCGATGGAAGAACTCGCCATCTTTTTGATGGTGGCGCTGCTCATCTGGTCAATTTTTTCCCGGTCCTGCACGATCAGAAAGTGCCACGGCTGGGTATTGTGTCCGCTCGGCGCCCAGAGGGCGCTTTCAATGAGCGCGTTCATCTCCTCCTCCGTAACCTGCTCGGGTCGGAAGCGTCTGACGCTGCGTCGTTTTTTTATTGTCTCGAGAACCAGGTTCATTACAATTTCCTCCTTAAAAGAAATGTTTTTGTCGTTGCGCATATGCTACAATAGCTCAAAAATGCGGAAAATGCCACAACGCATTTTGTTTTTCACTCTCTGCGGCAGTTTTTTTCCTGCAGAAAGGAGCGGCTCCACTATGAGAATCCGTTTTTTTTCAGGTCTTTGTTTCGTGATGTTCCTCGTGCTTTTGTCTTTCGGTGTGCGACAGGCTATTGCGGCCCCCTTTTCCTCGAGTCGTGAATTCAAAGCGATGCAGAGCGGAAGATCCCCTCGGGATCAACGAAAGCGAATGCAGGCTATCGAAAGCTTCTTCAGACGAACAAACCCCAGTCTTTCCACAACCAATGCGTCCCGTTACGCCGGTTTGATCGAGAAATACGCCCAGCACTACAAGGTCGATCCCTTTCTGGTTGCCGCCATTCTCGTCAAGGAATCCACAGTGAAGCCGAATGCCGTCAGCAAAGGCAACTACGGGCTGATGCAGGTAAACTGGAAAGCCAACGGCCCATGGATTCGCAAGACGTTTCCTGTCCGTACGACCGCGCAGCTTCTCGAACCGGAGAACAATATCCGTATCGGCACGCACATTTTAGCGTCGAATATCCAGCGTGCAGGGGGCGACATCGACAAGGGGCTGGATCGATACCGCGGACGTTCGCTCTCCTCTTACCGAAATTCGGTGATGAGGAACTATTCGTCGATCTACAGCATTTTTTCTCGCCTCTGAGTTTGTTCTCGAGTAAAGGAGCGTTGCCGGTGGGTGTTGCGGCGGTCATTCTGGCGGCGGGGTACTCAAGCCGTATGGGTTTTTTCAAACCCATTGCCGCATTGAACGGCGTATCCGCTTTGGAGCGAATTCTCCGTTCATTGTCGGAATCCGGGGTGCAGGATGTGCTTGTTGTTACAGGTTTCCGCGGAGACGAGGTCGCCTCCCTTGCGCAGAGATCCGGTGCGAGAGCTGTTTTTAATCCGCGTTTCGCAGAAGGCATGTTTACATCTGTACAGGCGGGAGTGGCGGCCCTCCCTCCAAACGTCGGCGCTTTTTTCCTGTTGCCTGTGGATATCCCTACGGTTCGGGCATCGACAATGCGCATGATGTTGCAGCATGCTTCCTCAGGCGGAGTTCTTCACCCCGTATTCCGAGGCGTTCGCGGGCACCCGCCTCTTATCGGAGCTTCTCTTGTTCCTCAAATACTCAATTTCACCGGATCGGGCGGATTGCGCGCTTTCTTCGATGCGTGGAAAGCATGGGCTCTCGAAATTCGAGTAGCGGACGAAGGGGTCCTCATGGACATGGATACGCCGGAGGACTACGACAGGTTATGCCGCCGTTCCCGCTCTCTCAAGGTCCCTTCGAAACAGGAGCGGCTGGCTCTGCTTGAGATTGCGGGCACTCCTCGGCGTGTTCGCCGACACTGCGAGGCGACCGCCTCCGTTTGCCTGGCGATCGGCATCGCGTTAAAGCAGCGCGGTATCAGAGTGGATCTTCCGCTTCTTCATGGAGCAGCGTTGCTTCATGATATCTGCAAGCATTTGCCGGATCATGTCCGTGCCGGCGAGGCTTTTTTAGGTTTTCACGGTTTCCCCCTCCTCGCCGCGATCGTGGCATGTCACAGAGATCTACCATCCTCCCCACGGAACGAGGCGGCGGTTTTACATCTCGCCGACAAGATCGTTTCGGATACGTCGATTGTCTCGCTCGATGACAGAAAAAAGAGCATGCGAAGCCGTTATGGAACGGATAAAGACGCATGGAGCGCCGTTCGTGAACGATACGCGGACGCGCGGAGGACAATCCGCAGAATCGAGCGGAGCACAGGGCGATCTCTCGAAGATTTGCTGCATTTTTAGGTACACCCCCCTAGACAGTTTACATTGAATGTTATAAAGTGAGTGATAAGAGAGTTCCTCTTCTCTTGAGCGATGGATGGGGTGTGCAGATGATAAAACAAAGGAGGAGAAATATGAGTACTGTGCAATGGTATTTTCCGGATACACTCGATGAAGCCATCTCGTATCTCGGCAGGGAGAAGACCGTTCCTCACGGCGGCGGAACCAGCCTGATCAAGAGCGGGATCGCCTCTCTGGAGGGAGTGGTTGATCTTTCACGATTGGGTCTTGATTCTCTGAAGATGGATAAGGGAATTCTTGAAGCGGGTGCGTGCATGACGTTTGGTTGCGTCGCGGAGAGCCTTGCAAATCTGCACCCCGAGTGCATCTTGGGAAAGGCTCTCGGTACGTCGGCCTCGACGCCGATGAGAAACCGGATCACCCTCGGGGGCAGCGCATCGCTCTTTCCTCTCTGGTCGGATCTCATCGGGCCGATGTCCGTCCTGCACGGCGTGATCTGCACCGAAGGAAAGAACGGCGGCACGTACGATCTCCATTCGTGGCTGGCGGACAGATCACTTCAGAAAGGGACTATGATAACCGCCCTTCTTTTCCCCGATCCCGTAGACTGGATCTCTTTTTATTACAGGGAAACCAGGGTAGGTTTCGACTACCCGGCGTTCACCGTCTCCATTCTTGCACGCAAGAACAACAGCGCCATCGATAAGGTTCGGATCGCGGTTTCCGGCGGGCTGGACAGAGTCAGGCGCCTTTCCGAACTTGAGGATCGTCTTTCGGGGGCGGACCTTTCGATTCTTTCCGCGCTCGACATTCGGAAAATGGCTTCGGTGGAGTTCGGAAGAAAACCGGCGGGATCGCCGGAGTTCCTTTCCGAGGTGGCCGCAGTGCAGGTTGAAAGAGGCCTGAAGGCCGTTCTTACCGGGGAGGGGGAGTCTCGATGAAGGGGTCTTTTGTGGTGAACGGACGTACACGGGAGTGGGCGTTCGATGCGGAAGCCACGCTGCTCGACGTGCTGCGCGCCAACGGCCATCCGGAGGTGCACCGCGGGTGCGACGAGGGTGTCTGCGGTTCTTGCGCGGTATTGATTGAGGGGAAACTCGTGAACTCGTGCCAGGTGTTTGCCGCATCGGCCATCGGGAAGGATATTCTCACAGTCGCCGGCATCGGAACGATCCATGAACCGCACCCTTTGCAGACGGCGTTTGTGGAGAGCGGCGCCGTGCAGTGCGGTTTTTGTACGCCTGCGGCGATCCTCGCCGCGCTGGCGCTTCTGCGCAAGAATCCGAACCCCACCGACGATGAGATTCATTCCGCTCTCGACGGAAACTACTGCCGGTGCACCGGCTACGTCAAGATCATCGAAGCGGTCCGTCTCGCTTCCAGGAGGATGAGCACGCATGACTGATTTTTCTGTTGTGGGAAAACCCGTTCTCAAGGTGGACTCGATGTCTCTGGCGTGCGGTACGGCTCGCTATACCTCCGATTACGAGGTGCGCGATCCTCTTTTCCTGGCCTTCGTCTACTCTTCGGTGGCGCATGGTGACATTCTTTCGATAGACGACGCCGCAGCGCGGGGAATGGAAGGAGTAGTGGATGTCTTTCACGCCTTCACTACCCAGACGGAGCTGTTCACGACCGCGGGCCAAGGTTATCCCGAGCCGTCTCCCTACGATACGCGTCTCTTCAACAAGCGCGTCCGGTATGTAGGCGAGATCGTCGCTGCGGTTCTCGCCGGGAGCCTTGCCGAAGCCCGTGCCGCCGCCGCTGCGGTGAAGGTTGAATATGCGCCGCTCCCTGCCCTCTTCGATCCGGAGAAGGCAATGGATGCAGACTCGCCGAGCCTCCACGGCGAAGGTGGAGCGTACGCTCCGCTTCCCGTTCCGTACCGTCCGGAGGAGAATGTCGCAGGCGAGGTGCTCTTCTCCTTCGGCGATATGGAAAAGGGATTCGCGGACGCGGACTTCATCGTCGACGAAACGTACAGGACGCACTACACTGCGCACTGCGCACTGGAGCCGCATGCCGCGTCGGCGTTCTTCGACGAAAAGGGACGGCTTGTCATCGTCGCCACCACGCAGGTCCCGTTCCATGCCCGACGGACCGTCAGCAGAGTCGTCGGTATTCCGGCGCACATGATCCGTGTGATCAAACCGAGACTCGGCGGCGGCTTCGGCAGCAAGCAGGAGATCATCCTGGAGCTGTACGCGGCCCTTGCCGCATGGAAGCATAAGCGCAACGTCAAGGCGGAGATGAGCCGTTCAGAAGTGTTTACGGCTGCCCGGACGCGCCATCCGATGCGCGTCCGGATCAAGACCGGCGTAAAGAGCGACGGCTCGATCACCGCTCTTGAAATGAGCGACGTGATGAACACCGGAGCATACGGCGCCCATGCGCTGACGGTGCTTTCCAACGCCGGGTCCAAGGTGCTCCCCATGTTCAATAAAATTGAAAACATGAATTTCATCGGGAGAGCCGTCTATACCAATCTTCCCATCGGTGGGGCGTACCGGGGCTACGGAGCGACACAAGGATATTTCGCCTTCAACCAGCATATGGACGGAATCGCACGGAAACTCGGCGTCGACTTTCTCGATTTCGTGAAGAAGCATCATATACGCGAGGGAGAGACTTCCGAGGTCTTCAAGGCCATCGGCGAAGGCACCGAAGGCGTCAGCCAGATTATCCGCTCCTGCAAGCTGAGCGAGTGCATCGATAAAGGAGCGGAGGAAATAGGGTGGACGAGTCTCCGCGGGAAGAAAGAGACTGTTGGCCCCGTGGTGAAGGGTATCGGCGCCGCAGTGTCGATGCAGGGGTCGGGTATTCCGCAGGTCGATATGGCGAGCGCTTCCATGAAGATGAACGACGACGGCTCGTTCAACCTCTACGTAGGCGCCACCGACATCGGAACCGGCTCGGATACCATCCTCTCCCAGATTGCTGCCGAGACCTTGAACGTACCGCTGGAAATGATTCTGATTCTCTCGTCCGACACGGACCTTACCCCCTTCGACACCGGCGCGTATGCCTCGTCAACGACGTATGTCTCCGGACAGGCGGTTCTCCGCTGCGCCGAAAAGGTGCGTTCGCAGATTCTCTCCGTCGCTGCGGCGATGACGGGAGCCGCTCCCGAAAGCCTTGTCCTGAAGGAAAGCCGCGTGGTCAATACCTCCACAGACGAGGAGACATCGTTCTCAAAAATCGCCTGCTTTGCGATGTACAGCCATAATCAGTTCCAGATTCAGGCATCGGCATCCTTCACGGGCTCCGAGTCGCCTCCCCCCTTCATGGCGCAGTTCGCCGAAGTCGATGTGGACACGGAGACCGGCAGGGTACGCGTGGTGAAGTTCGTTTCCGTGGGCGACTGCGGGCAGCCGCTCAACCCGAAACTTGTCGAAGGGCAGATCGAGGGCGCCACGATGAACGGAATCAGCTACGCACTGACCGAGCAGTACCTCTTTAATTCGAAAGGAAAGATGACGAACAGTTCTTTTTGGGACTACAAGCTCTTCGGTACGCTCGACATGCCCGAGATGAAGACGATCGTGGTCGAATCGGACGAACCGAGCGGCCCGTACGGAGCGAAATCCATCTCGGAAATAGGAATCAACGGTCCTGCGCCCGCCATAGCGAACGCTATTTACGACGCTGTCGGCGTCCGCCTCTACGATCTTCCGCTGACGCCCGAAAAGGTCCTCAAAGCAATTCGCGAGCGAGCTGAAGTATAAGGTCCGGTACGTGAATACCCCCGCCGGCGACACTCCTGTCGCCGGCGATTTGCAATGAACGCCGACGGTCCGTCGAGACGCGTCTTGACGGGATACGACAGGAGCGGGGATTGAACTGCTCCCTCTGAATACCAATTCGATTCTGGAGGTGCAGGAATGAGCGACATCATGAGGTTGATTCCTTTCGGAAACCTGATGGACTGGATGCTTGCCGAACACGGCAAGGAGGGGTCCGTCTTCGGCATCCGGAACAGCAAATTTTACAGAAATACATCGGGAAATCGTATTGTCTTCTGCGGGGAGACTATCAGTTCTCCGATAGGACCTGCAGCCGGCCCGAACTCGCAGCTCGCACAGAATATCATTGCCGCCTACTTGGCCGGTTCCCGCTTCATCGAGCTGAAGACGGTGCAGATCATGGATGGCGAGGAGCTGCGCAAGGCGGTTTCCAAACCTTGTATCAACGCTCAGGACGAAGGCTACAACGTCGAATGGTCCACGGAACTCACCGTGCCGGAGGCGTTCGACGAATACGTCAAGGCGTGGTTCGCGGTCCAGGTGATCGCGAAGGAGTTCGGCATCAGCTCAACACGGGATTTTTCGTTCAATATGAGCGTCGGTTACGACCTGAAGGGCATTCAGTCCCCCAAGATCGACACGTTCATCGAAGGTTTGAAGGACGCTTCCGGAAGCGATATCTGGAAGACCTGTACTTCGTGGCTGAGGGCCAACCTCTCGAAGTTCACCCGCGTTACGGCCGCCGACGTCGAAGCCATCGAAAGCCGTCTATGCAACTCGATAACCCTTTCGACGCTCCATGGTTGTCCGCCCGAAGAAATCGAGCGGATTTCCCGCTACCTGCTCAAGGAGAAAGGGCTCCACGTTTTCGTGAAATGCAATCCGACGCTGCTGGGGTACGAAACAGCCAGAGATCTGCTCGACCGTATGGGATTCTCCTACGTCGACTTCACCGATCATCACTTCAAGCACGATCTGCAGTACGGCGACGGCGTCGCAATGCTCGGACGGCTGCAGGAGTACGCGAAAGGACTCGGTCGGGAGTTCGGTGTGAAGCTCACCAACACCTTCCCCGTTAAAATTAAAGACGAAGAGCTGCCCGGCGAGGAGATGTACATGTCCGGCCGTTCGCTCTTTCCCCTGACGATCACGCTGGCGAGCAGACTGAGCCGCGAGTTCGGCGGTTCGCTTCAGATCTCTTTTTCAGGCGGGGCCGACTTCTTCAATATAGACTCCATTCTTCGCACCGGCATTCAACCGGTCACCATGGCGACGACCGTATTGAAACCCGGCGGTTACGAGCGGATGAAACAGGTCGCCGAGAAAGCCGAGCCGATGCTCGACGGCGCTTTCAGGGGCGTGGACGTGGATGCGCTCGAAGCGCTCGCGGCGAGTGTCTTCGAAAATAAGTTCCATAAGAAGAGCGCCCGTCCGGTCGGTTCGAGAAAGACCGATTCGCGTCTACCGCTTTTCGACTGCGCCAAAGCCCCCTGCCAGGACGGCGGGTGTCCCATCAACCAGCAGGTCCCGGCATATCTTCGCATGGTCAACGAGAAGAAATACGCCGAAGCTTTCGACGTCATCGCGATGGACAACAGCTCGCCCGCCGTCACTGGAACGATCTGCGACCATCAGTGCCAGCACGTCTGTACTCGGCTCGACTACGAGCAGCCGCTTGAGATACGCGAGATGAAGAAGATCGCCGTTCTGCACGCCCAGGATGCGTTCATCGACCGGATGCAGCCTGCGAAAATCGCCTCGAAAAAGCAAGTCGCGGTTGTCGGCGCAGGTCCCGCAGGTGTGGGAACAGCTTTTTTCCTTCGCCGGAACGGTATCGATACGACGGTGTTCGAGCGTCGGGCCGAACCCTACGGTATTGTGAAGTACGTGATTCCGGAGTTTCGTATCCCCGAAGACATGATCGCCCGCGACTTTGCCATGGCGGAGAAGGCAGGTGTCAAGTTCGTCTTTTCTGTCGACGGAAAGACCGATGTCGACGCGTTGAAAAAGGAGTACGAATACGTTGTGCTTGCAACGGGGGCCTGGAGCCCGGGAGAATCCCCGGTGAAAGAGGGACGGGAGCATGTTCGCGACGCACTCGACTTCCTCGAGGAGTATAAAAAGAAGAAGGGGCGTGTCGAACTGGGCGGGACGGTCGCCATCATCGGCGGCGGCGATGTCGCCATGGACTGCGCCCGGGCCGCGAAGCGCGCCCCCGGAGTGCAGCGTTCCATGATCGTCTACCGGCGCACGGCCGCGTTCATGCCTGCCGAAGCGGAGGAAAAGGAGCTTGCGCTGCACGACGGGGTGGAGTTCATGGAACTGCTTGCCCCTGTGAAGTACGACGGAAAGACGCTTGTCTGCGAAAAGATGCAGCTCGCCGAGAAGGATGCTTCCGGGCGACGGAGCGTGTCGGGTACCGGCGAAATGGTTTCGGTTGCGGCGGATACGGTCATCGGCGCTACCGGAGCCAGAGTGGACGCCGAACTTTTTAAAGCCAACGGCATCGCCCTCGACGCCAAGGGCCGCGTCGTGGTGAATGAAGAGAACGAAACATCCGCGCCGAACGTGTACGTTGCCGGAGACTGCAAGGCCGGTCCCTCCACGGTGGTGAAGGGGATAGCCGACGCGAAAATCGTGGCGAAGAGCATTCTGGCGAAGGAGGGACTCTCCCCTGACTTTGCCGTCACGGAGCTGGTGCACGACCTGGCGGCGCTCTACGAGAAGAAGGGTGTTCTCAAAGAGGCGGTGAAAGAGCGGAGCGACGGGGATCGCTGTCTCGCGTGCGACGTCGTCTGCGAACTCTGCTGCGACGTCTGCCCCAACCGGGCGAATGTCCTCGTGGTTGTGGACGGAAAACACCAGATCGTGCATCTTGACGGCATGTGCAACGAGTGCGGAAACTGCGGCATCTTCTGCCCGCATACCGGGGATCCGTACAAGGACAAGGTGACGATTTTCTGGACCGAGGAGGATTTCAAGGACAGTACGAACAAGGGGTTCTTCCGCCTCGAAGGCGACCTGTACTCGGTGCGCGTAGAGGACGGTTCGGTCGTCTTCTGGCGCCGCGGCGAACCGGGCGTTTCCCCGGAGATGGCGGAGACGCTCGACGCGGTGCTTGAGCGCTACCCCTACTACATGATGAATCTCTAGGAGGTGCACGGCATGCTTTTGATCGGCAACGGGAAGGTAATCACAAGAGACGAGAAGAACACCGTCATCGAGAACGGGGCTGTTTTGATCGACGGCGCCCATATCAAGGCCGTGGGACGCACCGACGAACTGAAGAAAGCCAACCCCGGAGCGGCGTTCAAGGACGCGAAGGGCCGTCTGGTGATGCCCGGACTTATCAACGTCCACATGCACTACTACAGTACATTCGCCAGAGGCATCGCGCTGGACAGTCCCCCCGCGACGAAGTTCTCCGAGGTTCTGGAGGGCCTCTGGTGGCGGCTCGACAAGTGTCTTACGCTCGAAGACGTCTACTACAGCGTCATGGGCCCGGGGATCGACCAGATAAAGTGCGGCGTTACGTCGGTGATCGACCACCACGCAAGCCCGCACGCCGTCAGAGGCAGTCTGGAGAAGATAGCCGAGGCATCGGCTCGGCTGGGGCTGCGGAGCAATCTCTGCTACGAGGTTTCCGACCGCGACGGCGAACAGAGCAGAGTGGACGGTATAACCGAGAATATCGAGTTCATTAAATCGTGCTCGGCGAAGAAGGACGATATGCTCAAGGGACTCTTCGGGCTGCACGCTTCCATGACGGTTTCGGACAAGACGCTCGAAGAGAGCATGGAGCTGATGAGCGGGCTTGATGCAGGATACCATGTACACGTCGCGGAAGGCATAGAGGATCTCGAAGACAGCAGGGCAAAGTACGGTATGGGCGTTGTCGAACGTTGGCACACGCACGGAGTGCTGGGTCCCAAGAGCATCGCCATCCATTGTATTCATATCTCCGAAAAAGAGATGGATCTACTGAAAGCGTCGGATGTCGCCGTCGCCCACAATCCTGAGTCCAATATGGGGAACGCCGTCGGTCTCTCACCGGTGCTCAAGATGATGGAAAAAGGGATCCTCGTCGGTTTAGGGACCGACGGGTACACCTCCGACATGTTCGAGTCGTACAAGGTGGCGAACTGTCTGCACAAACACGGAGCCAAGCTCCCCAGCGTCGGGTGGGCGGAGCCGCCGACGATGCTTTTCGAGAACAACAAGAAGATCATGAACCGGCAGATCGAAGGCGAGGTTGGAACGCTCAAAGCGGGCGCCTATGCGGATGTGGTCATAGTCGACTATGATCCCCCGACGCCCCTTCACGGAGGAAATATCAACGGACATCTCCTTTTCGGAGTCTGCGGCAGGCATGTCAGCACCACCATCGTCAACGGGAAAGTGTTGATGGACGAGAGGAAGCTTCTCCATCTCGACGAGGAGAAGATCATGGCGGAGAGCCGCGCCTTGGCCCAAAAGCTCTGGGAGCGTATATAGCGACGATACGACCGCTGGCCGAGGGGTGAGAGGGCGCCCTTCGTAGCGACAGCATGTCGCGCCGGAGGGCGTTTTTTTCACGGTTTCTTCCTGCGACGGCGGCCTTGAGTGGTTGATGGATTTCGATTTATTTAGGAGGTTGCATGACCATGACCGAAAGACTGAAAGTGGTCGGCGCGAATGTTCCGCGGCACGACGCCCTTGCGAAAGTGACAGGTCGGGCCCGTTACGTCGCCGACCTGCCATGCGAAGGCGCATGGATCGGAGGGGCGTTGTGGAGCAGGACTCCGCGCGCCAGGGTGCGTAATATCTTCTTCGACCCGGATTTCGACTGGTCGCGGGTGACGGTGATCACCGCGCGCGATCTGCCCGGACCCAACGAAGTGCACATGATAAAGGACGACTATCCGATTCTGGCGGGAAATGAAATTTCTTACTACGGTCAGGCGCTTGCACTTGTCGCCGCACCCGACAAGCAAACGCTTGAAGAGGCGATTGCCGCGATTCATCCCGATCTTGAAGAACTCCCTCCCGTGCTCACAGTGGAGGCATCGCTCGCACAGGAAGCCGTCATTTGGGGCGAAGACAACATACAGGCGAAGTACAGGATCGATCACGGGGACATCGAGACCGCATTCGCCACGTCCGATGTTATCGTCGAAGAGACGTACAGAACACATCACCAGGAACACCTCTATCTTGAGACAAACGGCATGCTGGCCCGTCCGGGGACCGACGGCGGCGTCATCGTCGAAGGCTCTCTGCAATGCCCTTATTATGTGGCCCGCGCCCTTGCGCATGCTCTCGCGCTTCCGCTGGAAAAGGTTGTCCTGCGCCAGACCGAAACGGGCGGCGCATTCGGCGGTAAGGAGGACTACCCCTCCGCCCTGGCGATTCAGACTGCGCTGCTGGCTCTGAAAAGTGGAAAACCCGTCAGGATGGTGCTCGAACGCCGCGAGGACATAAATGTCACCACAAAGCGGCATCCATCGGTAATCCGTCATCGAACGGGAGTCGCACACGATGGGCGTATTCTTGCAGCCGAAATAGATATTCTTTTCGACGGAGGCGCATTCTCCACCATGAGTCCCGTGGTGCTTTCCAGAGGCGTGCTCCATTCATGGAGCGCCTACAGGCTTCCCAATGCGCGCATTCTCGGGAGAGCGCTTGCGACGAATACTGCACCGAACGGCGCCTTCCGGGGGTTCGGCGCTCCGCAGACCGTGTTCGCAATGGAACGGCAGATGGACCGGATTGCCCGAGAGTTGGGATTGTCGCCGCTTGATGTACGAAGAATTAACCTGCTGAAGGCGGGAGATACGCTCCCCTGCGGACAGGTTCTGCGCTCCGCCTATGCCGATCTGGTGCTCGACAGGGCGCTCGCACTGTCCGGATACGAGAGCAAGCACTCGAGAAAACAAGAGGAAGACCGTGTGCTGCGCGGCGTGGGAGTTTCCGTTTTCCTGCACGGCGGCGGTTTTACCGGCGCGGGTGAAGAGAAGATAGCCGGACGTGCCGCGGTCGAGGTCGCGGAAGACGGGATCGTCGAGGTGCTTGTAAGCAGCACCGAGATGGGACAGGGCGCTGCGACGGTGCTGCCGCAGATCGCGGCGGAAGTGCTCGCTCTTCCCGCATGGAAGGTTCGTCATCCCAACCCCGACACGTCGAGGGTACCCGACAGCGGTCCGACGGTTGCATCCCGGACGACGATGATGGTGGGGAAAATTCTCCAGGGAGCGGCGGAGGATATGCGTGCAGCACTGACCTCGGAGGTTGCGAAAACAGCAGGAACGTCTCCCGAGTCCATCGTCTGGGAAAACGGAAGGCTCTCCGCAGGCGACAGTGATCTGGGATCTTTCGAAGAGTTCGCACAGCGTTACAAGCAAGAGCACGGAAAATCTCTTAGAGGCGAAGCAACGTACGACCCTCCGCCCGATTGCCAATGGAACGAGGCGGAGTATCGCGGCGACGCCTACAAGGACTACGCCTGGGCATGCGACGTCGTGGAAGTGGAGATCGATACAGACACATTGGAGCTGCGAGTACCGCGTGTGACATCGGTGGTCGAGATCGGAAAGGCGGTACATCCGATGCTGGCCGAAGGGCAGATCATCGGGGGTACGCTCCAGGCTATCGGCTGGGGCGCCATGGAGGATGTCAAGATGGAGAAGGGGCGCTATCGCAACAACAGCGTCTCGACGTACATTATTCCAACTGCGGTGGATGCGCCGGACTTCACCGTGGAAATCGCAGAAACGCCTTCTCCTTTCGGCCCCTGGGGAGCCAAGGGTCTGGGTGAACTGCCCATGGACGGCGGAGCACCCGCGTTGGCTGCCGCTGTCGACGACGCTCTGGGTGTCTTCGCCACGGAGCTTCCGCTGACGAGCGACCGTTTGCACGCCCTGTTGCGGCAACGCAGGAAGTAAGGAGGAAATAGCATGAAGTTCGAATGTACTGTAAACGGGAGAGAGTGTTCGGTTGACGCTCCTCCGATGCGCCGCCTGCTCGATATACTCCGCCAGGACCTCGGCCTGCCCGGAACGAAAGAGGGGTGCGGCGAAGGAGAATGCGGTGCGTGCGCTGTTCTGCTCGACGGCCGACTTGTCAATTCCTGCCTAGTTCCCGCCTTCCAACTGCCGGGCCGCACCGTGGAAACGATCGAGGCCCTTGCGGCCGACGGCGCGCCCGATGCGCTGCAGCAGTCCTTCCTCGACGCAGGCGCTGTACAGTGCGGCTTCTGCACTCCGGGACTCGTGATGGCATCCAGGGCGCTGCTTTCGAAGAACGCAAAACCGACGCGTGCGGAGATCCGTGAAGGCATCGCCGGGAATCTCTGTCGCTGCACAGGATACGAAGCCGTGGTGAACGCGGTGGAGAAGGCTGTGGAGAGGGGATATTCTCCCTGTCTTGCGAACTCCTCCGGGGGGAATGCCGGGGTGATTCTCGAAGCCGGGGAGCGAGGGAAGGTTTTCATGCCCCGCTCTCTCGAAGAGGCCTTGAACGTCCTCGCCGAGCACGGAGAGAAGCTTACGGTGGTGGCGGGCGGGACGGATCTCATGGTGGACATGGAGAAAAAGGGACTTGTCGCTCCGGAAGCGGTGCTTGATGTGACCGGGATTGAAGCGCTCCGGCGAATCGAACTCCGCGGCGAATGGCTGGAAATCGGCGCCGGCGCCACCTTTGCGGAAATCGCCGTACATCCTGATGCGATTGCGGTTGCTCCGGCGCTCGCGAAGTGCGCATCGCAGGTGGGAGCCGCTGCTATTCAGAACAGAGCGACTATAGGGGGAAACATCGCCACTGCTTCGGCGGCGGCCGATTCGCCTCCCGTTCTCATGGCGCTCGGCGCCGTACTCGTCCTCGCGAGTAGCCAAGGACCTCGCGAAATGCCCGTCGAGGAGTTTTTTGCGGAGTACCGCAAGACCGCCCGGCACGCTGATGAACTCCTGATCGCAGTGCGCATACCCGTTTCCGTCAAGGGGAGCCGGCAGATGTTCCGCAAGGTGGGGCTTCGTCAGGCGCTCGCTATTTCGCGCGTTTCCGTTGCCTGCGTCGCTTCGCTGAAGGATGGAGTGGTGACGTCGTGCAGGATCGCAGCGGGGAGTATGTCGCCGATACCGCAGCTTCTGCAGAATGTCTCCGAGGCGGTTTGCGGCAAAGTGCTGAACCGGAATCTTGCGGAGGAGGCCGGCCGGCTTGCCGATGCCGCAGTGTCTCCGCGTACGGCGCAGGAGTACAGGAAGGAGACCACGGGAAACCTTGTAACCCGTTTCTTCCGTGATATTCTTGAAGGCGGCGGGACTGACTGAAAAAAGAAGAGAAAAGAGCATTCATCGGCGCCGTTTGGGAAAAAGCGCCTGAAGGCTTGGAAATTCCCTTTTTCTTGGATTGATTTTTAAAGAAATACGGGATGTTGTGAAAAGATGGAGCGATTTTGAAGCAAGAAAGACTTGACACGCTCTTCTTTTCTTATTATCATGTATCCGTTGACAGGCGCCGTCAGCAAAAAGCACAAGCAATCAAGCTTAGGAGGAACAACTTTGACAACTCAAGGCACAGTAAAATGGTTCAACGCGACGAAGGGTTATGGATTCGTAACCTGCGACGATGGCAAGGACGTTTTCGTTCATTATAGCGCTATCCAGGGAGATGGATTCAAGACTCTCGACGAGGGCCAGCGGATTTCCTTCCGTATCACACAGGGTTCCAAAGGAGATCAGGCTGCCGACGTTGTGAAGATATAACCTCGTTCGACATTTCGGCATTTCCAAGGCAGCGGTTCTCCGCTGCCTTTTTATTTATTTTTTTCCAGGAGAATTGCTCGAATTTGCCTGCAAGAGCATGTACAATCCTTTGCATTCTCCCGACGTTCCGTGTACAATACCTTCCGCATATTTTCTCTTCCTAAAGGAATGAGATACTCTATAAAGCAAGATATTTCACCAGTGCGATTTGCGCTGAAAGGGGTTGCGATTGTATGAGATCCGAGATTCTTTCCCAGGAGAACAATGTCGTCTCCATCAAACTCGAGTTTGAAGCGTCCGAGTTCGCCAAAGGAGTCGAAAAGGCGATAAAGGAGCTTTCCTCGAAGGTAAATATAGCTGGGTTCCGCAAGGGACATGTTCCCCGCAAGATCATGGAGATGCGTTTCGGCAAGCAGGCTATTTACGCGGAGGCGATCGAGGAGATGCTTCCGGAGGCGATCGGGCAGATCGTAAAGGATTACGACCTTGATCTCATCGACGAACCCCATGTGTCGATAGAAAAGATGGAAGAGGGAAGTCCCGTCGATGTGCGCCTTACCTTCGAGGTGACCCCCGAGGTCGTGCTCCCGGAGCTTTCCGGTATCACGGTGAATCGCCCCGTCGCATCCGTCGCTGACGATGTCGTTTCAGGAACGATCGAGGAGATCCGCGCGCAGAACGCGACGCTCTCCCCGGTAGAGGGATTTCCTGTTGCGGCGAGCCATGTAGTGGACATCGAATATCATACCCTTATCTTGCAGGACGAAGGAAAACAGGAACGGCACGGACCTGATTCGACGACGCTCGACTTGGGACTGCCGTCCGTGAGGACCGAGATACGCGAAGCGCTCCTCGGCGCGAACTCGGGCGAGATGCGCACGGCCGATGTCCAGGTGGAGGAGAACTATCAGGATCCGAAGGTCGCCGGACGGACAGTCCGGTACGAAATAACGGTCAAGGAGATCAAGGAGAAGGTTCTTCCCGAGATGACGGCGGAGTTTTTCAAGAAGATACTCCGCAGCGACTGTGAGACGGAAGAGGCATTCCGCGAGGAGATAAGAAAACGGATTCTTGAAAAGATCTCCACCGAGAACCAGGGAAAAGCGGAATTCGACGCGTTGCAGAGCGTCGCCGACCTCTCGCGGCTTGCAGTTCCTGAAACGCTGATCTCCCGGCAGATGACGGCTATGAAGAAAGAGGACGAGGAAAACCTTAAAAAGAGCCGGAACATGTCCCTCGAAGAGATGCTTGCCGAGGCCTCCACAACCATGGAGGAGTACGAGAAGAATATCCGCGCGCAGGCCGAGGGTATTGTCCGCCGATCCCTGGTGCTCGACAAGGTCGCGGAGGATATGGGAATCACGGTGGAAAAAGAGGACTTCGAAACGGAGATGCAGACGCTCGCTTCATCCTACAAAATCGATGCGCAGCGCCTCGTCGAAGGTCTCTTCAAGGACGAAAAGCGTCTAATGGAGATGGCCAACAGAATCAAGTACAAGAAAACTGTCAAGGCAATCATGGAGACAGTGCGGATCGACGAGACGGAGCCTGCGGCGGAAGAGAAAACCGCCGAGTAGGAGCGACGCTACGACCAGGAGGTGTTCCTTTTGTTGGTTCCATACGTTGTAGAGCAAACCGGACGAGGCGAACGGACGTACGATATATACAGCCGTCTTCTCAAGGACAGGATTATCTTTCTGGGAGATTCCGTGGACGAACACACGGGCAATATTGTTGTGGCGCAGCTTCTGTTTCTTGAGAGCGAGGATCCGGAGAAGGACATCCATCTTTATATCAACAGCCCTGGAGGGTATGTTTCCGCCGGACTGGCAATTTACGATACAATGCAGTATGTCAAGTGTCCAGTGTCAACGATCTGCCTTGGCCATGCGGCGAGCATGGCCGCGCTCCTTCTCGCGGGAGGCGCCGCAGGGAAACGATTCGCCCTGCCGAATGCGCGCATCATGATACATCAGCCGCTCGGCGGCGTGCAGGGGCAGGCTACGGAGGTCGAGATTCACGCACGAGAAATACTGAAGCTTCGCGACAGGCTCAATGATATACTTGTGAAGCACACGGGACAGTCGAAGAAGAAAGTGCGGGCCGATACGGAAAGAGATTACTACATGTCTCCGGAAGAAGCTGTCGAGTACGGGATCGTCGATAAAGTTATTCATTCGAGATAGAAAAAGCTTTCAGTACCGGAAAGAACTGGTTTGATTCGACTTCAAGGGAGCCCGAGACAAGCAGACAACGCTCCGCCGCGTTCCGGGGAACGCGATTTCGGCGACGGGGGGATTTTTCTCTTTGCCGGGTTTTGTTTGCTTGCATTCCTGTTTATGGGAATGTGTTATCAGGCGCTCCCTTGTTGCTGTATCCCGGGTGGAGAGGTTGTAGGGAGGTTTTTGAATGTTCAGGTTCGATGACAGGGGAAGAGGGTCCAGAAGTAACGGCGGGAAGAATCTCCATAACGGACGCTGTTCGTTCTGCGGAAAAGGGCAGGACGAAGTGCAGAAGCTTATCGCCGGCCCAGGCGTGTATATCTGCGACGAGTGCATTCATTTGTGCAATATGATACTGGTCGAGGAAGCCGGTGAGAACCCCTCGAAGGCGAAAACGGCGGAGGCGTCGTTCCCGCTTGACGAGGTTCCCAAGCCCAGAGAGATCAAAGCGTACCTTGACCAGTACGTTATCGGCCAGGATCTGGCCAAGAAAGCCGTCTCCGTGGCGGTGTACAATCATTTCAAGAGGATCAGCAACAACATGACGGAGGATAGCGATGTAGAACTGCAGAAGAGCAACGTCCTCCTTATGGGACCCACCGGTTGCGGCAAGACGCTGATCGCTCAATCCCTCGCGAAGAAGCTCGACGTCCCTTTCGCGATGGCCGACGCGACGACGCTAACGGAAGCCGGCTATGTCGGAGAGGATGTCGAGAATATCCTTGTAAAGCTGCTTCAAGCTGCCGACTATGATGTCAAGGCCGCGCAGAGAGGAATCATCTATATCGACGAGATCGATAAGATCACACGAAAGTCGGAATCCGCCTCCATTACAAGAGACGTATCGGGCGAGGGAGTGCAGCAGGCGCTCTTGAAGATACTCGAAGGAACGCTTTCCAATGTACCTCCCAAGGGAGGGAGAAAGCACCCTTACCAGGACTTCATACAGATCGATACGTCGAATATTCTCTTTATCTGCGGCGGAGCTTTCGAGGGCATCGAAGAGATCATCGGACGCAGGGTGAACAAAAAGATCATCGGCTTCGGCGGCGATATCATGGGTAAGCACGACGCCAGACGGTTCGAGGTGATGAAGCAGATTCAGCCGGAGGATCTCATGGCGTTCGGATTCATCCCGGAGATCGCCGGACGTCTTCCCGTGCTCGTTCCTCTGGAGGAACTGGATACTGACGCTCTCGTCCGTATCCTTGTCGAGCCGAAGAACGCCCTTGTGCGTCAATATCAGAAGACATTTTCCATGGAGGGAGTCTCCCTGGAGTTCACCGACGACGCTCTTCGAAGCATCGCATCGAAGGCCGGTGAAAAGAATACCGGGGCGAGAGGTCTTCGGGCCATCCTCGAGAACATGATGATGGATCTTATGTACGATATCCCTTCCAGAGGGAAGGAAGTCGGCAAGATCGTCATCACGAAGGAGGCAGTCGAGGGAACGATGCCTCCGCTCGAAGAAGCGAGAAGCTCGGAGGAGGTCGCCTGATTATCATGAAGAAAGAAGAGGAAACGCCGTTGCGGGATTCGATGGGGGAGACCGACTCCGGACCCCGCCGCTGTTTCGTGCTTCCTGTGCGGGATATCGTCGTCTTTCCGGGCATCATCGCCCCCCTGTTCGTAGGACGCCCTCGTTCGCTGAAGGCTATCGAGATGGCGATGCTTCAGGACAGAAACGTCCTCGTCGTCGCGCAGAAGGAGATGCAGGTCGACGATCCGCGGATCGAGGATCTCTATTCCGTCGGAACAGTGTGCAGCATCCTGCAGATGGTGAGGATACCCGACGGGACGACGAAGGTGCTCATTGAAGGCGTGGAGCGTGTCCAGGTGTCTTCGTACGGAAAAGGGAAAGAAGCGCTGGAAGCCGAGGTAGTCTCTCTGCCTTGGGAGGATCATCGCTCTCCGAACCTGGAAGCGTTGAAGCGCAGCGTCCTTGAACAGTTCGAGAAGTATGTGACGCTGCACCCTCGTATTCCGGGCGAGGTGCTCATTTCTGTAATGAATGTGGAGGATCCCCGCCAGATATCCGACCTGGTGGGATCGCACCTCTCTTTGAAGGTGGAAAAGAAACAGCAGTTGCTGGAAATCGTCAATCTCGAAAAGAGCCTCAAGTTCCTGCTGAAGGTTCTTCTCGAGGAGATCGACATCCTCCAGTTGGAACACGATATTCAGGATAAGGTACGTCAGGAGGTTGAAAGAGGGCATAAGGAATACTATCTTCGGGAGCAGCTCAAGGTGATTCAGGACGAACTCGGACAAGGAGAAAAACCATCCGAGATCGACGAGTTGCGGGGACGGATCGACGAGGCAGACATGCCCGAGGCGTCTTTGAACAAGGCGCTGCACGAACTGGACCGTCTTTCGAAGATGCCGCTCATGTCCGCCGAGGCGACTGTAGTCCGAACATATATTGACTGGTTGGTCACCCTGCCGTGGAAAACGTTGACATCCGACAACCTGGAGATCAAACGGGCTCAGAAGGTGCTCGACGAAGATCACTACGGCCTGGAAAAGGTAAAGGAGCGTATCCTGGAGTTTTTAGCGGTCCGCAAGCTCGCTCTTGACAAGATGAAAGGACAGGTGCTCTGTTTCGTCGGCCCTCCGGGAGTCGGGAAGACCTCTCTCGGGAAATCCATCGCGAAAGCTCTGGAGCGGAAGTTCGTCAACATGTCGCTCGGCGGTATGCGGGACGAGGCCGAGATTCGGGGGCATAGAAGGACGTACGTCGGCGCGATGCCGGGGCGGATTCTGCAGAAGATACGCCAGGCAGGCGCACGGAATCCCGTCCTCCTGATGGACGAGATCGATAAACTCGGACTCGATTTCAGAGGGGATCCCGCCGCCGCGCTTCTGGAAGTGCTCGATCCCGAACAAAACAGCTCGTTCACGGATCACTTCATGGAGGTACCGTTCGATCTGAGCGATGTCATTTTTATCACGACGGCCAACGTGACCCACTCCATCCCGAGGCCTCTTCTCGACAGGATGGAGGTTATCAAGATACCCGGCTACGTGTGGCAAGAGAAGATAAAGATAGCCAAGAACCATCTTTTCCCTAGAATTCTGGAGGAGCACGGCCTTTCTACGAAGCAGTTGAAGATCACACCGAGCGGCCTTGAGCACGTCATAAGCGAATATACCCGCGAAGCGGGAGTCCGGGGTCTCGAACGGGAGCTTTCAACCATCTGCCGAAAAGTTGCGCGGCGGATCGTCGAGGACGAGAAGAGTGCGGCGCAGATCGTGTCGCTAGGCCCCAAACAGCTAAAGGAGTACCTCGGCCCCCCCAAGCTCTACGACCCCCGCCTTCCGAAGACAAAGGAAGTCGGCACAGTGGTCGGACTGGCATGGACCGAGACCGGCGGCGATGTGCTCGTCATCGAAGCCGTCACTATGAAGGGGAAAGGCGAGGTCACCCTTACCGGAAATCTCGGCTCCATCATGCAGGAATCCGCACAGACGGCCATCGGTTTCCTCCGGTCTCAGGCGGAGATCTTCGGCATAGGCAATGTGGACTGGAAGAGCATCGACGTTCACCTTCACGTTCCCGAGGGGGCCATTCCGAAGGACGGTCCCTCCGCAGGCATTACCATGGCCGTGGCCATACTTTCCGCAGTGCGCAGGAGTTCTGTGCTCTCCAACATTGCGATGACGGGCGAGATTTCGCTTCAGGGCAAGGTGCTTCCCGTCGGAGGGATACGGGACAAGATATTGGCCGCGAAACGGCAGGGGATAAAGAACGTCATCCTTCCGCTCGCGAACAAACCCGACGTCGACGAAATTCCCGAGTGGTCGAGAGATGGACTCTCCTTCAGGTATGTCGATCGCGTGGAGGACGTTTTCGAGTATGCTCTTGAAAGGTCGCCGTCTCCATGATGCGGAACTGGAAGGCGTCGGTCGAGTGCACCGCGTTCACGGCGGATCAGTTTCCTCCGCCGGAGATTCCTGAGGTAGCGGTGGCCGGCCGCTCGAATGTGGGGAAGTCGACCCTGATCAACAACCTGCTCGGGGCGCGACTGGCCCACGTGGGAGCGACGCCCGGAAAAACCCGGAGCGTGAACTTTTTTCTTGTCGAACGCGACGGACCTCCATTCAGATTGGTCGACCTTCCCGGATACGGTTATGCCTCCAGAAGCAAGGCGGAACGCAATACATGGTCCCGGCTGATCGAGTCGTATGTCGCTCAACGGAAAAACCTCTGGTTGGTGCTGCATCTTGTAGATTTCCGGCACGGGCTTCTCGAAAACGACGCGTCGCTTCAAGAGTGGCTCGACAACGTGGGATTTCCGATGTTCGTCGTGTTTACGAAAGGTGATAAAATCGCGAAAGGGAAACATCGCGGCACACGGGATCAGTATATCCGGGATGGTTTGAAATCGGTCGACGTTCCCATCGTCACTTCTGCGGAGAAAGGCACGGGGATTCAGGATCTGAGGGTATTTATCGAGTCGTTTCTCGATCGTCGCGACTGATCCGCCGATCCCTGCGCGGAGATACGACGAGAGCGGCTCGAAGAAGTAAAATTTACTAGGCACGGAGGGGAATTGCATCATGGCAGACATTATGGAATCTATGGCGAAATCGTACGACCCCGAACCGATCGAAGATAAATGGTATGCGCGCTGGATTGATTCGGATCTTTTCAAAGCGCGCGTCGACAAGAGCAAAGAGGCGTTCTCAATAGTTATCCCTCCGCCCAATGTCACCGGCTCTCTTCACATGGGGCATGCCTTCAATCATACGTTCCAGGATATTGTCTGCCGCTTCAAACGCATGCAGGGATATAACGTCCTCTGGCTCCCCGGAACCGACCATGCGGGTATCGCCACGCAGAACGTCGTTGAGCGCCGCCTTGCAGGCGAAGGCAAATCCCGCCACGATCTCGGAAGAGACGAGTTCGTCGGAAGAGTCTGGGAGTGGAAAGAAGAGTTCGGCAACCGGATCATCAACCAGATGAAAAAGCTGGGGAACTCCTGCGACTGGGAACGAGAACGCTTCACGCTCGACGAAGGTCTTTCGAAAGCCGTTCGTTCCGTCTTCGTCCAGCTCTATAAAAAAGGACTTATATACAAGGGCAAGTACATCATCAACTGGTGCTCACGGTGCCATACGGCGCTCTCCGATATCGAGGTCGAGCACGAGGAACGCAAAGGACATCTCTACTACGTCAGCTACCCCTTCGTCGACGGCGAAGGAAGCGTCGTCGTCGCAACGACACGCCCGGAGACGATCTGGGGCGATGTGGCGATCGCGGTGCATCCGCGATCGGAGAAAGGCGCCCTTGTCGGAAGGAAGGTTCGAGTTCCTCTCGGGGGAAGAGAGATCCCCATCATCGAGGACATCATGGTGGATCCCGAGTTCGGCACGGGCTGCGTCAAGATTACACCCGCGCACGACCCCAACGACTTCCTGGTGGGACAACGGCACGGTCTCGAACAGGTGCAGGTTATCGACGAAAACGGAATCATGAATTCTCTCGCTCCGGGGTACGAGGGCTTGACCATCGACGAGGCGCGAAAGAAAGCCGTCGCCGACCTCCAGTCATCCGGACACCTCGGAAAGGTCGATGAGATGGCGCACTCCGTGGGGCACTGCTATCGCTGCCGGACTACCGTCGAACCCTACCTCTCCGAGCAGTGGTTCGTCAGAACGAAGCCGCTTGCCGAAGCAGGAGTAAAAGCCGTACAGGACGGGAAAATCCGGTGGGTTCCCGACCAGTGGGAGAAGGTCTACTATCAGTGGATGGAGAATATTCGAGACTGGTGTATCTCCCGCCAGCTCTGGTGGGGGCACAGAATCCCTGCATGGACCTGCGCGGAGTGCGGGCATATCACTGTCTCCGAAGAGGATCCGTCCGCGTGCGAAAAGTGCGGGTGCGTCCGGATCGTTCAGGACGAAGACGTGCTCGATACCTGGTTCAGCAGCGCTCTATGGCCATTTTCGACGCTTGGATGGCCCGAGAAGACCGAGGATCTCGCCTACTTCTACCCGACCTCCCTCATGGTTACCGGGTTCGACATCATTTTCTTCTGGGTGGCGCGGATGATCATGATGGGACTGGAGTTCATGGACGAGATACCCTTCCGCGACGTCTATATACACGCGCTCATCCGCGACGAAAAAGGGCAAAAAATGAGCAAATCGAGCGGGAACGTCATTGATCCTCTCGACATGATCGAAAAGTACGGGGCGGACGCTCTCCGGATGACGCTTGCCGCGCTCACCGTTCAAGGGCGGGATATTCTGCTGAGCACCGGCAAGATAGAGACGTACAGGCTCTTCATGAACAAAATCTGGAACGCCTCCCGCTTCGCTCTGATGAATCTTGAAGACCTGCCGGAGGGAGCGGCGCTCTCCGCGAATTCGGAACTCGCCCTGCACGACAGATGGATCCTTACGCGGACACACCAGGTTGCAGGAGAGACGACGCGCCTTCTCGAATCCTTCGGTATCGGCGAAGCGGCGAGGATGCTGTACGATTTCGTTTGGGGAGACCTTTGCGACTGGTACCTGGAGCTTTCGAAGCCCGCGCTCAAAGGAGCCGAAGGGGGGGGGAGAAAGCTTGCGACTCAGCTTGTCATCACTTCCGTCTTCAAAGATGCGCTTCTTCTCATGCACCCATTCATTCCGTTCGTCACGGAAGAGCTATGGCAGGTGTTCGGCTTCGGACGCGGCGCCGAGGAAAATACCGCTTTCATCGAGCGCCATCGGTGGCCCTGCAGCGACCGCTCGTTCTCGTTCCCGGAATCTTTGGAGAAAATGGCTCTTTTCCAGGAGGTTGTGCGGGTGCTTCGGAATCTTCGCGCAGAGGCCAGGGTAACCCCGCAGTCCTATGTGAACCATGCGTTCGTCCAGTGCGGAGATGAGAGTTCCACAGCCGCGATCGTTCGGGAAGCGGGAGCGCTTATGCAGGAGTTGACGAAAATCCGCGAACTATCGCTGCTGGAGCCTTCGGCCGCCAAACCTGCGGGGGCTCTTTCTTCCCAGATAGCAGGCGGAGAAGTCAGCCTCGTCGTAGGCGATATTCTCGATATCGCTTCGGAAATAGACCGCCTCTCCGAAGAGATCGCGTCTGTTACGAAGAATATTCGGGCCAGCAGAGGGAAGCTGGAGAACGACGACTTCGTCCGGCGCGCCCCTGTCGAGGTCGTCGAAAAGGAGCGGTTGCGTCTCGAGGAGAGCGAAGCCCGTCTTCTTCGTATCCACGAGAACATCGAAAGCCTGAAGCGATCCTGACGATGATGAAGCGCCCGTTCGCTTCTTTCGAAGAACTCGAGGAGTTCTTTTCGAGCCTGGCGAGCCCCGGAATCCGGCCGGGGCTCGAACGGATCGCTCGTTTGCTCGAACGGCTGGGGCATCCCGAAAAAATGTTTCCTGCGGTGCATATCGTAGGAACGAACGGAAAAGGATCGACGGCAGCCTTCTCCGAGCGCATTCTTCGGGAATCTGGGTATTCTACAGCGCTGTATACAAGTCCGCATCTCGAATCTCCGGCGGAGCGCCTCCTGATCGACGGGAACCCGCTCACCGTCGAGGAGTGGTCCGAGTGTGCGTTCGAAGTCGAAGAGGCGATGAGAGGCGATCCTGCGCTTGTCGGCGATCCGCCGACGTTCTTTGAGGTAGTCACGGCGACTGCCTTTGTCCTGTGCGCCCGGCGTAGAATCGATATCGCCGTAGTTGAAGCGGGACTTGGGGGACGCCTTGACGCGACGAACCTTCTCGGCGATGTCCGCCTTACGTTGATCACGTCAATATCAATGGACCATATGGAATTTCTGGGGGATACGCTTGAGGCCATAGCCACAGAGAAGTTCGCCGTTATGCGAAGGGGAGTCCCAGCGATCTTCTCAGGGACTCCTCCCGTTCGGGTTGCTCAGTTTCGCTCGACAGCACTGGCTCTCGGCGCACTTCCGGGCGTTCTGACGGAGCTGTATTTATGCGAATCGCTTCTCAACACGCAGAAATCGCTCTCGTATACCTACCGCGCACTTGCCGGACGGCGCTTGCTTTTCGGCGAAGAGTGCGGCAGTGCGTTCGCTTCGCACGATATCTGCATTCATCTTGAAACAACCCTGCACGGTGTGTATCAGGTGGAAAACAGCGCCCTCGCGGTTTCCGGCGCCTTGCTGCTTGCACCGCGCTTTCCGCGCATCACGCTTGAGAGTATTCGGAAGGGTGTTGCCGCTGCGCGCTGGCCGGGCAGATTCGAAACGATCGACGACGCCCCGCCGCTGATTCTCGACGGAGGGCATAATCCAGGAGGAGTAGAAAAGCTCGTTGATAGCCTCTCTCTTCTGTACCCGGGAAAAAGGATCGGCGTTGTGTACGGATGTATGAAGGACAAGGCCTACACCGAATGTCTGGGGCTTCTCAGGAAAGTGTGTTCGAAGCTCTACTGCGTGCCTGTTCCCGGCAACCCCCGTGCAGCATCCCCCGAACTGCTTGCTCGTACGGCCTGCGACGCAGGTTGGCGCGCCGAAGCAGTACTGCATTTTTCCGACCCTCTAGAGGCGCTGCACGCAGCACGCCTTTCGGAAGAAGTCGTTGTCTGCTGCGGCAGCCTCTATCTCATAGGGTATGTAAAAACGCGCTTTCCTTTTTCAGGAAAGGAGGAAAGACGTTGAGTTCGGTTTCTTTCCGTATCAAAGAGAGCGGAGAGTTTCCTTTTATCGACTATCTTCACCCGGATCGGAGCGCGCCGTTCTTTCTGCGCCTCTTTCTACGGGGACCAGGCATGGACCGTGCTCTCGGGAATCCTCAGTCCGCACGAAGCCTTACGGAAGCGAGCATCCCTCGACGGGGTCCGCTTGTTGCGCCGCAGCAGGTGCACGGAACCGCAACGATTCCAGGGACTCCGGAATTCGCCTTCCCCAGTAGACCCGCTGGAGACGGAGTGCTTCTCGAGAAGAGCGGTGTAGAGGGTTCGCTCCGCTTTGCCGACTGCTTTCCGATTGTCATCGCCTCGCTGGAACCGTCTCCATGGATTGCCATTCTCCACTCGGGATATAAGGGAGTTGTTTCCAATATTGCAGGGAGATCGTGCGAATCGCTGTTCTCCTCTCCCGGCCGAACGGCTTCTCGTACTTTCGCCTGGATAGGTCCCGGAATCGGAAGGAAGCATTATAATAGAAAACGAGCGGATCCTTGGACGTTGAAGGGTATGAATGTGTTTGCTCCGGAATACCGGGATGAACTGGATACGGAAGTTTTTTTCGATCTCGGCGGTCAAATTCGCCGACAACTCCTTGACGCGGGGCTTCCTTCGAACAATCTGTGTTCCGTTCCATTGTGTACGTTTGAGAGAAACGATCTTTGCTACTCCTACAGGAACGGAGACATTGAAAACAGGCTTTTTCTCCTTGCATTTCTTTCGAAATAAAAAAATACCACTTTTGCAGCGTTGGCCGGGAGAATTATGTAAAGAACAAAGGGGTCCTACGTCATCAAAGGAGTTGAAGAGTCCATGGACTTGAAACGAGTAGGCGTGATCGGAGTCGGCCACCTGGGTCAGCACCATGCGCGAGTGTATACGGAGCTTCTTGGAGCCCATCTTGTCGGCGTAGTGGACCAGAACGAGAGCCGGGCGGCCGCGATCGGAGAAAATCTCGGTGTTCCATGGTTCACCGAAATAGATGACTTTATCGAGAGAGCCGCTCCGGAAGCGGTAAGCGTTGTCGTACCCACCAGCATGCATTTCGAGATCGCCAGAAAGGCGCTGAAAAGCGGGATTCATGTGCTTATCGAAAAGCCTGTAACCACCACGGTGAACGAGGCGGAGCAACTTCTGAGGATAGCGGCGGAATCCGATCTCGTGCTTCAGGTTGGGCATATCGAACGATTCAACAGCGCTGTGCAATATATCTCCAAAATCATCCACGAACCTCTTTTCCTTCAGTCCCGGAGACTCGGTCCATACTCGCCCCGGATCAGCGATGTCGGCGTTGTGCTTGATCTTATGATTCACGACATCGATATAATTCTCTCTCTCGTTCGTTCGGAAATCACAGGAATATCCGCAACAGGCAGATGCATCCGAAGCGACCATGAAGATATCGCCTCGGCGCAGATATCCTTCGCGAACGGTTCCATGGCCCATATTCTTGTCAGCCGCGTTTCCGAGAGGAGACTGCGCCAACTTGAGATCATGGAGCCTGAACGGTACGTAACGATCGACTACGAAACGCAGGACGTCTCGATCAACAGATGCGTCCGCCAGAACAACAACAGTCTTGTGGAAGTTATCGAGCATCCTGTCTTCCCGAAGAGCGAACCGCTGAAACTGGAGTTACAGCATTTCGTAACGTGCGTCCGCGAGGGAAAACAGCCGCTTGTCGGCATTACGGACGGGAAAAGAGCTTTAGAGGTTGCTGTTTCCGTTTTGAAGCAGATTCACTTGGAAGAAGGGCAGTTTGTTGAAGGCGAGGAAGCCGTCTCTTGTTGATTAACCGCAACTGAAAACGTGGTATAGTGGTACCCCGGAGTCCTTCGAACCGGGGTACTTTTTTATTTTGGATACCCAATGTGTTTTTTTCTTTTTTTTCTCTTTGAATGAGGTGAAAAAACTTTTTTTGAAGTGGCGTAATGTTTTTTTATAGGGTATCCTAAATCCGTTTTAAAAATTTCCCATAAAAATGGAGACCGCAATGCCTATTGTAAATGTTCAAGCGCTTATCGCCCTTGTACTTTTTCTCGCTTCTCTTTTCGTAGCCAGGATAGTTGTACGAATTCAAAACGGGAGTTTGCCGGGGAGCGCCCTGTGGCTTCTTTATCTGAGGATGCTCCTGGGGTTCCTTTTCGCCGGGGCGATTATTCTGGGGTTGTATTCTTTCGCCGGAATAGACATCATCTCAAAACATCTTTAGTAATGAAGGATGCGAGGAGGTCGACATCGCTTATGAGAGTCCGTGCGTCAGCAAAAAAACAGAGTGCCTTTTTTCTCCTTTTTCTCCTTTTTCTGTGTTCGAGTCCAACGGATGCGTCCCTTCTTCCAGCCGCCGACAGAGAGGGAGCGGAGCGTTTTTTTTCAGTAGCGTACGACAACTTTCTCAATAGGGCGTACGATCCAGCGCTTGAGAATCTGGACAATGCGCTGAAGCTGAATACATACTTCGTGGATTACTACCTCATGAGGGGACTTGTGCTCCATCGTCTGGGCAGAACGGACGAGGCCGTCAAATCGATTCGATACTACCTGGAGGTTCGCCCTCGCGACAGCGCTGCTCCCAGAATTCTGGAACGCTATCGGAACGAGCAGCTTTTCGTCAACGAATTTCTGACGGGCGAACCTCTTCAATCGACGATTATCTCTTCCGAAAAGGATGTCAAGAAGGCGTTTTCACTGGGAGTCCTGCAAACTTTGGGTGTTCGGGGCCTGGGAAAAGTCGCTTCGTACGCAGATGGCGTGTTTCTTGCCGACACGTTCGGCAATCGGGTAGGCTTTCGTCTGCCCGGTGAAGATCTTTTCCAGTTTTTGGAAATTCAATCGCCTGTTGTAGCGCTTCCGGCAGGGAACAAAAGCTTTTATGTTTTATCGGAGACGGGAGATGTGTTTCATCTCCCGGAGGGTGAACGCATACCGGTTTCTTTGGGTAAGCTTCCGGTGGAGCCCTCCGACGGAGCGCTTATCACGAGTGGACTTCTTGCTGTATCAAGCGCAGTTTCCCGAGGCGTCTTCGTTTATTCCCTCCCTGAACTGAACTTCGCAGGCAAAATAGAATTTCCCGAGGGCGAGCGCCTTTTCGAGCCTGTAGCTCTTTCCGTGTACGGCGGTTGGCTTGCCGTAGCGGATCGAAGCAACGGCAAGGTGCATATACAGTCGATTCAGGACAGGAGTGTTCGCTTTTCGCTGGAGGCGGAGGCGCCAAGGGACCTTGCATGGTCATCGTTCGGCGACCTGTTTATCCTCCATGAACCCGGTGGAGTTTCCAGGGCGCGTATCTCCTTCACTCGAAGAACTGCGACCGAACTTGAAAACGTGCTTTCGGAAACACCGCAGGGGTGGAGTTTGTACCCACTTCATGATCGTATCTACTGTCTTGATATTTCCGCTTCCCGTCTTTGGGAGATGTTCCCGGTTCCTCATGGTGAAAGTTTTGCGATGCTCTCCCTCTTTTCACCCGCGATCTCCAGAGAACAGGATCGGGAGAGCTTCGTTCTTGACGGAACCGTCTCCGGTCCTTTCAGAACCTATATGTCGATGAACGCTCCCGTTGTGACGTCGGTCTGGAATGAAAGGCTTCTCGGAGGAAACTACATCCCTTCCGTTGCTGCACTGCATGGAGCGACGCTGTACTTCAAACCTCCTCAGCCCGCTCGTTCTCGGGGAGAAGGAGCCTTTTCCGCCGCTTCCGGGAAAGAGGTCGTGAATGCGCTGATGGAGGCATGGAATGCTCGGAAGGGCGATATTGCGAATATCGTTGTTGCAGCGAGCACGCCGTTCTCTTTCGAGGAAATACTCCAGCTCGCCGTTTTTTGCCTGCAAAACCGAGTGCGGATATTTGTTTACGCGGATGGGATACCTTCTTTGGAGCTTCTGCGTGCAGCCGCTTTGACTTGCGGGAGCGAGACGTTCGTTCCGAACGGTACATGGGGGCCTCTTCCGCCCTATTCGTCGGGAAATATCAGGATCGTCCTGCCTGCCGACGAGACGTCCTCCGGGTTTCCGAGCAGATCGACGCTCTCCGTCTATCTGGATATAGGAGTTGTTCCGACGAGAGACTGGGTTCCTCTCTGGCCGGATCTCTTGTGATTCTAAAAAAATGAACAGTATGCGATATCTTCCAAAGGAGGAGAGGTTGAGCATGAACAAGGAGTACACAGAAGCGAAAGCCCGTTTTGAAGCGGGGGTTATGAAGACTCTTCAAAAGAACAAAGAGCGGAAAGAGGCTTTTACGACAGGGGGAGGGATCCCGCTCGAGCGCTTGTACGGCCCTGACCTGACCGAGGGAACCGACTATATTAAGGAGATAGGCTTCCCCGGTGAATACCCGTTTACACGCGGCGTTCAGTCCACGATGTTCAGGGGCAGATTCTGGACGATGCGCCAGTACGCGGGATTCGCTTCCGCCGAGGAGTCGAACGAGAGGTACAGATACCTTCTTGCTTCCGGCACCACGGGACTCTCGGTCGCCTTCGACCTTCCCACGCAGATCGGCTACGACTCGGACGATCCGATGGCGCAGGGAGAGTGCGGGAAGGTGGGCGTCGCCATCGACAGCCTCAAGGATATGGAGATTCTCTTCGACCAGATTCCTCTCGACAAAGTGTCCACGTCGATGACGATCAATGCGCCGGCGAGCGTTCTATTGGCAATGTATATCTGCGTCGGCGAGAAACAGGGCGTCCCGATGAGCGAACTCTCCGGAACTATTCAGAACGACATCCTGAAGGAGTACATCGCCAGGGGAACCTACATCTTCCCGCCGAAGCCCTCCATGCGTCTCATCACCGATATCTTCGAGTTCTGCAGCCAGAACGTTCCGAAGTGGAACACCATCTCCATCTCCGGGTACCATATCCGCGAGGCTGGAAGCACCGCGGCCCAGGAGGTTGCGTTCACACTGGCGGACGGCGTCGCCTACGTCGAGGCTGCGCGCTCGAAAGGCCTCGATCCGAACGTCTTCGGAGAAAGACTCTCCTTCTTCTTCAATGCGCACAACGATTTCCTGGAGGAGGTCGCTAAGTTCCGCGCTGCCCGCCGCATGTGGGCCAAGATCATGAAGGACCGTTTCGGCGTCACCAATCCGAAAGCGCAGATGCTCCGCTTCCACACGCAGACGGGAGGCAGCACGCTCACCGCGCAGCAGCCGGAGAACAACATCGTGCGAGTGACCATGCAGGCGCTTGCCGCCGTTCTGGGGGGAACCCAATCCCTTCACACGAACAGTATGGACGAAGCGCTCGCGCTTCCCAGCGAGAAGAGCGTCATGATCGCGCTGAGAACCCAGCAGATCATAGCCTATGAATCGGGCGTTACCAACACCGTGGATCCGCTTGCGGGGAGTTATGTCGTGGAGACGCTTACCAACCAGATCGAGGAGAAGGCATTCGAGTACATTCAGCAGATCGACGAGATGGGCGGGATGCTCACGGCGATCGAGAAAGGGTATGTCCAAAAGCATATCCAGGACTCGGCCTACGAGTTCCAGCGCGCAGTCGAATCCAAGGAGGCCGTCGTTGTCGGAGTAAACAAGTTCCAGATTGAGGAGAAGAACAAAGATATGAAGCTTCTGACCGTCGACGCCTCCGTCGGAGAGCGTCAGATAAAGAAGCTGCACGAACTCAGAGCTACCCGAGACAACATAGCTGTTTCCAACGCTCTGGATGCTATCCGTACTGCGGCTTCGAGCGAATCGCAGAATCTGATGCCGCTTATCATAGACGCCGTCCGCGCGTATGCCACGGAGGGAGAAATATGCGGCGTGCTTCGCGGAATCTTCGGCGAGTATACCGAGAATATCGTTTTGTAGACTCCGTTTCCGGGGCTGAGTATCAGGACTATCAAAATGGAGGGATCTTCCATGGACGAGAGAAAAATAAGGGTTGTCGTGGCGAAACCGGGTCTGGACGGCCATGACAGAGGAGCGAAAGTTGTAGCGCGGGCTCTCCGGGATGCCGGGATGGAGGTTATTTACACCGGGCTTCGGCAGACTCCCGAGCAGATAGTGGACACGGTGATGCAGGAGGACGCCGACGCCGTCGGGATCAGTATCCTCTCCGGAGCGCACACCTTCTACTTCACCAAGATCATCAACATGCTCAGAGAGAGAAACGCCGGGGACGTTATCGTCTTCGGAGGAGGGGTCATCCCCGACAACGATATCCCCGGTCTTCTCGAAGCGGGTGCGGGAGCGGTTTTCGGCCCGGGTACGCCCACATCTGTCTGTGTTGAATGGCTTGAAGAGACGGTAGCGAAAAAAAGGGCGAATGAATAGTTCGGCGGCTGTAGATACTCTGCTTGAAAAGGCGCTTGCAGGAGATATTCGCTCCATCGCCAGGATTATCAGTCTGATCGAGAACGACAGCCCGGCGAAGGATGCGCTGCTCAAGCGCATATATCCGATGACGGGCAAGGCTATGGTCATCGGAATTACGGGGAGCCCCGGCGCCGGTAAGAGCACGCTTACCGACAAGGTGATAGAACACTTTCGACTTATGGGAAAGAGGGTAGGCGTCATCGCGGTCGATCCTTCCAGCCCGTTTTCGGGAGGGGCGATTCTCGCGGATAGAATACGAATGCAGCGGCACACCGGTGATACCGGGGTGTATATCCGGAGCATGGGAACGCGAGGCTCTCTCGGCGGACTCAGCAGAGGGACGAGAGAGTCGGTGATTCTCCTCGATGCCTGCGGTTACGATGTAATCATCATTGAGACGGTCGGCGTTGGGCAATCGGAAGTGGATATCATAAAAATCGCCGATACAGTCTGCCTTGTCCTTGTTCCAGGCATGGGCGACGACATCCAGATCATGAAGGCCGGAATCATGGAGATAGCCAACGTCTTCGCAGTCAACAAGGCGGATAAACCCGGAGTAGACAGGGTTGCAGCCGAGATCCGTCTCATGTTGGACCTGGTGAAGGAACGCCCGTGGGTTCCTCCTGTACATCTGACAGTAGCGGAGAACGGCTCTGGAATAGACGAACTCGTTGCCAGTCTCGTGGCGCACGGAGACTTCCTGAAGAACAACCCCGACGGTGTGCGGCGGGAATGGCGGCGACTTTCGTTCGAGGTCGAAGAAATCTTGTTGCAGCACGTTACCAGGGTTGCGGAAAGAACGTGGAATACGTACAAGACGGATAAGGTTATGGAGACGTTGCTTTCCAGAAAAAGCAATCCATATCTTGTTGCAGAGGAAATATTACAAAAAATTATTCCCGGGACCAGTGAGGTCTGAAGGGATCAAAGGGGGCAGAAAAAACAGATGTCGCAGCGAACGATAGACGAGCTATGCGAGGAGCTGCTCGGGAAGCGGGAGAAGGCGGGGCTCGGAGGCGGCGAGAAGGCGATCGCCAAGCAGAGGGAGAAGGGGAAGGGAACGGCGCGGGAGC
>Ga0228535_1000326_pt1 | contig 147757 bp, 130 predicted proteins | sample SJ1metagenome_FD_168457 | JGI IMG/M metagenome (GOLD analysis project Ga0228535, IMG submission 168457) | Enriched culture of PCE-dechlorinating microbial communities from Ithaca, New York, USA - SJ1 | ecosystem: Engineered > Modeled > Simulated communities (microbial... > Unclassified...
GTCATGTCGTTGACGGCGGAGGCGACGCCCTTGATCTCCTCGATCGAGGTCTTCACCGCGAGGCGTTGCGTCAGGTCGCCCGTCTCGGCGACGTTCCGCGCGTCGTCGGCCACCGCTCGGAGCGGTTTTGCGAGGCTGCGGGAGAAGAGGAGCACGACGACGACGGCCACGAGGAGAACCGAAGCGATACCGATGTAGACCGCCCTGCGCATCGTGCCGAGTCCGGCGAGGGATTCGGCGGTCATGGCGGCGGCGGCGACGATATAGCCGTTGCCAAGGCTCTGGAACGCCAGCGTCTTCTCCGCGCCGTCGTACACATAGGAAAAGCGTCCGCTCCGTTCGTTCAGCATGGCGTCGGCGAAGAGGGCCAGAGAGCCGCCGGAAATCCGCCGAAAATCCGGACCGTCGAACGAAAGCGCGGGGTGGTAAAGGAACCGGAGGTCGCGGTTCATCAGGAAGGGGTAGCCCGTGTCGTAGATCTTCACGTCGGCGAGCATCCTCCGGATGAACGAAAAGTCGAAGGACATTCCGACGACGGCGGCGACCTTCTCCGCTATGACGACCGGCATGGTGTAGGTGACGAGATCTTCGCCCGTTTCGGAGCGGGCGAGGTCTCCCCAATAGGGGCGTCCCGTATCGAGCGGCATCCAGAACCACGAGGTCGAGGGATCCTTTCTGTCGATGAGTTTGGCGGGAGAGAAGCGTTCGCCGTCCATGTACATATAGAGGGAGTCTTTGTCTTTCCGTTCGAAGCCGACGCTGAACGTCTTCTGCGTGCCGAACACCTCGGGATTGAAGATGAGGAAGAGGCTGCGCGCTTCGGGGGATCGCACCCCCAGATCGGCGATGAACTTGCCGTTCTGACCGGCGAACTGCCGGACCACCACGTCCGCCACGTCCGCGTTAAGCATCGCCGGGGTGAACCTGGTGGTCATCAGCGAGGAGAGCGCCTGCAGGATACCGTCGAAGCGATTGAAGACGGCGTCCAGTTCGTGAGCGAGGCCGTTGGCCATCGAGATCTCGTAGTCGTTGACCATCCGCTGGATATTCTCTCCGGCCACGCTCATTGCGTAGAAACCTATGCCGCCGACGGAAAACGTCAACAGCGCGAGCACGACAACGAGAATACGGGAACCCAGGCGATTCAGTTTCATCACATCATCTCCTTTTGAACGGGGTATGCGCATACAGTACTCTTTGCGCAGGGGTAAATCAAGTCGGTTCTTCGAAAACATGCTCGGGGCAAAGAGTTCTCCGGGAACGTCAGAGAAGCCCTCCCCGCCGTCGGAATTCCGCATACAGCTCCACAAGGCGGAACTGGTCCTCCGGAGAGGGTTCTTCGAACTCCACGCCTGCGGTGAAGAGCCCCGCGTTCCGCTGGTAGATCTTCAAAAAATGTCCGTCGAGATGGAAGAAATCGCCCTTGAGCGGAAAGCGGAAACGACTGTCCGCCCATTCGAAGACCTCCGGACGCAGCGTCCGTCCCCTTTGGAAAGGATCGAACCGAACTTTCATGCCGGCGACGCTCAAATCGAGCACATCCGTCGGCAGCCATGCATCATGATTATGCAGGCGAAACTCCGCGCGGAGCACGCACTCCACCCGGACAAAACGGCGATTCTCCTGTCCGGAGGTCGCCGTTTTCCGCGCCTGTTTCCCCCTCGCGTCGAAAAACTGCATATCTCACCCTGAATTTCATCGAAGAACGTCGTCTGCGTCTTCGGTTTTTTTGTGGCATCTTTCGCAACTTTAAGATACCATAGAGGAGTCTTCCTGGCTACCGAGGGAATTTTTCCCGAACCCCGGGAAAGGGAAGCCCGGGTACGGGTTTGGTGTTCACCCCTATGAAGGGATGTTGATGGTTCATGAAGGAGCTTTTTGAACGAACTGAATTTCTTTTGAACGGAGGCGTCCTCGCGCTGCTTTCTGACAGCCTCGCGGCGCATGCGGCGCGAGGGGTGATCCTCCGGCCGGAGGGAGAGGACCTGGCTGTTCTCGAAGCGTTCGGCGCGGGAGTGCAAAGCCTCTTTCTCAAAGGAAAGGCCAAAGAGATACAAGGCGCCTTCCCTTCCCCTTTTCTACGGGAGGCCTACGACACGACGAGGGCGTCGCTCTCCGGTGAATGGCCCTGGGGAATCCGGCTTCGGGGGCGGGACTGGACGATCTTCATCCTGCTCTCGGAGGAGCCGCCCAAGGAACTGCTCGATCAGATGCCCGCCTTCGCCGGAATGCTGAACCTCTGGCAGAAGCATCAGAAGACGGCGGGGGTGGAGGAGCGCCTCTCCAAGCTGGCGTACATGGTGCTGGCCACGAAGAGCACCCTTGCCTCGATCTTCGAGCCGATGGGACTGGACTACTTCGGCGCCTTCCTCTGCGACGTGGTCACGGAGAGCCTCTTCCCGTCGCGGCTTTCCATCGTTCTCGACAAAGGAGGGCGCCTCTCGCACCTCGACGGCGAGGAGATTCCGATACCTCCACGCAAGGGGCTGTTCGCCCGCGAGATCCTCTCCCCGGTTCCCGTGCGTATAGAAGAAGCGACGCGCGACTCCGTCGGCGAGACCGTCTTCCACGATCTCGCCGGAGAGTGGACCGCCATTCTTCCGATCATCGGCGAGGACGCCAGGATTTTCTGCCTCCTCCGCTGGGAGACGCCTCCCGGCGAAGAGGCGCTGAACTTCATGGAGCTGCTGGGGAACGTCGCGTCGAAGGCGCTCTCGATCGCCGCGATGCGGGAGGAGAAGGAACAGAACATGCAGGAACTCTCGCGGAGAGCCTTCCTCCTGAACGCGCTGTACGAGGCCGGGTTGAAATTCCTGGAACAGACGTCGAAAGAGGAACTGCTGCTGCAGATACTCGATATCTTCTCCGAGATGACGCAGGCGCCGCGCGCTCTTCTGGTGGCCTGGCAGCCGCATGCCGGAGGGTATGTCGTCTTCGCGTCGAAGGAGCGCGGGATCCTGCAGCGGACCGGCCGTCCGGCGGGCTTCCCGATCGGCATTCTCGAAGGAGAGCGGCCGGGATCCTTCTCGATGGAGGAGGGGCGTCGTCTCTTCGCTTTCATGGAAGTCCCGTTCCTCGCCTCGCTCGACGGCATGGAGGCGATGAAATCGATCTTCCCCCTCTGGGACGGAGAGCGTCTCGTCGCCTTCGTAGCGGTCTCGGAATCGCTTCCGGGGACGGCGATCATGGACATGGCAACGCTCGAGATACTCGCCCGCACAGCCTCCGCCGCGATGTTGACTCGGGAGTGGGAGTCAAGCCGCCTCGCCTCGGGCAAGTACCTTAACGTCGCCGCGCTGATCCACTGGGAGAGCGAACGAATCCGCGAGGAGATCGTCGCGGAGGGGGGGACGGCGATGCTCCTCAAAGGGCCGGCGAGCATCTCCGTCTCCTCCGAGCAGGAGCGTCTCTGCCGTTTGGTCGTCCGGATGGAGGATGCGACGGTGTGCGTCGCCGAGGGGCCGGCCGATCGCCTGCAGGACTTTTTCCCCGCCGCCGCGGGGTGGTCCGTCCAGAAGTTTCCCGCCGGCCCCAAATAGCGCTTTTTACCGTATTTCGTCGACGGTGACGAAGGAGAATCCTTTTTTCCTGTACCCGTCGATGATCTCCGGCAGCGCGTCGATGGTGGGCGCGACGCCGACGTGCAGCAGCACGATGTCTCCCTCTCTCGCCATGGAGAGCACCTTCCGGGCGAGGGAGGGGCCGTCGAGCGACGCGGAGTAGTCCCCGGGATTGTTGGTCCACAGCACGATGCGCAACCCCTCTTCGGCGGCTCTCTCCGCGACGAAATCGTTGTAGCGTCCGCCGGGCGGCCGCGCGAAACGGGGTTTCTTGCCGATGACCTGCTCCACGGCTTCGTTGCAGAGACGCCACTCGCGGTAGACGTTCTCCGGCGGCAGCGACGTCAGGTTGTTGTGGTAGAACGTATGGTTCGCCACGGTATGCCCGCCCGCGTCGATCGCCCGCACGAGTTCGGGGTGCGCCAGAACATAGCGCCCGACCAGAAAGAACGTCGCCCGGACGCCCTTCTCCCGCAGAATATCCAGTATCGGCTCGACGTATCCCGGACGGGGACCGTCGTCGAAGGTGAGCGCCACGGTCTTCCCGTTTCCGTTCTTCAGAAAGCTCGAAGCCTCCGCGGACGAGCCCGCGCCATAGAGGAGAAGCAGTGCCGGCAGTAAAGCCATCGCGATTTTTTTACAGTTCATTTTCACCATTCCATTCTTTCCGGATTCGCCAAAAAGCACATGATAGCACCCCCGAACGCTTCCCGCCACAGAGTTCCGAGCGATAGAAAAAAAGAACCGCCGATGCGACGACCGAAGGGGAGCGTTCGCTCCGATGCGTGATGAAATCGGATTCACGGCTGATGAAGGAGTGAAGTGAATTTTTGTCGCCCCTCTTGACAAAGCCTTTCCCTATGACTAACATACTAACATATCAGTTTTTCATTTTCTCTAGCGTGAATTATGCGACACGTTTCGGCTCTCCGCCGGGGCGATCTCAGGGAAAGGGGGCCTGGCCGTGATCTCGTATTTCGACATGAGCGAACTGAAGGACGGCGTCACGCGGCAGGTCTACCTCGCGCTCCGCAGGGATATTCTCAACTGGAGGCTTCTCCCCGGAAGGCGGCTCAGCGAGAAGGACATCGCCGGGCGGATGAACATCAGCAAGACGCCCGTCCGCGAGGCGTTCATCAAACTTCAGGAGGAGGGGCTTCTCGAAATCCGCCCCCAGCGCGGCACCTTCGTCTCGCTGATGGACATGGAGCAGATCGAGGAGGTCCGCTTCACCCGTCTCTGCGTGGAGAGCACCGTGCTCTCGCTCTTCATCGAATCCCCCGACGAAAACACGCTTTCCTCAATGCGCTCCATCCTCGACCTTCAGGAGGGCGCCGTTCCGGACCGGGACATCGACGCGTTCGTGGACTACGACGACGCGTTCCACCGCGAGATCTTCCTCGCGTGCGGGAAAGCCCGCACGTGGAGCTTCATCGACCATTTCAGCGCGCAGTATAAACGGTTGCGGTACCTCAGCCTTCAGAACTACCTGGACTTCGGCGTCGTCCTGGCGGAGCACCGTGCGATCCTCTCGGCCTGCGAAAAGGGAGCGGGGGAGGAGGCGCACCGCTGCCTCTCGAAGCACCTGAACAAGATCCTGGGCGAGTCGGAACACCTCGGGGAAAAATTTCCGGAGTACGTTCTGAAGGAGGGAGGAAACAGGCCCCCCTCGGGGGAGAGTGTTCCATCATTCCACTTTCAAGGAGCGTGAAGGAAATGAAGAGAAAGGGTTTCTGGCGTCTTGGCGTTACGGTTGTTGTTCTGGCGGCTGTTCTGTCGGCGGGAAGCGCGGCGTTCGCGGACAAGGTGTTCGTACTCAAGGTGAGTTCGGTGCTCAACGACAAGGATCCGATCATCCTCGGTCTTGTCGAGATGCAGAAAGCGGTCTCCGAGCGCAGCAACGGCCGTCTCGCCATCGAGGTCTATCCAAGCTCCCAGCTCGGCAGCACGGACGACAGCCAGGAGCAGGCGAAGATGGGCGCCAACATCGCCGTGGTCACCGACGCCGCGCGCCTCGCCGGCATCGTGAAGGAGATCGGCATCCTCGGCGCGCCGTACGTCGTGGACGACTACAAGGGCGCCCTGAAGCTGGTGAAATCCGATCTCTTCAAGAGCTGGGCGGAGAAGCTGGAGCCGCACGGATACAAGTCGCTCTCCTTCAACTGGTACCAGGGGACGCGTCACTTCATGGGGAACAAACCTTTGACGACGCAGGAAGAGATGCGGGGCGTGCGCACTCGTACCCCGGGCGCGCCGGTATGGCGCGAGAGCGTCGCGGCGATGGGCGCGACTCCTGTGGATATCTCCTGGGCCGAGGTCTACCCCGGAATGCAGCAGAAGGTCGTCGACGCCTTCGAGGCGCAATATCCCGCGATCGTGGGCGCAAGCCTCTTCGAAGTGGCGAAGGTCGTTTCCAAGACGGGGCACTTCCAGCTGATGACCGGACTCGTCTGCGGAAAGAAATTTTTCGACTCGCTTCCCGAAGATCTGCAGACGATCCTTCTTGAAGAAGCGGAGAAGGCCGGCGATTTCGCGACCGAGATGACGGCCTCCAAACTTTCCGAGTACGAGGAGTTCATGAAGAGCAAGGGCGTGACTTTCCTCGACGTGGATATCGCTCCCTTCAAGGCGGCCGTCGAGCCCGTCTACGAGAAGCTCGGACTCACCGAGGCACGGAAACGGGCCATCGAGGTTCTGGCGAAGTAACCGGTTTCAGGCGAAGTGTGCGGGCCCCCGGAGAGCGTTCCGGGGGCCTCCGGAACGCCGCTCTCTCGTCGAGAGAAGCGAATCAACGCATCGGAGGAGGTTTTTCATGGCTTCCCTCAACCGGATTCTTTTAAAGGCAGTCGACACGCTCGCGTCTTTCTTTCTGGCCACTATCGTCCTTCTTGTCTTTCTGGCGGCGCTCTCGCGCTGGCTCAATTATCCGCTGATCTGGTCCGTCGACACGGCCCAGCTCCTCTTCGGCTGGCTCTGCTTCTTCGGGGCGGACGCCGCGATGCGCCACAACAGCCATATCGGCATGGATATCCTCGTGCGGCTGCTTCCGCAGCGGACGCAGAGGGGAATACGCATGTTGCTCATGCTGCTTTCCATGCTTTTCCTCGGAATCATAACAATCTACGGCTTCATACTCTGTTATTATAACTACGAGCGCCTGTTCAACACTATCCAGATCAGCTATTCGTGGGCCACGTTGAGCGTCCCGATCGGGAGTTTGCTGATGTTCCGCACCATGTTCGAGCAGTTCCTCCGGGAGCGCGCGAACGAGGGAGGAAACGAAGGGGGGGCGAACCCATGCTGCTGATGGGAAGCATCTTCCTCGTTCTGCTGCTGCTGGGCATGCCCATCGCCTTCACCATCGGCATCTCCGCCCTTGCCTTCGTCTTCGCCGAGGAGTTCATCCCGCTGACCATCGCCGTCCAGAAGATGATCAGCTCCACCCAGTCCTTCCCGTTGCTGGCAGTGCCCTTTTTCGTCCTCGCGGGCAACCTGATGAACGCCACGGGCATCACGAGCAGGCTCATCAGGTTCGCCCACGTGCTCACCGGGCACCTCATCGGCGGGCTCGCCCACGTCAGCGTCGTCCTCAGCGCGCTGATGGGCGGCATCTCCGGCTCCGCGGTGGCGGACGCCGCGATGGAGTCGCGCCTCCTCGGCCCCTCCATGATCAAGGCGGGGTACTCGAAGGGGTATTCGGCCGCCGTTATCGCCCTCTCTTCGCTGATCACCGCCACCATTCCGCCGAGCATCGGCCTCATCCTCTACGGCTTCGTCGGCGAGGTCTCCATCGGCAAGCTCTTCATCGGCGGCATCGTTCCGGGGCTCCTGATGACCTTCATCCTGATGGGCGTATCCTGGCTGACGGCGAAAAAACGCGGCTACGGCCGCGCCCGCGAGACGCGCGCCACGCTGCCGGAGTTCAAGGAGGCCTTCAAGGAGAGCTTCCTCGCGCTCCTCTTCCCGCTTATCCTGATCGTCGGCATCCGCTTCGGCATCTTCACGCCGTCCGAGGCGGGCGCGTTCGCGGCGGTATACGCCTTCGTCGTGGGGAAGTTCGTCTACAAGGAGCTGACGTGGGAGACGCTGAAGGAAGTGCTCCGGCAGACGGTCCGCGACAACGGCATCATCATGCTCATCATCACGTGTTCGGGGATCTTCGGCTACGCGATCGTCTACAACCGCATGCCGCAGACGATCGCCCAGTGGCTGCTGGGCGTGACGAACAGCCCGGGGCTGCTGCTCTTCATCGTCCTCTCCTTCCTCTTCGTCGCGGGCATGTTCATGGAGGCGACGGTGAACACGCTGCTGCTCACGCCGATCTTCCTGCCGATCATGAAGTCGGTCGGCGTGGATCCGGTCCACTTCGGCATCCTGATGATGACCATCATCACCATGGGCGGTATGACGCCTCCGGTCGGCGTGGCGATGTACACCACCTGCTCCCTGCTCGACTGTCCCACGGGAGAGTACATCCGGGACTCTATCCCCTTCGTCGCGGCGATCCTGCTCGAGGTGGCGTTGCTGGCGATGTTCCCGTCCGTCGTGCTCTTTCTGCCGAACCTGGTCTTCGGGGGGTGAGCCGCCGGAGCGAGTGCGCCTTCGCGATGAATTCGGGTTCGTTGGGAGAACGTGTCGTGGCTTGCCGGCCTGCCGGCCTGTAAGAGTTCAATAAAAAGAGGAGGAAAAAACATGAAAAGAGCAGTGATGTTTGCGGTTTCGTTGCTGATGGCGTTCGCGTTCGCATTCGGCGCGCAGGCCGCGCCGGCGGACTTCGTCGAAGGCGACGGAAAGAGCTACGAGCTGATGGTCTCCACGCAGCTCGCCGACGCCAGCCCGTTCTGCCAGGGCTTCTACGCGATCGTCGAGCGAGTGAAGGAGCGCACCGGCGGCAAGATGACCGTCAAGGTCTTCCCGAGCGCGCAGCTCGGCAGCGACGAGGACGTCATCGAGCAGGCCATCCAGGGCGTCAACGTGGCGGTGGTCACCGACGCCGGCCGCATGGCGAACTACGTCAAGGACATCGGCATCGTCGGCATGGCGTACTTCACCAACAGCTACGACGAGCTGCTTAAGGTGCAGCGGACGGACTTCTGGAAAGAGTGCGTGCGCAAGCTCGCCGACGAGAACGGCATCCGCGTGCTCTCCTTCAACTGGTTCGACGGCGCGCGCCACTTCCTCACGAACAAGCCCGTGAAGAGTCCCGAGGATCTGAAGGGCGTGCGCATCCGCACCCCCGGCGCTCCTTCCTGGTCCCGCTCGGTCGCCGCGCTCGGCGCCACTCCCGTGACCATGGGATGGATCGACGTCTACAACGCGGTGCAGCAGAAAGCCATCGACGGCGCCGAGGCGCAGCACTCCGCCAGCTACAGCCTCCGCGTGTACGAAGTGCTCAAGTACATCAACAAGACGGCCCACTTCCAGCTTCTCAACGGCATGATCGTCGGCGAGAAGTGGTTCAAGACGCTTCCCGCGTCGTACCAGGCGCTGCTGATCGAGGAGTTCGAGAAGCAGGGCAGGCTGACCGCGGCCGAGATCATCGAGAAGAGCGACGGCTTCGAAAAGATGATGGTCGAGAAGGGCATGGAGGTCGTCGAGGTCGACGTGGCGGCGTTCATGAAAGCCTCCGAAGCCGCGTACGACGAACTCGGCTTCGCCGAGCTGCGCAAGAAGATCTACGCGGAGATAGGCAAGGAGTAGTCCGAAACGCCCCGTACCGAACCGGGCGAACTCTCGGCAACCGTCGCGTTCACGGATGCGGCGGTTGCCTTCTACTTCGGGCCCGCCACCGAAAGGAGGGTGCGCAAGAACATGCTCGATCTCGTGAAAAAAATCTACGCGTTCATCTGCGGAGCGGAGGAATTCCTGACCTCGTTCGCTCTGTGCGCCATTACGTTTCTGGTTTTCGTCTCCGCAGTCGGCAGGTTCGTCGGCTATCCGATCAACTGGGCGATCGACATCTCGCTCCTCCTGTTCGCCTGGGGAGCGTTTCTGGGCGCGGACATCGGCATCAGGAAGGACAGGGTGATCAACGTCGACTTCCTCACCTCGAAGATGCCCCTCGCCGTGCAGAAAAAAGTCGCCGTCGTCTGGTCGGTCGCCATCATTCTCTTTCTCGTCGTGCTGATCGCCTACGGCATTCCCCTCTGCATCTCGAACGCGAAGCGGCAGTTCCAGAACATATCGCTCAGCTACTCGTACGTCACGGCGTCGCTGCCGGTGTGCGCGTTCCTGATGATCGTCTCCATGGCGATCAAGCTGAAGAAACAGATCGCGGACTTTCCGTCCACGCTGCGCGGCGGCGGGGCGGACGTCGTGTAGCGCGAAGGGAGGAAGTCTCCGATGCTGCTTTTGGTAGGCGTCTTTCTGGCGCTGCTCTTTTTGGGGATGCCCGTGGCCTTCGCCATCGGCATCGCGGGGTTCGTCTTCATGCTGGCGACCCCGAATATCCCGCTCTCCATCGTCGTCCAGCGCATCGTCGCGCAGACGCAGAGCTTCACCCTGCTGGCGATTCCGCTCTTCATCTTCGCGGGCAACCTGATGAACGCCACCGGCATCACGACGCGGCTGGTCAAGCTCTCCCGCGTGCTCACCGGACACATGGCGGGCAGCCTGGCGCAGGTCAGCGTCATCATGAGCACGCTGATGGGCGGCGTCTCGGGCTCCGCGAACGCGGACGCCGTGATGGAGTGCCGCATCCTCGGCCCGGAGATGATCAAGCAGGGGTATTCTCGCGGCTACGGCGCGGCGGTCAACGGCCTCACCGCGATGATCACCTGCACCATCCCGCCGAGCATGGGCTTCATCATCTACGGCTCGGTGGGGGAGGTCTCCATCGGCCGCCTCTTCGTCGGCGGCATCGTTCCGGGACTCCTTATGATGGTCATGATGATGGTCACGGTGCACTTCACCGCGAAGCGGCGGAACTACCTGCCGGTGAACGACAGGAAGCCGACCGCGGGCGAGGTCCTGTCGGCGGTGAGGGAGAACATCTACGCCCTCGTCTTCCCGGTCATCCTGATCGCCGGAATCCGCTTCGGCCTGTTCACCCCCTCCGAGGCGGGCGCGTTCGCCGCGGGGTACGCGCTCTTCGTCGGCGTCTTCATCTACAAGGAGATCACATGGAAGGTCTTCATCGACACGGTGCAGCAGAGCGCTGTGGACATCGGCGTGCTCATGCTCATCCTCACGCTCTCCGGCACGTTCGGCTACGCGATCGTCTACGGGCGCGTGCCGCAGTCGATCGCCGAGTTCCTGATCGGGATCACCTCGAATCAGTATTTGTTGATGTCTCTGATCATCGTCCTGCTGATCCTGGCCGGGATGTTCGTCGAGACGACCGTCTGCGCGCTGTTGCTGACCCCCGTCTTCATCCCCGTGATCACGCGGCTGGGCATCGACCCGGTGCACTTCGGCGTCGTCATGATGACGACGCTGACCAGCGGCATCATGACGCCGCCGGTGGGCATCGCCCTCTACTCTACGTCGGAGATCATGGGGTGCACGCCCCAGGAGACGGTCCGGGAGGCTATCCCCTTCTACATCACGCTGTTCGCGCTGGTCGTCGTCATGGTGCTCTTTCCGCAGATCGTCCTCTTCCTGCCCAACCGGGTTTTCGGGTAATATACGAGGGAGGTTTTCGAATAACGAAGTTGCTGCAGGCTCTTTCGAGCCGCGAAGGGAGAATCGACGCATGAAACTCGCAATGGTCTTCTACCGTCACCATCTGACGAAGGAGAACTTCCGCTACGCGAAGCAGCTCGGCTGCACCCACCTGGTGATCCATCTGGTGGACTACTTCCACAGAGAGAAGGACCCCGTCACGGGGGATAATCAGCCCGTCGGCGACTCCGACGGCTGGGGCGTGACCCGCAACCGCGAGGTGTGGAGCTACGACGAGCTGCGCGCCATCCGGAACTTGGTGGACGAGGAGGGGCTCGTCCTGGAAGCCATCGAGAACTTCGACCCCGGCTTCTGGTACGACGTCCTGCTCGACGGACCGAAGAAGGTCGCCCAGATGGACGGCCTCAAACAGCTCATCCGCAACGTCGGGCAGGCGGGCATCCCCATCATGGGGTACAACTTCAGCCTCGCGGGGGTGGCGGCCCGCATCAGCGGCCCGTTCGCGCGCGGCGGGGCGGAGTCGGTCGGCTGCGACGGGTGCGACACTCTGCCGCTGCCGGAGGGAATGGTCTGGAACATGGTCTACGACCCGGAGGCTCCGAAGGGGATCAACGCGGCGACGCAGATCACATCGGAGGAGCTGTGGAGTCGTTTCGAGTGGTTTTTGAAGGAGCTGCTCCCGGTGGCGGAGGAGTCCAGCGTGAAGATGGCCGCGCACCCCGACGATCCCCCATTCGCCTTCGTCCGGGGGACGCCCCGCCTCGTCTGGCGGCCCGAGCTGTACCGCCGCCTCCTGGACCTGTACCCGAGCCACTGCAACACGCTGGAGCTGTGCGTCGGCACGCTCGCCGAGATGAACGGCGTCAACTACTACCGCGCCATCGACGAATTCGCGGCCCGCGACGCCGTCGGCTACGTCCATCTGCGCAACGTCCGCGGGCAGGTGCCCAACTACAGGGAGACCTTCATCGACGACGGCGACATCGACATCTACAGGGTGCTCAAGATACTGCACGCCAACGACTTCCGGGGCGCGATCATCCCCGACCACTCGCCTCTGGTCAGCGGCCCTGCCCCGTGGCACACCGGCATGGCCTACGCCCTCGGCTACATCCGCGCCATGATGCAGCGCGTGGAAAAGGACGCCTGCCGTTAAAAAAGACCCGGCGGAGGAGAGGAATCGTTCCTCTCTCCGCCGAAATTTAATTCAACTCACCCCGAAAATATACGAATCTCCCTGACTCATGCTTCTCGGCGAAATGAATCGGCAGTTTTGCTCTCTCCTTCACAAAAACTCCCCTTTATGCTATATTTTTTATAACTTTTTCGAGAGGAGGCGGCTTCCGTGACCCGAAGATTCCGATGACCCGCATCGCAGAGCGTTATGCACGGGGTGCATACTCTATTTTCTTGCGGGAACTCGTCGCATTCCGAACACAGTTTCGGGGGATACGGAACCGTTTCGAACGCACCCTCCACGCGCGATCTTCCCGTTTTCACGCGTTTCTCCCGGATTCCGCGCTAAAAAAACGCGCGGCGATTTCCGCCGCGCTTCTTCCCCGTGCCCGATTCTCCGTCCAGGCAACCTCTCCCGGACGGCCGATGCGTGTTGTTTGCACACGACAGAATGCAACGTGCAACAGCATGTTTCTCCAAGAGAAAAAACGGGGCGTTCTTCCGCCTCGAAGCATTCCCGGGCCGGAGGAGCGGTCTTTCAAGACGCTCCCCGCCCCGGGAAAGTAGACGCGATAAGGAGCGTGAGTATTCGTATGTTGCAGCGGGTTTTTCGTTTCACGGCGGCGTTGGCGTTGGTCGGGGCGCTCTCCCTTCCCCTCGGGGCGGCGGAGCTTCCGAGGGCGAGTCTTGGGTATATTTTCACGACCCATCAGGAGCCGATCATGGTGGCGATGGCGAAGGGGGAGGCGTTCGAGCCTCTTGGAGCGTATCTGAAGCCGGTGGTGGACAAGGAGCGCTACGATCTGTTCGTGGACGGCGCTCCGGTGGCGCGGATCAACATCGTCGTGACGAAGAGCGGGTCGGAGATGGCGACGCTCTTCGCGCAGAATCATCTCCACATGGGCCTCGGCTCGCTTCCGGCGATGATGTCGTCGGTGGACGCGGGGACGCCGATCAAGGTGCTCTGCCCCGTACACACCGAGGGGATGGGGCTCGTGGTCGCCCCCGACAGTCCGGTCGTCGACTGGGAGTCGCTCCTCGCGGCCATCCGCGGCGGTTCGAAGCCGTACCGCATCGGGTACCACTCGCCGACCAGCGCCCCTAAGATCGTCCTCGAAGGCGCTCTGCTCGAGGCTGGGCTGAAGCTTACGCACGACGGCGCCGACCTGTCGGCGAACGTCCTCCTCGTCGACCTGAAGTCCACGGGGAACCTCGCGCCCGCGCTGACCAGCGGGCAGGTAGACGCATGGGTCGGTCCCGATCCGTTCCCCGCGGTGGCCGAAGTCCGGAAGACCGGCAGAACCGTCTTCGACCTGAAGGAGCTTCCCCCGGCGGGACGGTGGTCCAGCTTCCCCTGCTGCGTCGCGGCGGCCCGGACCGACTTTCTCGCGGAACGTCCCGAGGTGGCCGAGGGCGTCGTGAAGCTGCTCGCCGCCGCTTCCGAATGGATCAACGCGAATCAGGCGGAGGCGGGGCGGATCGCCGCGCAGTGGATCGGCATCCCCGAGGAGGCGACCGAGCACGCCACCATCGTCTACGGCGCCGACCCGAACGAATCGTGGCTCAAGGGCGCCGGAGTCTATCTCGACGTGTTGAACGGGATGGACAGCTTCAAGGGCTCTCTGAAGGGCAAGACGCTCGAAGAGGCGATTCCGCTGGTCTTCGACTTCTCTTTCAACAAGTAAACGGAAGACGAATCACGGCCTCCGCGCACGGGGGTCCCTCGTCCATCGGCGGAGGGGCCCCCGACGCGCGCGGGGGCGGAAAGGATATGCGACCGATATGCGGCATCTGAAAACTCTTGTTCTCTCGCTTCTTGTTCCGGCGCTCTTCCTGTGCCTGTGGGCCTACATGGCGAAGCGCACGGCAAACGACGTGATTCTCCCCCCGATAGGGCAGGTGGCGGCGCACTTCGCGTCTCCGGGGACGAGCCTGATCGGAATGGGCTCTCTCGTCTCCAACATTCTCATCAGCCTGCTCCGGGTGCTCGCGGGCTACTTGATCGCCGTTCTCCTCGCGATCCCCGCGGGGCTGCTGCTGGGGCACAATCGCCTTCTCTCCGGACTCTTCACCCCCTTCCTCGGACTCTTCCGCCCGATACCGCCCCTCGCCTGGGTTCCGCTCGTGCTCGCGTGGTTCGGCATCGCCAGCTTCGCCACGCTCTTCGGCGTGGAGGAGGGGGAGTGGTACGTCTTCCTGAACAACCTGAAGTTCTCGATGGTCTTCATCATCTTCATCGGCGCATTCTACCCCATCCTCTCCGGGACGATGCACGGCGTCTCCGGCGTGCGCTCCATCCTCGTCGACTCCGCGCGGGTGCTGGGAGCCTCCGACCGCGACATCTTCCTCAAGGTGCTGCTGCCGGCGTCTCTTCCCTCCATCGTGAACGGGCTTCGCATCGGGCTGGGCGTGGCGTGGATGTGCCTCGTCTCGGCGGAGATGCTCCCCGGAAGCATCTCCGGGGTGGGCTACCTGATCACGCACGCCTACACCGTCGCCCGCACCGACATCGTCATCGTCGGCATGATCGCCATCGGACTGCTCGGCGCCGCGATGGACCGCGGATTCCTCTTCGTCGAGGAGCGCGCCTTCCAGTGGCAGCGCCTCACGAGGTGACGGCGATGCGCGACGACGCGGTGATTCGGGCGGCGCATATCGGCAAGACCTTCGCCTCCCGCTCGGGAAAGGAGCTGGTCGCGCTCGACGACGTCTCTCTCGACGTGACCGAGGGGGAGTTCGTCTGTCTTCTGGGGCCCTCCGGCTGCGGCAAGTCCACCCTGCTGCGCATCCTCGCGGGGCTGGAGACGCACTTCGAGGGAAGCGTCTTCGCCGACGGAGAGAAGGTCGCGGGGCCGAGCCGCAAGCGGGGCATGGTCTTTCAGGAGTACTCGCTCTTCCCGTGGCGGAACATCGAGGAGAACGTGGCGGCGGGGCTTGAGTTCGCCGGCGTCCCGGCGGACGAGCGCAGAGAACGGAGCCTTCGCCATCTGGAGCTCGTCGGGCTTTCGGGGTTCGCGCGCGCGCTCCCGCACGAGCTTTCGGGCGGCATGCGCCAGCGGGCGGCGATCGCCCGCGCCCTGGCCGCCGATCCGCACATTCTGCTGATGGACGAGCCGTTCGGCGCTCTGGACGCCCACACGCGCATCCTGCTGCAGAAGGAGCTGCTGCGGATTTGGAGCGCCTCGCGCAAGACGGTGGTCTTCGTCACCCACAGCGTGGACGAGGCGGTCTACCTGGCCGACCGGATCGTCGTCATGTCCGCCCGGCCGGGGAGAATCGTCGAGGAGATCGAGGTGGACATGGAGCGCCCGCGACGCCGCGACGACCCCCGCTGGGGCGTCCTGGCGGCCCGCATTCTCGCCCTGCTCGACGAAGCGACGGCGGACGGCGGGCTTTCCGAGGACGAAGAAACGCGATGAAGGCGCGCTCCGGGGCATGGGCGCGGGAAGCGTCGACGCCTCGGAGCGCAACGAACCGCACTACAAACGAACGACACTACAAAGGAGAGGATTTTTCATGGGAACAATCGATCAGATCGTGCAGCACGTCCGGGAGCATATGGCCGACGGACCGGTCGCGGTGAAAGAGGCGCATGAGGCCGGAACGAAGGTGATAGGAACGTACTGCACCTACATGCCCTGGGAGCTTGCGGACGCCGCCGGAGCCATAACGGCGGTGCTCTGCGCGAAAAGCGACAAACCGATCGCGGCGGCGGAGGAACACCTCCCCCGCAATCTCTGTCCGCTCATCAAGGCCAGTTACGGACACGCGCTGCTCGACACGTGCCCGTACTTTCACTTCTGCGACGCCGTCGTCGCCGAAACCACCTGCGACGGGAAAAAGAAGATGTTCGAGCTGATGAGCGCGTTGAAACCGCTGCATATGATCCGTATTCCGCACAGTTCGAGCCGCCCCGAGGATCTGGAGCAGATGAAGAGCGAATTTTGGAAGACGAGAGAGTATCTCGAGAAGGTCGCCGGACGCGCGATCACCGACGACGCCCTTCGCGAGTCCATCGCCCTCAGAAACAGGGAGCGGGAGGCGCTGCGGTCCCTCTGGGAGCTGAGCGCGCTGGACGAACCCCCTCTTTCCGGCCTTGAGGTGCACCAGTTCGGCGAGTACATGCAGTATCGCTTCGACAAGCGGAAGGACGTTCCCTGGCTCGAGGAGCAGGTGAAGCGCATCCGGAGCGCGTGGGAGAGCGGCGAGCGCCGAAATCTCGGAAAAAAGCCGAGAATCATGATCACAGGATGCCCCACGGGCGGCGTCGTGAAGGTGATCGAGGCCGTGGAGAACGCCGGCGCCGTCGTGGTCTGTTATGAGAATTGCGGCGGACAGAAGGAGCTCGGCTACCTCGTGGACGAAACCAAAGATCCGATGGAGGCCCTTGCGGAGAAGTACCTCGCCATAGGCTGCTCCATCATGAGCCCCGACACGAACCGCATGGATTCCCTGCGTGCGCTCGCGGAGCGCTACAAGATCGACGGCGTGGTCGAGGTGCTGCTCACCGCCTGCCATACGTACGCGGTGGAGTCGTATTCAGTGCGGAATCTTGTGCAGTCCCTCGGGAAGAAGTATCTTCTCGTGGAGACGGACTATTCGGAGGGCGACAAGGAGCAGATCGCCACGCGGATGGACGCCTTCGTCGAGATGATGTAACCCCCGCGGACGCGGGATAAACGGAAGGAGAAGAGAGATGTTGAAAAAACTGGGAATCATGGCGCTTGCGGTCTTTCTTATGGTGGGGGCGGCGTTCGCGTCCGACCTCGAACCGAGCGGCAAGGGGATGCGGGTCTGGTTCGACGCGGGCGGTTCGGCGGGCGAGCCGTACTCCACTATTTTGATCAACGGTGCGAAGCAGGCGGCGGCCGACCTCGGAGTCGAACTGACGATCGTCTATTCCGATTGGAACGCGGAGAAGATGCTGGAGAACTTCAAGAACGGATTGGCCGCCAAACCGACGGGGTATGTCGTAATAGGCGTTCCGGGAGACGACGGATACGGCCCCTTGGTCGACGAGGCGTTCGCCGACGGCATGATCGTCACGGCGGTGGATACGGAACTTCCCCGCCTTCAGGCGAAGTATCAGTCCAGAGGCTTCGGCTACATCGGCCCCGACGGCTGGAAGCAGGGCGAGGAGATGGCGAAGGAGATCCTCCGGCGCAAGGAGTTCAAGCAGGGAGACAGGGCGTTCGTCTGGGGTCTGAAGCGCCTCGAAAGCAGAGGCCGCAGGGCGCGGGCGATGCTGGAGGTCTTCGAAAAGGCGGGCCTGACGGTGGACTATCTGGAAATATCGGACGAAGTCAACAAGGACGCCGCGCTCGGCGCTCCGGTGCTCGCTGGGTACCTCGCGGCCAACCCCGACTGCAAGCTGATCGTGCTGGATCACGGCGCGCTGACCGGACAGACCGCGAACTTCCTCAGAGGAGCGGGGCTTCGACCGGGCGACGTCTACGCGACCGGCTTCAGCCTGAACCCGGCGACGGCGGCCTCCATCGAGAGCGGCTACCTGAACCTGGTCTCCGAGGCGCAGCCCTACCTGATGGGGTACCTCGGCGTCCTCCAGATCGTGCAGACCGCGAAGTACGGCTTCGGCGGGCTGGTCGTGGATACCGGCGGCGGCTACGTGTCGAACGAGAACATCGGAACGATAGCGCCGCTCGCGAAGAAGGGTATTCGCTAGAATCGCGGCGTTCGGTTCGGGGGAGAGACGCTCTCTCCCCCCTTTTTTTCGTCAAGGAGAAATCGCATGGAACCGGTAGTCCGTATGCGCAACATCGTGAAAACCTTCGGTTCGGTCCGCGCGCTGCAAGGGGTCGATCTGGAACTCTACGGAGGAGAGGTGCTCGCCCTCCTCGGAGATAACGGCGCGGGAAAATCCACCCTGATCAAAATTCTCTCCGGTCTGCACGCCCCCGACTCGGGGGAGATGCAGATCGAGGGGCGTCGGGTGGACTGGAAACATTACTCGGTCGCCGTCGCCCGCGCGTCGGGGGTGGAGACCGTCTACCAGGAGCGCTCGCTCGGGGAGAAGCAGCCTCTGTGGCGCAACGTCTTCGTCGGGCGGCATGTACTCAAAGGCTTCTTCCGGCGTATCGACGTCGAACGGGAGAAGGCCGCCACGATGGAACTGCTCTCCGGCTTTCTCGGTCTCCGCGGGGCGGGGTTGAACGCGGAGTCGCAGGTGCGCACTCTCTCGGGAGGAGAGCGGCAGGGGCTGGCCATCGCCCGAGCGATGTATTTCGACGCCTCGATCATCGTCCTCGACGAGCCGACCACGGCCCTCGGAGCGGGGGAGGTCCGAAAGGTGCTCTCGTTCGTGGACAGAATCCGGAGCGAAGGGCGCTGCTGCGTCTTCATCAGTCACGAGCTGCACCACGTCCACGAGATAGCCGACCGGTTCGCCGTCATGGAGCGCGGACGGATCGCCGCCGTTCGCGACCGAAGCGACACATCCCTCGACGAGCTCGCGAGGCTCGTCCTGCTCGGCGGCGCCGTGCCTCCGACGGAGCGAAAGGGGGAGGATGTATGAAACGCCTCGCCGCGCACTACCGACTGCAGATGCTCATCACCTTCGCCCTGCTCCTCCTCTGGGGCGTCTTCGCCGTCGCAAGTCCGACGACCTTCGGCGGCGCGCGGATCTACCGCTCGTTCCTGTCCACCGTCCCCGTGACGCTCATTCTCGCGCTCGGGATGACCATGGTGGTCACTCTGGGCGAAATGGACCTCTGTTTCCCCTCCGTCACGGCGGCGGCCGCCTACGTCTTCGCGTCGCTCTACAGCGGCTTCGGAGTATCCGCGCCCGTCGCGGCGCTCGTCGCCCTTTGCGCCGGGGCGCTCATCGGCTGGATCAACGGCCTGCTCGTCGTCGTCGTCGGCATCCCCTCCATCATCGCCACCATCGGAACGCAGTTTTTCTGGAGAGGGCTGGTACTGCTCGCGGCGGACGGTCTGGCGATCGCGCTCCCCGAGCTGAGGGGAGAAACGCTGCACTTTCTGCTCGCGGGAAGGATCGGCGAGTGGGGAGTCCCGGCGCAGGCCCTGTGGGCCGTCGCGCTCGCTCTTCTGCTCGCGTTTCTGCTCAACAGGCGTCCGTTCGGCGACGCGATCCTCTTCATCGGCGACAACCGCAACACCGCCGAGATGATGGGCATTCCGGTCGGACGGGTCCGTATCGCGGTCTTCGCCCTGATGGGACTGCTCGCCGCGTTCGCCGGAATCCTCGCCACCTTCGAGCTGAACAACTGGTGGCCCACGCAGGGGGAGGGGTACATGCTGATGGTCTTCGCCTCCGTCTTCGTCGGCGGCACCTCGGCCTACGGCGGCGAGGGAACAATCTACGGCTCCTTCATCGGCGCGATCATCATCGGCATCATCGAGGCGGGAATCGTGAGCGCGGGGCTGGTCGGCTTCTGGACACGTCTCGTCCACGGCCTCGTCATCCTTCTCTCGGTCTCGATCTACGCGCTGCTCGCGCGCAGGAGGGCGAGGTAGCGAAAGAAATGCGACCGGTAGATTCTCCATTGCCGAACATACTTCTTTCGGTTATAATTTTTATTATAATAAGGGCAAATGCGGCGTCTCCTCTCGCCGCCTGCTTCCTGAAAGGGGTTTCCGTTTCATGGCAACGCTTCGTTCATCCCGTGCCCTGCTCGACCATATCGCCGACGAGTCGCTCGCCGCGCCCGTGCGCGTGAAGGAGGCGAAGGAGCGGGGCGTTCCCGTGGTGGGAACCTTCTGCGTCTTCACCCCTTGGGAGCTTGTCCGCGCCGTGGGGGGAATCTCCGTCTCGCTGTGCAGCACCAGCGAAAAGCCGATCGCCGCAGCCGAGGCGCACCTGCCGCGCACCCTCTGTCCGCTGATCAAGGCGAGCTACGGCTTCGCCCTCACCGACACCTGCCCGTACTTCCACTTCTGCGACATCGTCATCGGCGAGACCACCTGCGACGGCAAGAAGAAGATGTACGAGTACCTGAACCGCCTCCGCCCCGTCCACGTGATGCAGCTCCCCCAGACGACGGAGGGGGAGACGGCCCGCGCGCTCTGGCGGGCGGAGACGGAGCGCCTGAAAAGCGTCCTCGAATCGTTCTACGGAAGGGCGATCACCGACGACGCGCTCCGCGAGGCGATCCGGCTCAAAAACAGCGAACGGCGCGTCCTCAACCGCTTCTTCGCCGTCGCGCGGCTCGATCCGTCACCGCTGACGGGGCTCGAAATCCTCGCCGTCTCGGACTATCTGAAGTACTCCATGGCGTCGGAGGAGGCGCTCGGCGTCGTGGAGGAGCTGACGGCGGCGCTCGAAGAGGAGCGGCGACGAGGAAAGGGGCGCGAAGCGGAAGGACGCAAGCGTATTCTGATCACCGGCTGCCCGCTGGGGAAGAGCCTGCACAAGGTGATCCGCGCGGTGGAGGAGCAGGGGGGCGGCGTGGTCGTCGCCTTCGAAAACTGCGGCAATCTGAAGAGCAGCACCGATCTTGCGGACGAGTCCCGTCCGCCGATGGAGGCGATCGCCGACCGCTATCTGCACATCCCCTGTTCGTGCATGAGCCCGAACCCCCGGCGGCTGGAGTTCCTCTCCCGCTTCTGCGAAGAGTACGCCGTCGACGGCGTGGTCGACGTGATTCTGCAGGCGTGCCACACCTACGCGGTGGAGAGCTTCTCCGTGCGCGAGTATCTGAAGGGGCTCGGAATTCCCTATATCGCGGTGGAAACCGACTATTCGCAGGGGGACGAGGGGCAGCTCTCGACCCGGCTGAACGCCTTTCTGGAGATGCTGTGACATGAAGACGATCACGGCGGGTGTGGACATCGGTTCGACGGGCGTGAAGGCCGTCCTCTTCGACGGCTCCATCCTGGCGCGCTCCGTTCATCCAACGGGCTGGAGCCCCGCCGAGGCGGGGGAGCGGGCGCTCGCCGGCCTCCTCTCGGAGCGCGGGCTGTTGCGGACCGACCTCGTGCGCGTCACGGCGACGGGGTACGGCAGAAAGGTGTTCCGCGAGGCGGACGACAGAATCACCGAGATCACGTGCCACGCGGCGGGCGCCTTCTTTCTGGAGCCGGAGGTCCGTTCGGTGCTCGACCTCGGCGGGCAGGACAGCAAGGCGATCGCGCTGGCGGACGACGGAAGCGTCGCCGACTTTCTGATGAACGACAAGTGCGCCGCCGGGACGGGGCGGTTCCTCTCGATGACCGCGAATCTGCTGGAGGTCGACCTCCGCTGGTTCGACGCCCTCGGCGAGGGCGAGACGCACCCTATTTCGAGCATGTGCGCCGTCTTCGCGGAGTCGGAGATGGTCGGGCTGCTGGCCTCCGGCGTGGAGAAGGAGGCGCTGGCGCGGGGCGTGCTGGACTCCATCGCGTCGCGGGCGGCGGGGATGCTGCAGCGCGTCGGCGCGCGCGGGCCGGCGCTGTTCACGGGAGGGCTCGCCCGGTGCGCGCCGCTGCTGCGGATGCTCGAACGGAAGACAGGGCTCGAATTCCGTTCGTCCGAACACTCCCAGACGGCCGGAGCGCTCGGCGCGGCGGTGCTGGGCGCGATGAAGGCGCGTAAAAAGGAGGGAAGGCGGTCGGAGCGGGATACGCCCCGATTTATCGAGGTGTCCGCGAAGACGAGGCCGCGCAGCGACTGCACACGGTAGAACGACATCTCTTTGCGATTTTCCGATGCGGCATCTACATAATCTCTTCATATTTTTTCGCTATCATGGGCCTCGAAGCGAACGATACGGCAACGGGAAAAAATGAAGAGACAAGAGGAGGAGTCGTTGTATGAAGCGGTATGTACTTTTTGCGTTGGTGGCGGCGTTGGGTCTTGGAGGGCTTTCGGCAGGAGCGGCGGAGATCGCCGGGAGCGTCGCCGTTGTGCCGCCCGCGGAGGCCGCGTCCCTCTTCGTTGCGGGCGGCGTCCTCGGACAGCCGGTCGAGGTGCAGGGGACTGTCATCATTCCGGTGGTGGCGTCGCTGCACGGCGGAAGCGTTCCCTTGGGCGTGCTCGTGGTGAAGGACGGACAGGTGAGCGTCCTGATGGAGGAGAGCGGGAAGCGGTTCGCCGAAGCCCTGTCGCGGAGCGGGAAAGACGGACGCGGCGAGGCCCCTCGGATGCAGTGCGGCGGCGAGCGTTCCGCGAAGGGGGCTTCCGGCAAGAAGTGCTCCATGAAGAGTGCGAAGGGCGAAGACGCTCCGGCGAAGGCGTGCCCGATGAAGGGCGCCGGCGGGGAGGGAAAGAAGTGCGCCATGAAGTCCTCCGGCGTGGCGTGCCCGATGAAGGGCGGTGCGGCGAAGACGCCGGACGCGGCGGAGGCGGCGCCTGCCGAATCAAAGGGAAGCGCCCATGTCCACGGTGCGGCGGCCGCATCTCCGGCAGCCCCCAAGGAGGATATCTGCCACTGACCGCGAACGCGCGCGGCTGTTTCTCCGGAGCGGGTCTTTTCAGCGGTATTTGACTGAAAAGACCCGCTCCCTTTATGATTGCCCGTAGCGAACGATGCGAGGAGGCGATACGATGAACGTGCTGGTTGTGGAGGACGAACCGAAGGCGTTGAGCGTGGTTCGGGCCTATCTCGAACGGGAGGGACACACTGTTTTCGAAGCCATGGACGGTGAGCGGGCGCTCTCCCTCTTCGGCGCGTTCGACATCGACTTCGTGGTCCTCGACCTGATGCTGCCCGATATAAACGGCGAGGAGATCTGCCTGAAAATCCGCTCCTCCTCGCAGGTCCCGATCATCATGCTCACCGCGAAGGCCTCCGAGGCCGACAGGCTGAACGGACTCGGCAGCGGCGCGGACGACTATCTCGTCAAGCCGTTCAGCCCCCGCGAACTCGTCGCGCGCGTCAACGCGATCATGCGGCGCGTGCGCCCCCTGGAATCCGCACGGACGCTCCGCTTCTCGGGGGGGCTCTCCATCCACGTCGCCGAACAGCGCGTTTTTCTGAACGACGGCTTCGTCTCCCTCACTCCGGCGGAGTACAGGATACTGCTCGCCCTCGCCCGCAGACCGTTCGAAGCCTTCACCCGAGAGCAGCTCATCGTCCGCGCCTTCGGCGACTCCTACGATGGATACGACCGCGTCGTCGACGTCCATATCAAGAATATACGGCAAAAGATCGAGCCTAATCCCCGCCGCCCCGTCTACATCCAGACCGTCTACGGCACGGGCTACCGCTTCGAAGGGGAACCGTCGTGAAACGTCCGCTCCCGCTCGCCGCGCGGCTCACGCTCGCCTTCCTCTTCGTCGCCGCGCTCTTTTCCGTCACCCTCGCCGCCGTCCTCGAACTGCTGATCGACCGGCAGTTCCGCAGCTACGTGGACGAGGTCCGCATGAAAAAGCACGGGGAGATCGTGCGCTACTTCGAGCTGGTGTACGCCAAGGAGCGGGCGTGGAGTGAGGACTCGGGAACGGAGATCGCCGGACAGGCCATGATGGACGGCAACGTGGTGGCGCTGTTCGACCGGAACGGCGGGCTTCTCTGGGGAATGGACAGAGAGATGGTGGAGCTGCACTACCGGATGATGGGGCATCCTGACTCGGCGTACGAGGAGCGGGAGTACCCCGTCCTCTTCGGCGGAGAGCGTGTCGGAAGCGTCCGCGTGGGGAACTTCACCGGCGTCCATCTCTCGCCGGAGGACGCCGCCTTCCGCGAGAGCCTGCGCAGAGGAGTGCTGGCCGCCTCCGCCGTGGGGATTCTCGCCGCGGTCGTCCTGTCGTTCGTCCTCTCGCGCCGGCTCGCCCGGCCGCTCCGCAGGACGAAGGAGCTGGCCGAGCGCCTCCGCAGGGGCGAACTCTCGGTCCGGATTTCGGAGCGTTTCGGCACGAGCGAGCTGGACAGCCTCGCCGACGCGCTGAACTTCCTCGCCCAGTCCCTGGAGGAGCAGGAGAAGCTGCGGAGACGGCTTACGCGCGACGTCTCCCACGAGCTGCGGACGCCGCTGAACGCGTTGAACGCGCTTGTGGAAGCCTGCATCGACGGCGTCATGGAGCCGACGACCGAACGCCTCGAGGACTGCCGGGAGGAGATCGTCCGCCTCGCCGCCCTCGCGAAGGATCTCGAACGGTTGAGCGACCTCGAAGGGGACGTCCTCGCCCTCTCCGTTGAACGGCTGGACCTCGCGGACGCCGCGCGCTCGGCGGCCCGCTCCTTCGAGCCCCTCTGCATGCGCAAGGGGGTGTCGCTCGACGTCCGCGCCGAGGAGGGGATCGTCGTCTCCGCAGACGGGGACAAGCTGCGGCAGGTGCTCGTCAATCTGCTCGCCAACGCCGTCGAGTACACGCCCTCCGGCGGCGCCGTCCTCGTGACTGCGGGGCGCGAGGGCGGGAGAACCCTCCTGAGCGTCTCGGACACGGGCATCGGGATGGCGAAGGAGGAGCTGCCGCGAATTTTCGAGCGCTTCTACCGGGTCGACAGATCGCGCAGCCGCAGTTCGGGGGGCGCGGGCATCGGCCTCGCCATCGTGCACAAGATCGTCAAGGCGCACGGGTGGACGATCTCCGCGGAGAGCGAGCCGGGCAGGGGAAGCCGCTTCACGGTGGAGTTTCCGCAAGCGTAGGAAATCTCCGGGATGCCGACGCTCCTGAGGTTCCGCCGGAAGATGTCCGAAAACGACCGCGCGCGTTTTCCCGCTCAGTCCGCCCAGGCGATCGCCTCCGGACGCCGCAGCGCCTGGTGTTTGAAGACGGGGACGCCGTACTTCTCGCCCAGCGCCCGGAAGCGGTCTTTGTAGACGCCTTTCAGATTGTCGTGAAACGCGATGCCTTCGATCCCTCCGGCGATGCTCCGGACGCAGCGCTCCAGCCGCTCCTCTCCGGACGCATCCTCGTAACAGCCGCTCACGAGCCACTGGTTCGCCAGTATGTGGGAGACGCCGAAAGCGCAGTCGTCCCACGTCTGGAAAACCGCGCCCGCAAAGTTGGGGTCGAAGTGCACGCCGCCGGCGCACAGCAGATTCCGCACTCTCCGCCCGTCGCTCGCGAAGACGGAGCCCAGCGACTTCGCGAGCACCCGCGCCGCGCGTTCGTCGCTCCAGCTCTCGGGGGCGCTGCCGATCTCGACGTCGATCATGGGAACGGAGAACTCCGGGATCATCCCGGGGCTACCTCCGCCGTACACCATTCCCGACCAGTGCGTGGCCTCCGTCGTCACTTTGAACTCGTCCAGCCCCTCTTCGCGCCTGCCGCTCTCCATCGCGAGGAGGACGTTGCGCATATATTCGGGAGCCGCCGGCCCGAAATTTCCCGAGGCGACGTCGCCCGTGGTGTGCGCGGTGAAAATCCTGTCCGGAGCGTTCTCTCCCGCATGCCACGTGACGATGCCCGCGATGTCGCAATCGGAGAAAACGCGCCGCATCTCCGGAAGGTAGCGGACGTAGTCGTGGCTGACGACCTTGCGGGTGGGGACGAAGTACACGAGGTTCCCGTTCCCGTCCGCGGAGCGGAGCGCGCGATTCCCGTCGACGACGATATCGGTCTCCTCGGGCGAGAACACGTCCTTGACCGCGCGGAACACCGCCCCCGCCACATGATCGATCGGATCGACGCACAGAAAAAAAACGGCCTTCTTTGCCGAGATCAAAAGAATCCCTCCTTTTTGAACAACGTTCCTTTCAAGCACCCTCTCCGAAGGCTGAAAACGGAGCGGAAAATGCGCTTACCGCGAGGAGGCGCGGCGTCGAGGCGTATCGAGATAGCCGTCTTTCGAAAAGCCTCTTCGCCGCCGCGAATCGGCGCGGAGCGCGCGGCGTTCCGCCCAAGGCGTCTAGGGCCGGGATTACTTCGCCTTTTCCAGGTCCAGCTCGAATTCCAGCTCGACGATATTGTTCGCCCAGGAGTTGTTCTCTTTCTCCGCCACCTTGACGAAACCCGCCCTGGTATACATGGAGATGGCCGTTTCCAGATCGCCGGTCGTGCCAAGATAGATTGTCCTGAAGCCTTTTCGGCGGCAATACTCGATGGAGTCGTTCAGCAGATATTTCCCGAGGCCGACGCCCCTGTATCCCGGGCGAAGCAGGAACCACCGCAACTGCGCTCTGTCGCCGCGCCCCACGATCCCTATCGAACCGACAATCTCTCCGTTATGCTCGGCGATCCACAATCTGTCCCTTTCGGGGTCGTAGTTCGTCAGAAACTCATAAAAGGATTTTGCCACGTACCCTTCAAAAGCGGCGCCGTAATTATATTCCTGCGCATAAATCCAGCCGTGCATATAGGTGAGGTACCCCACGTCGCCCTGCTTGATGGTATGGCGTATGACGAAATCTTCGAACTTGATGTTCCGATGACCTGTGAGCAGATTTTCTATCGACTTCATCTTCTGCGCAAGGCCTATTTGATCCGCTTCGGGCAGATGCCGGATCAAATCGTATATCTGCTCGTCGGCGCGCGCATTCAACTCGACCATTTCCTTCTTTCCTTTTTCGGTCAGGAAAAGGAAGTGGGATCGTCCGTCGTCGGGCGACGGAGTTCTGCTCAGGAATCCGCAGTCCTCGAAATTTTTAAGAATGCGGCTCAGGTATCCCGAATCCATGCACAGCGTCTCCGCGAGGAGCTTGGGCGTGCAGTTTTCCGTTTTCTCGATCTCTTTCAGCACGCGCACTTCCGAGAGCGAAAAATCGCTTTTTAAAATATACTGGTCGAGCAATCCCAAGACATTCGTATAATAGCGGTTGAACTCGCGTATGAGGCCGACTGTCTTTTTTGCGGTATTTTTCATCTTTTCCCCCTCCTCGCAATAGAATACAGCATACCAGGTGTAATTGATATTGTCAAACTGATTATCTGCTTTAGTCTGATTCATAGGTTTCCTTGCGAAACGTCGCGACGAAGCGGAGCGCACACGAAAGCGTCCGTGGAGCGGACGCGGAACGGGAGCGAAGTGTTGCGGGCGATCTTCGGGAGCCGCCGGCATTCGGCGTGCTACAATTGAGCGGGTTTCGGGAAATGCGCGGCTTGCAGGGGAGCGCATATCGTGCGTCGTCACGGGTTCGAAGAGGTGAGGGGTATGAACGGAAGTCGCGGCGGCGAGAGAAGGCGAATCTGCTTTCTGATCGCCGATATCGCCGCCATGATCGTTTTTTCGACATCGCTCTGCATGGTCATAGAGATCTTCGTCGCGGGGCTCTCGTTCGTTCAGTCCGTTATGGCGAGAGCGGCGGCCGTTCCGGTGAACCTCGTCACCGGAAGGCCGTACGGATGGTTCCGGGACAGGCTCTTCCTGGCGCTCGGTATCGACAGGGCCAATCCGTGGAAGCTCGTCTTCGGCGACACACTGGCGTTCGTCGTCTTTCAGGTTCCGCTCTATGTCGTCGTCCTGCTCTCCGCAGGAGCCACGTGGAGCCAGATCGCCGTCTCCTCGCTCTCGATGTCGTTGGTCTTCTCCCTGGCGGGGCGTCCGTACGGCGTCTTCCTCGACTTCTGCAGACGGAGAGCGCTCGAATTTTTCGGGTGAGCGTGCCCGGCGACATCCGGCGATCGCGAAAAACGGCCGCTTTCCGAAATTCGAATCCTCGCGAGTACGCGTTTCTCAGAGAGAAAACGAACGAGGGGGAGCGCTGAAGTCCGAGATGGTCGCCGTCGCGTCCTCCAGGTAGAATATCTCGAACTCCGGATTATCCGGCGTCCGGTAGATCGACTTCACAAGGGCGTTCTTCTCCTGAATCGCCGCCTTGACGGACGTATCGTCCGAGAAGACCGCTCGACCGCTCAAACGGAGCCAGGAGAAGTTCTCTTTGGCAGCGCAGACTTCCACCCACGGTGTGCGCTCCATCTCCCCGTAGACCGTCTTTCGATTCGACGTGCAGAAGTAGAGCTTCCCTTCGCGCTCCATCATGAACTGGAAGGGGCGGACCTTCGGCTTCCCGTCCAGCCCTATTGTGGCGAAATAGTGAACGCCGCTCTTCTCCAGAAAATCGACAATTTCTCTCATCGCATACACTCCTGTCGTGCGTACGCCGGAGTTCATTCCGGCGGCATGATTCCGCGCGGTTTCGGCGGATTATGGTTTGATGTCAAACCATGTGCGCAAAAAAATCACTCGGTGTTCGATCTGATCTTCAAAAGAATCCGCATCACCTCTCTCTGTTCCGCATCGCCCACGCCCGCCGTCACTTTTTCGAGCAACCGCTCCGAAATCTCGCGAAAAATCGGTTCGAACGCTCTCCCCGCGGAGGTCAAGCGAATTCCGACGCTCCGCCGATCGCTTCGGGGTTCGATTTTCTCGACATACCCCGAAGCGATCAGCTTGGCGACAAGAGCCGTGACGGTGGACTTGTCCCTGCGGACCGCCTTCGCCAGTTCCGTCATCGACGCGTCCTCGCGGGCGAAAAGATGGAAGAGAATCGCGCCGTGCGAAGGCGCCATGCCCTCGATTCCTCTTCGCTTCAGCTCCCGCACGAGGAAACGGTCGATATTCGCACGTATGTCCCCGATAAGCGCCGCTATGCCGTGGATGTCCATGGGATGGATTATAGTTTGATATCAAATAAACGTCAAGGCCGATGCATCGCGCCCAATGAGCTTTTCAGCGGATAAATCACGACGACACAGGCATGGTGGAACAATGCTATAATCAAATAAGGGCAAATTCCAACGTCGTTCCGTTCGTTTAACGGAGATATCCTGCGGCGACCGACGATTTCCGAAACGAAGGAGGCCCGAGTATGGCGACGATGAATTTCAACACGGCGAACTCGACGTTTCGACAGTTGCTGGCGAACGGCTTGAGCTATCGCGTCCCGCCGTTTCAGCGCGATTACTCGTGGACGGAAGACGAGTGGGACGATCTCTGGCAGGATATCCAGGCGCTCTTCGAGGTCGACGGGGAGCCTGCGCACTACATGGGCTATCTGGTCCTGCAATCGTCCGACAGCAAACGGTTCGACATCATCGACGGCCAACAACGCCTGACGACCATCAGCGCGATGGTTCTGGCGGGGCTTTCGCATCTCCAGGATCTGACCGAAGCCGGTATGGACGCGGAGAACAACGCCAAACGGAAGGAACAGCTTCAAAACAGCTACATCGGCTACCTCGACCCCGTGAGCCTGATCCCGCGCTCCAAGCTGGAGCTGAATCGTCACAACAACCGTTTCTACCAAAACTATCTGGCGCCGCTGCAGCATCTGCCTCAAAGAGGCCTGAACGCCTCCGAACACCAGTTGCGGAAAGTCTTCTACTGGTTCAAGGAGCGCATCAAAGCGAGGTGCGGCCTGACCCCTTCCAGCGGCAGAGAGTTGGCCGCGTTTTTCGACGAGCTGGTCGACAAACTTTTTTTCACCGTCATTACCGTCACCGACGAACTGAACGCCTTCAAAGTCTTCGAAACGTTCAACGCCCGCGGCGTACGCCTCTCCGCGACGGATCTTCTGAAAAACTATCTCTTTTCGATCATCGGCGCTCAAGAGGCGCACGAGACGGAACTGAGAACGTTGGAAGATCTCTGGGAGCGCATTGTCGGCCTGCTGGGGAGCGAGAGCTTTCCGGAGTTTTTGCGGACATTCTGGAATAGTCGCAACAAACTGGTCCGAAAATCGGAACTCTTCAAAACCATACGGAAAAAAGTCGTTACCCGCGCCGCAACCTTTGAATTGCTGCGGGATATCGACCAGTCGGCGGCCGTATACGCCGCTCTTCGCGACCCGCAGGATGCGGTATGGAACGACGAGGAGCAGTTCGCCCTCGAGCAGTTGCTGATGTTCAACGTCCGTCAGCCTCTGGCCATGCTCATGGCGAGCCATGCCGCTTTCTACGAGCGGGAAAGAAACTTTTTCACCCGCATCATGAGGGGCGTGGCCGTCGTTTCGTTCCGCTACAACGTCATTTGCAACCTTCAGACTCACGAACAGGAACGTCTCTACAACGAGATCGCTTGGAAAGTTTCGAACGGCGCGTACGCGAACCCCTCCGACGTACTCGCGGCTCTGCGCGACGTCTACCCCGACGACGCCCGTTTCACCGCCGCCTTCGCAGAAAAAGAGCTGAGGACCACCAACAGCCGCAATAAAAAGATCGTCCGCTACATCCTTTTCGAGATCGAGCGCCAACGTTCCGGCCAGGCATTCGACTTCGAGAGCGCCGCCTACAGTCTTGAGCATATTCTTCCGGAGCACCCCTCGGAATCTTGGTCCTTCATCGACGAAGCGAAACAGGACCGTCTGATCTACAGGATCGGGAACATGACGCTTCTTGAAACCGCCCGCAACCGCGACTTGGGAAACTCGGACTACGCCGTCAAGCGAGCAATCTACGAGCGGAGCGAATTTAAGATTACGAGAGCTGTCGCCGAATATTACAGCGATTGGGACGAACAGAAGATCGAGGCTCGCCAGAGACGACTGGCCAACGTCGCCGCAGGCATCTGGAAAATCGATTTCGGAAGATAATCGAAGAATCGGGACGCGACAACGACTCTGCCGAGGTACGCTTTGTTTTCCAATACAATATGATACGAATACCCTTCTTGAGAACCGCCTCTCCATGGAGTAGAATAATTTTTATTCCCCTTTCATAGGAACCGGGAAGCGGAGCGCGCTCTTCGCGCGCCGCATATCTGGAAAGGAAGTGTGTTCCATCATGAGAAAAACAGCGTATTCATCTCTTCTCGCCATCCTGCTGCTCGTCCTCGCCGTTCCGGCCTTCGCCGAGGGCGGCACGCTGAGCATGTACGTGGCCTACGGCAAGCCGGAACTCATCGCCTCGGAGTTCGAGAAGGCGACCGGTATCAAGGTCGAGTTCCTTCCCATGTCGTCCGGCGAGGTGCTGACGCGCCTGAAGGCGGAGCAGGCCAATCCGCGGACCGACATCTGGTTCGGCGGCGGCTCGGACGCGTTCATCCAGGCGAAGGAGGACGGCCTTCTTCTTCCGTACGTCTCGCCGAACGCGGAGCGCGTGAAAGAGGCGTTCAAGGACGCCGAGGGGTACTGGACGGCGGTCTCCGTCGTTGTGGTCGGCCTGCTGGCGAACACCGAGCGCCTGGCGTCCAAGGGACTTCCCGTCCCGCAGACCTGGGCAGAACTGGCGGACCCCGCGTTCAAAAACGAGGTCATCGCCTCCAGCCCCAGAACCTCGGGGACGGCCTACACCTCCATCTCCGGAATGCTCCAGCTTCTGGGGGAGGAGAAGGGGTGGGCCTACCTCGACGCGCTCTACGCGAACGTCCCCTTCCTGGAGAAGAGCGGTTCCACGCCGGGGACGAAAACCGTCCAGGGCGAGTTTTCCGTCGGGATCGTCCCCGACCCGCACAGCATCAAGATCAACAACCCGGACGCGCCGGTGGTCACGGTCTTCCCGAAGGACGGCACGCTCGCCTGGCCGGCGCCCGCGGCCATCGTGAAGGGGACGAAGAACCCCGAGGGAGCGAAGAAGTTCATCGACTGGGCGCTCTCCCCCGAGGGGCAGAAGGTCCTTATGCTGGCGACCCCGCGCGTTCCCGTGACCGACGTCGAGCCCATCGAGGGCGTGCCCGACCCGAAGGCGCTCGACCTGGTCCCCTACGACCACGTACGATGGGGCGCGGAGCGGGAGGCCGTCCTCGAGGAGTTTTCGGCGCGCTACCCCCATCTGAACTAGGGGGCGCTCCGTGAGCGTACCGCACGGCTTCGGAAGGAGGGGCTCCCTCCTTCCGTTTCTTTTTCTGTTCTTTCTGCTGATTTTCGTCGTCCATCCGTCGTGGACGGTGCTGAGCCGGAGCGTCTTCGTCAAGGGCGTTCCGGGCCTCGGCAATCTTCGCGCGCTGCTGGAGCGGCCGCATCTCTTCCGGATCGTTTGGCAAAGCATCCTCGTCGCGGGGGGCGTCGCGCTCTGCGCCACCGCGCTGGGCGCGTGCATCGCGGTGACGGTCTTCAGGACGAGGCTGCCGCTGCGCGGGCTCTTCAGGGCCGCGGCGGTGCTCCCGCTGATCATCCCGGGGTTCGTCTCCTCGCTCTCCTTCCTCTTTCTCTTCGGACGGAACGGTCTGATCACCTACAAGCTGCTGAAGCTCGACCTCGCGATCTACACGTGGAAGAGCGTCTTCCTGATACAGGTGATGGACTTCGCCACGATCGCCTTTCTGCTGATTTCAGCGTCGCTTCTGACCATGGACGGACGCCCGGAGGACGCGGCCCGCACGCTCGGCGCCTCCGAGACGGAGGTCTTCCGCACCGTCACGCTCCCGTTGCTGCGCCCCGGTCTCCTCGCCTCGGGAATCCTCGTCTTCATGCGCTCCATGGCGGACTTCGGCACGCCGCTCTTTCTGGGAGGACGCTTCGCCACCCTGGCGTCGGCCTCCTATTCGCAGCTCATCGGCTCGTACAACCTGGAGATGGCCTCGGCGATGAACACGCTGCTGCTCCTGATCTGCCTGGTCGCGTTCCTCCTCTTTCGAAGGGCGCAGGCGGCGGGGGAGCGGACGCGGCAGACCGCCGAACGTCCTCCCGAGCCGTTCGCCTTTCCGCGCCCCCTCGCGGCGCTTCTGTGGGGCGCCTCCGCGCTCTTCTCGGCGTTCGTCCTCATGATCCTCGGCTCGGTGCTGCTCGCCGCCTTCACGCGCCACCTGGGCGCGAACTTCGACCTCACGGCGCTCCACTTTCAGAACGCCTTTCTACGCGGATGGCGCGGGATGCTGAACACGCTGCTCTTCGCCTCCTCCGCCGCGCTGCTGGCGAGCCTCGGCGGCATGACCGCGGCCTGGTTCGTCGTCCGGCGTCCGGGAGCCGCGTCCCGCGCGCTCGACCTTCTGGCGACCGCGCCGTTCGCCATTCCGGGGACGTTTCTGGGAGTGGGGTACATTCTTGCGTTCAATCGGCCGCCGATCATGCTCGCGGGGACGTGGGCGCTCGTCCTCATCCTCACAGTCGTCCGCGAGCTGCCGCTGGGCTTGCGTTCCGGTGTAAGCGTACTGAGCCGCCAGGACGGTTCGGCGGAGGACGCCGCCGCCACACTCGGCGACGGCGCGTTCGGGGCGTTCTTCCGGATCGTCCTCCCTCTCGCCCGTCCGGCGATGATCGCTACGGCGCTCCACGCATTCGTCGCCACGGTGCAGACCGTCGGCGCGCTGATCTTCATCGTCTCGCCGGGGACGAAGCTGCTCTCCGTGGACGTCTTCGAGGCGGTCTACAAGGGGGAGATCGGGACCGCTGCGGCGCTTTCGGTCGTCATGCTCTCCCTCTCGGCGGCGGGCATGGCGGGCATTCTCCTCTTGACGAAAAAGAAAGGAGCGGAACCATGGATACCAAGAGAGTTGGCTTCGGGGCGGACGCTCTGACGGGGCTGGAACTTCGGGGCGTTTCGAAGAGCTACGGCGCGACGGAGGTTCTCTCCCGCTTCTCGCTCTCCGTGCCCTCCGGGACGCTCTGTTCGCTGCTCGGGCCTTCGGGGTGCGGCAAGACGACCGTGCTCCGCATCGTCGTCGGCCTGCTGGAGCCGGACGAGGGGCGGGTCGTGCTCCATGGGCGCGACATCACGGACCTCCCCTCGAAGGAGCGCAACCTCGGGATGGTCTTTCAGAACTACGCGCTCTTTCCGCACCTGGACGTCTTCGAGAACATCGCCTACGGCCTGCGCCGCAGACGCTTTTCCGAACGGAGGGTGCGCGAGGAGGTCGGCAAGGCGCTGGAGCTGGTGCGGCTCGAAGGGTACGACCGACGCGCCGTCGCGGAACTCTCCGGCGGGCAGCAGCAGCGCGTTGCGCTGGCCAGGGCGCTGGTGATCAACCCGGAAATGCTGCTTCTGGACGAGCCTCTCTCGAACCTCGACGCGCGTCTGCGCGCCGATCTGCGGGACGACCTTCGCCGCATCGTCGACGAACTGAGGATCACCGCGCTCTTCGTCACCCACGATCAGGAGGAGGCGATGAGCGTCGCCGACATCGTGGCCGTCGTCCGCGACGGACGGCTGGAGCAGGCGGGCGCGCCGCGCGAACTCTACGATCTTCCCGCCACCCCGTTCGTCGCGGACTTCCTCGGGAGGGTGAACCTGATCCCGGCGACGCTCTCCGCCGACGCCCTCTCCCTGCTGAATCGTTCCTTCCCCCGACCAGTAACAGCGCTCCCCGACGGTCCGGTTCTCTGCGCCCTGCGGCCCGAGAAGATCGCGCTCGCCCCCCCGGAGGAGGAGGGGCTGCGCGGCGTCGTACAAAAGTCGACCTTTCTCGGCCCCGCGATCCGGTTTATAATCGACGCGGGGGCGGAGCGGCCGCTCGTCGTGGAACAGAGCGCCGCATCCGCGCGCACCGCTTCCCCCGGAGAGCGCGTCTCGCTCCGCTTCTTCCCGGAGGATCTCCGGCTGTTCGGGGAAACGTACCCGGAAGCCGCCCCGACCCAAAAGGAGGCTACGCCATGAAATTTCCGCCGCACCACACGTTCGCCCTCTGCGCGAAGGCCGCGGACCCCGAGAGCCGCTACCCCTGGGCGCTGAAGCACGGCTTCGCGCTGGAGTACACGCCCGACCCGGAGCAGCTGGAACTTCTGCCCGTCCATACCGCCGAGTTCCGCCGCCGGAACGTCCCGGTGCGCTACCACACGCGCTACTTCGGCCTCGAGTTCGGCGACGCGCGCGCCGAGTACGCGGAAGCCGCCTTCGACGCGCACCGTCGCACGCTCGACGCGATGGCGCAGGTCGGCGGCGAGGTGCTCACCGTCCACGCCGGGCTCTCCAAAGGGGTGACGCTGAACTCCGACATGGTCGCGCGGAATCTGCGGCGTCTCGCCGACCACGGAAGGGCGCTCGGCATCGCCGTCAGCCTGGAGAATCTGCGCGCCGGTCCAGCGAGCGATCCGGAGAACATTCTCCGCTGGGCCACCTCCGCCGATGCCGCGATCACCATGGACCTGGGGCACGTCGTCTCCTCGGCGCAGGTGAAGGGCGGCGAGCTGAAGGGGGAGGAGGTCGCCCGCGCCTTCCTGCCGCGCCTGCTGGAGGTGCACTTCTACGGCAAGGAGGAGGGAAAACACTTCCCGCCGGAGAGCATGGCGTCCGTGGAACATATCGTCGAGGTCGTGCTGGAGTCGTCGTGCCGCTGGTGGACCGTCGAGCTGGACGATACCGCCGAAGCGCTGGCGACCAAGTCGATGCTGGAGGCGTATCTTCGGGAAAGAGGCCTTCCGTCCGCCTGACGCGGCGGCCTCGATCTTCGCAGGAGGTCCTTCCGTTCGTTCCATGGATACGACGCGAAGAGAGGAGGGGCGGTTGCGGCCGCCCCTCCTCTCTTCGTACTCGCCGTTTTTTTCTTTTTACGAGCGTCTTCCGGACGAAAGCGCGAGCGTCAGCGAAGGCGAATCTTCGTCCCTCTCCACCTTGAAGCGCTCCGTCATCCGCCTGAGATCCTCCGAAGTCTCGCTGACCTCCTGCGAGCCCGTCGCCACGTTCTCCATCGCCGCGGCCGTCTCCTCCATCGACGCCGCGAGGTTCTGCACGTGGTCGTCCGTCGTCTCCATAACGCTCGCCGTCGCGTCGATCATCGAAATGACCTTCTCCGATTTGGCGACCTCCTCGTCGGTCGTCCGGATGATCTTCCGGATGTCTTCGATCGAGCCGCCGATCGCTTTCCGAATACGTTCCAGCGCGTCTCCGGCGACGTGCGCTATCGACACGCCCTCCTCGACGCCCTCCCTGCTCTTCCGCATCGACGACACCGCCGAACGCGTTCCGTCGAGGATCTTCGACACCAGTTCGGCTACCTCCCGCGCCCCCTGCTGAGACTGCTCGGCGAGTTTGCGCACCTCTTCGGCGACGACCGCGAACCCTCGACCGGCCTCCCCGGCGCGCGCGGCTTCGATGGCCGCGTTCAACGCAAGGAGGTTCGTCTGGTCCGCAAGGCCGGTGATGGTGTCGCCCACCACGCCGATCCGCTGCGAGTAGGCGTCGAGCTGCGTCAGCAGCTCCTCCGTCTCCTGCACCGACCCCTTGATGCTCGCCATGTGCTCCACCGTCTTCGTCACGGTCTCGTACCCCTGTTTCGCCGCCTCCGCCATGCCGGAGGAGTTCTTGTCGGCATTCGCGGCCAGGCTCTGCGCGATCTGGATGAGGCTGCTCATCTCCAGCATCACCTTCGACGACTCGACGGCGTTGGCGCGGCCTCCCCTCGTCTGTTCGGCGAGTTTCGCGTTGCTCTCGGCGATTTCGTTCGTGGTGCTGGTGACCTCCTCGGTGGAGGCGGCCGTCTCCTCGGAGATGGCGGAGAGGTGGATCGCCTTCGTCTTCAGTTCGCGCACCATGTCGCGCTGCGAGGAAACCATGCCGGAGAGCGCGTCCGCGACGGCGCCGAGTTCATCTCTTCCTTCGTAACGAAATTCGTCGCGTTCGATGGTGAGATCTCCGTTCTTCGCCCTCCCCGCCAGTTCGGTGATCACTCGAAGCGGGCGGGCGATCAGCGATGCGAGCAGAAGAGCGATCATCAGCCCGACCGCCGCCACGACCGCGGTGAGAATCAGCAGAAGCAGGCGCAACGCCGCCACTCCGGCCAGAGCTTCGCCTTCGTCCACCTCGACGACGGCGCCGAGAAGACTTCTGCCCACTCGAACCACGCCGACGCTTCCCAGCACGCTGTTCCCTCGATAGTCGTTCCAGATGCCGACGCTCCGGAAGTCCGCCTTTCCGGCGCGAATCTCGGGAGCGAGCATTTTGACCGCGTCGCCTTCGATTTTTTGTTTCAGCGCCGCCCCCTTCGCGAAGGCGCCGAGGCGCGTATCCGTGAAGAGCAGCCCATCGGCATCGACGATGTAGACGTCGCCGCTCTTTCCGAGGTTCGCCGCATGCGCGTGGACCTCCTCCTGGAACGGTTTCTGGTCGACGAAGATGAAGAACGCGCCGACGATATCCCCTCGGTTGCCCTCCTTCAGCATCGGTCCGGCGAGCACCACCACGCTCTTTCCGGCGTGTTCGGAATAGAAAAAGTCCGACCAGGCCATCTTCCCCTGGAGGGCCTCCTGTAAATAGTTCCTTCCCGCCAGGTTGACGCCTTCGAGCTGCGGCGAGTTCAGCGCGAAGACGATCGTTCCTTCGGTATCGGTCAGAATATAGTCCTCGTAGGCATAGATCGCGCTCGCTTGCTCTTTGAAGAAGTGCCGCACCCCCTCTTTTCGATCCCGCCACTCGGGGGAGTCGGCCCCCTTGTCGCGCAGAAGCGCAAGGCTTCCGTACACTCGGTTGATCATAGACATCATTTTCCAGTCGATCTCCGTCTTTCGATGGAACGCGGCGATGGAGTTCTTCTTCAAGTCCATGAAGAGCGCGTTCTTGGAGAAAACCTCCGCCGTCACCGCGTCGGAAGCTCTCGAAATGGAGAGGTAGGAGAGCAGCAGCAGCGGCAGTAATCCGGTCAGTGAAAAGAGGAGAAGCAATTTGCTCCGCATTGTGATGTTGTTGAAAAGGTGTAAAATCCGCATATAGTGTTCCTCCTTTTTTTGGTCTGTTCTCCTGACTTCGACAGGCGAAAGTGCGGGGGCCGGCGTTTTCTCCGCCCACATCATCCTTCATCCGCACGAACGTCGGTTCCGGACTCCCCATGAAGACCGCCATAGACGAGTCTTCCGAGCGGGCCGCAGCTTCGCTCTTCCTGATGATTTTCATCGAATACTTCGTCGAGTCGTATCCGAAACAATCATATCATAGTTCAAGAAAAGAATTTCACGAACGAAATCGAAAACCTCTGCGAACCGCTCTCCGAAAACATGATCGCAGTATATGTCGTCGTGAATGCGCTTGGAAAGAAGCAAGGAAGAATGTTCCGGAAGCAGCGTTCTCCTCGCGGCGATTATTTAGCGAAGAGGTACGCGGTCGCTTCCGCGGAGTAATCTTCTGTGGGAGGCGGCGACTTGTAGCGACGGAAGTGAAAAGCGAAATAGGAGAAAAAACGAAAAAACAATTGAAAACGAGCCCTCCCTGCGATCGACAACGCAGGAAAACAAGCGAGAGAGCGTTCATCGGCCCCCTCGCTTGTTTGTGTTCGTGCCGTGTCCTTAGGCTGCTGCGACGTAAAACGAAGGTTTACTCCTCCGTCGACTCCCTCTCCGCTCATTCGGATCCGGTGTCTCCCCCCGAGTACAGGTGACACGCGACGAAATGCCTCTCGCCGGCAGTATCTCCCCGACGGGAAGCGGCGTTCCGAAGCAGAAGCGGCGGCGTTTCCTTCCGGCAGACGTCCATCGTGTACTCGCACCTCGCCGCGAACCGGCACCCCGGCGCCGGATTGACCGGGCTGGCGATCTCTCCCTTGATGATCTTGATCTCCTTGGTGCGCATCGAGATATCCGGCTCCGGAATGGCCGACAGGAGCGCCTTGGTGTACGGGTGCAGGGGGTTTTCGAACAGGGCGTCGGAGGAAGCGTGTTCCACGCACTGCCCGAGGTACATCACCACGATCTCGTCCGAGATGTGCTTGACGACGGAGAGATCGTGCGTGATGAACATGTAGGTCAGCCCTCTGTCCTCCTGGATGTCCATCAGCAGATTGAGAATCTGCGCCTGAATGGACACGTCGAGAGCGGAGACGGGTTCGTCGCAGACGATGAACTCCGGATCGAGCGAGAGCGCCCGCGCTATGCCGATGCGCTGTCTGCGGCCGCCGTCGAGTTCGTGAGGATAGACGTTGGCGTAGCGCCGCGCGAGTCCCACGGTATCCATCAGCTCCGCCGCGCGCTGGAAGGCCGCCCTCTTGCCGGAGCAGGTCTTATGCACAAGCATGAATTCGGCGATGATCTCCGCTACCGACATCCTGGGGTTGATGCTCGAGTAGGGATCTTGGAAGATGATCTGCATCTTCCGGCGCGTCTCCTTCATCTTTCCGCGGCCGAAGTGCAGAATGTTTTCCCCTTTGAAAAGCACCTGCCCCTCCGTGGGGTCCAGCAGGCGGAGTATGGTGCGCCCGAGGGTGGATTTGCCGCATCCGGATTCTCCCACGACGCCCAGCGTCTTCTTATGGGGAATGGAGATGTTGACGTCGTCCACCGCGTGGAGCATCCCTTCGCGGACTTTGAAGTATTTCTTGAGGTTTTTTGTTTCCAGCAGCGGCGTTGTGTTCGTCGTCCGTTCCATCTACTCCGCCTCCTTTCGCCAGCCGTCCAGCCCGCCGAAAAGGTGGCACGAGATCAGGTGCGTCCCGTTTCCATAGATGCAGGGAGGCTCGCTGTCGCAGATATCCATCTTTTTTGGGCATCTGGGGGAGAAGTTGCACCCCTGCGGCAGGTTCGTGGGATCCGGCATCAGGCCGGGGATGGGAGTCAGGCGGCTGGTCTTGCTCCGCAAGTTGGGAATCGAGCCGAAGAGACCCGTCGTATAGGGGTGATGCACCTTCGACGTGTAGATATCCTCGGCGGTTCCTACCTCGACGAGTTCGCCGGCGTACATGACCGCCACGTTGTCGCAGGTCTGGGCCACGATGCCGAGGTCGTGGGTGATCATGATCATCGCGGTGCCCAGACGGTCGCGCAGCGTGCGGATCATGCTGATGACCTGAGCCTGTATGGTGACGTCCAGAGCGGTCGTGGGTTCGTCGGCGATGAGCAGCACCGGCTCGCACGCCAGGGCCATCGCGATGACGACTCTCTGTTTCATTCCTCCGGAGAACTGATGGGGGTAGTCGTGTTTTCGGGAAGACGGAATGCCTACCATCGAAAGCACTTCGTCCACGCGTTTCTGAATATCCTCGGCGCTTCTGTTGTCTCTGTTGTGCAGCTCCATGGCCTCGGCGATCTGCTCCGCCACGGACATAACGGGATTGAGACTGGTCATCGGATCCTGGAAGATCATGGAGATCCGCTCGCCTCGAATAGACCGCATGTCGGCTTCCTGCAGTCCGAACAGGTTTCTCCCCTCGAATTCGACGGTTCCGCCGGTGACGCGCCCTGTCTGTTCCGGCAGCAGACGCATAATGGCGAGCGCGGTCGTGGTCTTCCCTGCCCCTGTCTCCCCGACAAGGCCGAACGTCTCCCCTTTTTTCAGGGAGAAGCTGATGTTGTTGATGGCGTAGACGGTTTCCAGATCGCTTTTGTACTGCACCGACAGGTTCTTTACCGATATGAGATGATCCCTCATGACAGCCTCCTCCGCCTCACGTTCTCAGGCGCGGATCGAGCGCGTCGCGCAGGCCGTCGCCGAGGATGCTCATGGAAAAAGAAGCGATGCAGATCATAAGGCCGGGGAAGAGGATCAAGTGCGGAGCGGTACGCAGAAATTCCTTCCCTTCGCTGACCAGAGCGCCCCATTCCGGTTGCGGCGGGTTGATGCCCAGTCCGAGGAAGCTCAGGGTGGCCGCGATCAGGATCATGGACGCGACGTTGGCCGTGGTCTGCACTATGATGGTCCCCACCGCGTTGGGCAGTACGTGCTTGACGAGTATCCGCGGCGTGGAGGTTCCGCCCGCGCGCGCGGCCTCGATGTACTCCTGTTCCGCGATATTCAGCACCGAGGAGCGGACGATGCGGACGAACCCGGGAATGTTCGTCAGCGAGATGGCGATGCAGATGTTCACGATGCCCGAGCCCAGCGCGGCGACCATGGCCATGGCGAGGAGTATGGACGGTATGGCGGAGAAGATGTCCAGGGCTCGCATGACGATATCGTCCAGCTTGCCTCCCACGTACCCCACCAGCGCGCCGATCAGGCTGCCGACCACGAGCGTGGCGAACGCGGTGGAGAAGGCGATGCTCAGAGAGACTCTCGCTCCGTGAATGCAGCGCGCGAACAGATCCCTTCCGTATCCGTCGCAGCCGAACCAGTGCGTCGCGGAAGGCTGCGCCAGTTTCAGCCGCAGATTCATCTTCAGCGCGCTCTCGTAGGAAACGATCAGATCGGCGAAGACGGCCACGAGAATCATCGCGCAGATGACCGCGAGGGCGAACATGGCCAGACGGTCCTTCTTCAGTCTGCGCCACACCTCCTTCCAGCGGCTCTCCTTTTTGAAGATCATGACGGCTGGTGTCGCGCCGTTTGTCGAGGCGGCCATCTTATCCCCTCCTCCCGGAGTATTTCGCCTTGATCCTGGGATCGACGAAGGCGTACGAGAGATCCACCGCGAGAATGACGAACGAGAAGACGACGGCGAAGACGATGATGCCGCCGGTGACCACCGGAACGTCCTTCTGCCTGATGCCGGCCACGATGAAGGAGCCCAGTCCGGGAAGACCGAACAGCGTCTCCGTCGCGATCGCCCCTCCGATGAGGATGCCGAAGCTGTTGCCGGCGACCGTGATGACCGGCAGGAGCGCGTTTTTCATCGCGTGCTTCCAGATGACGATGCGCTCGCTCGCTCCCTTCGCCCTCGCGGTGCGGACGTAGTCCTGGCGGATGGTCTCCAGCATGCTGGAACGGGTGAAACGCAGCTGCCGTCCGCCGTACGGAAGCCCCAGCGCGATCATGGGCATGATGTAGCTCTTCCAGCTTGCGACTCCGGTTGCCGGGAACCAGCCGAGCCGCAGCGAAAAAATCAGCATGAGGACGAGGCCGATAAGGAAGGCCGGTTGCGACGCCATCAAGAGCGCGATACCCGTGGGGATTCGGTCGAAGAGCGTGTTCTGCTTCACCGCGGAGAGCACTCCCAACGGAACCCCGAATACCAGGGAGAAGAATATCGCGTTGAACGCCACGGTCAGAGAGATCGGAAGGCGGTTGGCGATCTCGGTGACGACGGGCTTTTTCGTGGCGTAGGATTTCCCCAGATCCAGACGGAAAACGGCGTCGTACATGTATTTTCCGTACCGGTGCAGAAGGGGACGATTATAGCCGAGTTCTTCGTTCATCATGTTGATGTCCTCCTGGCGGGCGCCCGCTCCCAGAAGGCTTGAGCCGGGGTCTCCGGGAATCATGTCGATGATGACGAAGATCAGAAACGATACCCCTATGACGATCGGGATCATCATGAGAAGCCGTTTGATGATGAAACGATGCAAATGCATACCCCCCTTTGGACGGTTCTTCCGATTCCGGTTGTTTGCGAGTCCCCAAAATACGCGACGCCATCCGGGCTGTTTTAAATAACGAAGCGTTGCGAGGAGAAGTCCGCGGAAAACGGCGGAAGAGCCGGCCTCTCTTCCGCCGTCGTTCATACCGGCTTTATTCCGCCCACGACCACTCGTACACCTGAGGGTAGTTCGGGTAGTTGACGGGGATCTTCAACGCCGGATTCCACACGTAGGGCTGCACCTTGTGGAAGACGGGCAGCATGGTCGCGGTGTTGGCGATCCAGTCGGAAAGCTTGCTGTATATCTTCTGCCGTTCGGCGACGTCGGAGGTGGCGATGCCGGCGTCCCACAGCTCGTCCATGGTTTTGTAGTCGAACTTGTCGCCTTCGTACTTGACGTAGAAGGAGCCCACGGACTTGGTGTAGGAGTACAAGCGCGCGCTTTCATAGTCGCCGTTGGGGGAGAACCCGGTGCAGAGCATATCGAATCGCTGCGAGCGCGACATTTCGAGGTTCGTTCCCGAGTCGAGGCGGTTGATGTCGCAGGTCAGTCCGATGTCGGCAAGGTTGCTTTGAAGCACCTGGGCCATCTTTTCGAAATAGCCGCCCGCGGAGCAGTTGATCGCGCCGAGATGCGTTCCCTTGGGGTAGGCGGATTTCGCAACGTACTCCTTGGCCTTTTCGGGGTCGTAGTTGTAGACGACGCCCTTCGTCGGCGCTCCGGTGTTCTGGGGCTGGATCATGAAGTCGGCCTCGACGGCGTGTCCGTCGTAGCAGGCGATGTTCATGGCCTCTTTGTCGATCGCGTAGGCGATGGCGAGGCGGATGTTGTCGTCGTCGAGAGGCGGGCGCAGGTAGTTGATGGCCACGAAGGAGATATGATTCGCCGGGACGAGTTGCGTCTTGAACGCGGGGTTCGAGGTGAGCGCGCTCCAGTTGGCGATGGGGGCGATATACCAGTCCAGCTCGCCGGACTCGAAGGCGATCAGGCCGGCCGAAGCTTCGATGATGGGAACGTAATAGATCTTCTTGATGGGGGCCGCGCCGCGATAGTAGTCGGGAAACGCCTCGCAGGTCCACTCGACGTCGTGCTTGAGCTGGGTGAAGTAGTACGGGCCCGTGCCGGACAGGGTTATTTTCGTGCCGAACTCGCTTCCCTGTTCTTCGACTTCCTTCCGGCTTATGATCATGATGTTGGTCTGGTTGTTGATGAACGCCGCGTTGGGCTGCTTCAGCTTCACCACTACGGTGTAGTCGTCGGAAGCGCTCACGTCGGCCATGGCGGCGAGGTAGCTTCTCACCTTGGGGTTGGTCGCGGCGCGCTTGAACGAGAAGACCACGTCGCTCGCCTTCACCTCTTCGCCGTTATGGAACTTGACGCCCTTACGGAGAGCGAACGTGTAGGAGAGGCCGTCCTCGCCGACGGAGTAGCTTTCGGCGACGCGGGGTTCGTATTCTCCGGTGGCCTCGTTCTGACGGAAGAGCGGTTCGAAGATCTGCAGGAGCACCATTTTATCCTGAATATTGACGGTCGAATGCGGATCCACCGTCGTGAGGGGGGCCAACGTGCTCAGGCGCAACGTGCGGTCGCCGGCGAACGCGGGAGTGAATGCGAGCAGGACGACGAAGGATACCAACAACAGCGCTGAAAGCGTGCGAAACTTTTTCATGTTTTCCCTCCTTGTTGTACTTCCATTTGGCATCGAACAGCGGCGCTTCGTGTCTTCAGCGCCTTTCCATAGTGCGCGCTCCGTATCGTGCGCCGGGGAACTCCCGGTCCGACTCTTCGCCCTTCGTAACCGACGATCCGCCGTCCCTCGTTCGTCCCCCCGCACACCCTGGCCCGCCTGCGCATCCTCCGCGATTTCGGAGCGATCGCGGCGTACAGGCCGGTCTTTACCCCTTGCGATTCTCCCGGCGATTTCCCCCTTTCTCTCGGTGTGTTCGAACAGCGCGCGCTTACGGCAGTATGGCCTCCGCGCGGTTTCCCGTGATTTCCAGCTTGAGGCCGAAGGGAGCGGAAAGCTCCGCCAATTGCTCGAGGATCGAGGAATCCTTGGCAGGAGCGGGCCATCCGCTGCGGCTTCTGGGAAGCCCGAATCCCAGCTCGACGGCCAGGAACGTCAGTTTGGTCAGTTTCCCGTTTTCCATCTCCCAGTAGGGGATGAAGGTTTCGAAGGCCTCGCGCTTCGTTTGCAGCCCCCGCGTGAAACCGGCGTCCCGCGCTTTGAAAAGGTCGTGCATCGTGGCGTCGGACGGGAGTTTATAGAGTTCGAAGTAGTCGGCCGGCTGTCTTGGGATGTTCTCGTTTTGCAGCACGAAGTCCCCCAGAGAATAGAAAATGGGGCATCCTTTGTAGATTTCCACCGCGCGGATGACATGAGGACCGTGGCCGACGACGGCGTGCGCTCCGCGATCGATGCATCCGCGGGCGAATTCTTCGAGGAATTCGGCCCCTTCCCGCTTGACGTCCGCCTTCATTTCGTGACCGTGGATCGAGACGACGATATAGTCCGCCTGCAGGCTCGCTTCATAGATCGAGCGCTCTATCCGCGCCATATCGCCGGGGTGGACGCTGGTCTTTTTTCCTATTTTGTCGCTCAGTTCGAAGGAGAGCGTGTCGAACTCCATGACGTTCTCGGGAAGAGGAGGAAGGTATCCTTCGGCCCGGATCACCTCGCGCGGGGCGTTGATATTGGTCAGGGAGGCGATCTCCTTCAAGGCGTCGGCGTGCGCGGCGTCGATGTAGTACGTGGTGTTGAAGCGCAGTCCGTTGACTCCCGGACGGCCGATTATGGAATGCGACGCGTTGCCTGCCATCGCCGCCGGGTTGAAGCTGGACGTGGTGGCGATGAGGGCGCCCCTGCCTTTGTCGCAATCCAGATACGCGGGAGCCGAAGCCTGTTCCATGTTCAGTCCGACACCGCTCGAAGGGAAACCCGCCTTGCGTAGGTGTTCAAGAGTTTTTTCCACCCCGCCGTAGGAAAAATCCAGCGTGTGGTTGTTGGCGAAGGAGGTGATGTTGAAGCCGAAACGTCTTGCGTCGTCCAGCGTCTCGGGAGGCGCGCAAAGATAGCTGCCTCCGTTGTATTGAGAGCCGTAGGACTCGTAGTTGTGGAGGGTCGTCTCCAAGTTGAAGAAGCGCATGTCGCCTTTGGCGATTTCGGCCGCGATTTCGTCGAATCCAGGATAGTTTCGCGGCAGACGTCTTTGCACCAGCATATCTCCGGCTGCCGTAAAGGACATTTTCGTCGACACTGTGTACTACCTCCCCGAGTATGTTTTCGGCCTCGCGGGATCCTTCGCGCCGGAGGAGGCGGAAAGGTCTTCGTTCGGCCGGAAGCCGCGGTCGCTTCGCCGCAGCAGTTTTTTAAATCTGCGCGACTCTATTGCGAGAGCGCGTCGTATACCGCTTTCGAGACTTTCGCTATGCAGGCGATCCCTTCTTTCTCCGAGGCAAGCTGCGACGTCAGCATCGCGACGACGTACTTCTTTCCTCCCGGCAGGATGAAGAGCCCGACGTCATGCTCCGTTTTCGGAAGATCTCCCGTTTTGTTGGCCACGGTGACCGTACCGGGAAGAGGGCTCCGTTTTTCTTCCGGAGAAGCGGAGGCCGGGACGCCCGGAAGAAGCGCCGGCAGCTTGCTCGTGTACAATTGACGGCTCATCGTATCGATAACGGCGTCGGAGATCGTCCGGTTCACCAGCGAGCCGGTCGCGGCCAGCTTGAGAAGCCTCCCCATGTCCGCCGCCGTGGTGTAGTTGTTGCGTCCGGCCTTGATCGCCTCCATATCCATCATTTTGCGCTGCAGCTCCGTCGAGGTCAAACCGATCGACTTGAAAAACGCGTCGATCCGTTCGATTCCGAGAAGGTCGATGACCGCGTTCGTGGCGCTGTTGTCGCTGACGATGACCATCAGCTTCATGACGTCTCTCCATGACAGTTCGGCCTCGGGTTCGAGGTGGCAGATCAGCCCCGTTCCTCCGACCCTCTTTTCGGGAGGGATCGAAATTTTCTCTTCGAGACGCGTCCCTCCCTCTTCGGCATCCTTCAAAAGCAGCGCCAGGATGGGGACTTTCACCAGACTGCACGCCGCATGCACTTCATCGGCGCAGACCGTGAAGAGTTCGCCCGACGACAGATCTTCGACGTACAGGGCGGCCTTTCCCTCCAAGCCGCCGAGCAGCTCGTAAATTTTCCGTCTGGGTATGCCGCTCATCGCGCCTGCTCCTTACAGTATGTAGGTCATGGCGACTACGAGCACCATGCTGGCGGCGATGATGGCGTACCCCACTTTGAGCATCGACTTCAGGTCGCTGGACTGGGCCAGCCCCATCTCGCCGATCATGTCCGCTCCGGGATAGGCGAAGGATGTCAGCTGGTGTCCCACGAGGATGATCAAAGCCCAAAGATACATGGAGATGTTCATCGCCTCCGCCAGCGTCCTGAACAGTTTGTCGATCATGATCGCCTGGGCGACGGCGGCGCCGCTGATTCCGAAGATGCCGACGAGCGACGAGAAGACCGTGAAGCCGAGCTTTCCGCTCGTTTCCATGTAGGGCTTGAGAAGTTCGCCGAGGGCGGCGAATGCGCCGCTCTTATCGACGAAGCCCAGGAAGGGATCGAAGAGAAGGAAGATGAAAAAGAGCCAGATCAGCCTTCCGCATCCCTCCATGACGCCGTCGAAAATCCTGCCGAGCGACAGTCCGCCCGCGAGGCCCGTCGCAAGCGACGTGATCAGCATGACCATGACCGCGTAGGAGGCGCCTCCCTTATGCAGAATCCCGTAGCCGACGAGCAGCGCCATGCACCCGAGGAAGGCCCATGTGCCTCGTCTGGTCTCCGCGCTGGGCTGGTAGTTCTCCTTGATGACCAACTGGTCCTTGCTGTAGCTGTAGACGCCCGAAGTGCTTTTCTGGACGCGTTTCGCGACGAAGAACGTCACGATCCACATGACGATCGAAAGGGGGAGTCCGGCGGAAAAGAGAATCTGCGTATACGTCAGGCCGGTAATTCCCATAAGCGTCACCATGGGAGGGCTGAAAGGTCCTATGAAGAGCCCCGTCTGGCCGGCGCCCTGGAAGATGACGGCGATGACGCTGGGAGTGATGCCGATCGCAGCGACCAGCGGAATGACGATCGGGGCGATGATCGCGTTGGCGCCCGCAAGGGTTCCAAGAAGAGCGACAAGGGCGACCGAGGTGACCATGGTCGCGATGATGGCCTTGTTTTCGGAGTCGACGCCGATTTTTTTCATGAAGAAGTAGACGATATGCTCTGCGACGCCGGTGTGCCGCAGCACGACGCCGAGCCCGGAGCCGAGCATGATGATCAGGCCGACCAGAGCGAGGAACGATCCCATCGCTTTCGCTATGATGGCTCCCATGCCGAGTATCGGCTGCTGCACCATGACCGCGCCGACGACGACGCAAATCGCGACGTTGACGACGGGGTGCATTCCTTTCTTGAACGCCAGAATTACATACAGAAGCAGTGGAAACAACCCGAAAAGCGGCGGCAAATCAAAGATCATGTGAGTGCTCTCCCTTCTTCACAAACATCGTGAACGTACGATGCTCCAGGAACGACGGGGACCGTGCGCGTTTTCGACGACGTCCCCCGGCCTCTCCTCCAAAAGGCATGCGCTTGTTGACCGTTGACCTACGATTCACTGTTTCCGATGTGTCCGGCGGTATCCTCCTTCCGTTGTCCCCGTGAGGAGACCGAGTGCACGACGCGGCGCCGTCGACGGAGCGTGGCGTCCCGGCGTTCTTTTCGCCCGCTTCTACTCTATTTCCGCGTACACGTTGTTTTGAAGAAGCAACTCCATCCGTTCGTCCAGAACCTTCTTCGCATCGGCGCCTTTCGCCTGCGAAAATGCAAGGACCAGGGCTTCCATAACAACCATTGCAGGGAGATACGAAGAAAAAGGTACCGTGCTGGGGACGAGCAAAATTTCGTCGCAATGGTTCGCGATAGGGGAGAGGATGGAGTCGGTTATTCCGAAGATTTTCGCGCGCTTTTTTTTCGCGAAGGCCGTCATATCCACCGTATCTTTGTAGTACCTGTGAAAGGAGACGGCGAAGAGGACGTCTCTTTCCGTAAGTTCGTTCAGCTGCTCATACCGGGTCTCCGAACTGGAAGAAAAATAGCTGATGTTCTTCGCCATGGTGCTGAGATAGAATCCGCCGTATTGCACTACGCTGTAGGACGAACGGGCTCCTATCAGGTATATTCTTTCGGCGTCGGCCATCATGCGCGCCACTCTCATGAACGTCTCGTTCAAAGGGGAGAATTTCCGCAACGCGAGGTTCTCCACGCCGTGCTCCACGACTTTTTGCAGGATGTTTTCCAGCGGTTCGTTTTCGCGGATGGAATCCCGTATTTTCTGCATCGGCGCCTGGGAGTAGATAAACACCGTGGATTGCAGGTCGCTCATCATCTCTCTGAACCCCGAATACCCGATTTCGAGAGCGAAGCGCACAATGGTGGAGGGAGAGATTCCGAGTACTTTCGCTATGTCGTGGGAACTCATCTTCACGACTTCGGAACATCTGTTGAGAATCAGTTCGGCGATTCTTCTGTGGGAGGCGGAAAATGCGGACATTTTTCTGCGTATGCGCAGAAAAATGTTTTTTTCTCTCTCTCCTTCGAGGCGTTCTATCGATTCTCTCATTAGAGTCTCCTGCATAATGTAAAAAGGTTGATAATTCAGTGCGGATCAATCGTACCATAAAAAAAATTTCCATGCAACTTTTGTTTTGCCAAGCGCGCCGTTTCTTCGAAAAAGGGCACTTTTCTCCGTCGAAACAAAGGAGCGATGAAAAACCCGAACTCGCTGCGAGAAAGACCACTCAGGACTCACTGCAAGTGAGCGGAAAGATCGAGTTCACGGGACAGGGATCGTGTTTCGAAAGGGTTTATACACGACGTGTACCTCTGTAATGCACTTGGTACATTGCAGCGTCACATCCGTAAGATTTTCCCTTTACCATGGCGACGTAACTAAATCGTGGGAAAAGGGAGGAATTGCTATGAGGAAATGCGTTGTCGCGTTGCTTTTTTGGGTCTGTATGGCTTTGCCCGCTTCTGCGGCGAAGACCTACACGGAACCCTATCTGTTGAGCCTCAAGCCGTCCAGCGAAATGAGCGTCTGCTGGTTGCTTGGCGAGCCGGGGGACGAGGCCTGGGTCGAGTTCGGCGAGTCGGAGGCGCTTGGCGAAACAGCCCGGGCGGAGCTTTTCGAGGTTAAAGGGATCAGAACATCCGCGACCCTCGAAGGGTACGACGACGACCCGGCAAAGAACCCGGAGTTGGCGGTCTATCAGCGCATCGCGACGCTGACGAACCTCAAGCCCGGCGCCGCCTATCACTACCGCGTCATGACGAAGAGCGCAGGAAAGGTTTCGGAAGGCAAGCGGTATTTCTTCAAGACCGCTCCGGAAGCTGGAAAACCCTTCTCGTTCGTGCTGCTTTCGGATCTTCAGCAAAAGAAGCAGATTCTGGACACCGTGGGTATGGCGGGGAGAGAGAACGCCGACTTCATCATCTACGCCGGAGACTTTCAGAATACGCCATGGAAGGCGAGCGAGTGGTTTCCAGTAGAAAATTGCTTCATAAAACCCGAGGAAAAGGGCAAAGAGTGGTTCACCGCCATGCAGCAGACGGAGGGCGGCGCGAGGCTTCTGCAATATCTTCCTCTGTTCCCTTGCCCTGGCAACCATGAGGCGGACGATCAGAGGATATGGACGAACAAGGACATGGCGAAGGATCCCGCGAAGAAGACTCTTTCAATCTATATGCAGCTTTTTCGCCCGCTCTATCCGGAACAGGAATATCGGCGGAACGGGAAACATTGGTACTCGGCGGACTACGGCGATCTCCATATAATCTCTCTGTCCATCTTCCGGTGGCACCCCTGGGACGGTTACGAAGCTCCGGGCTGGTTCCTCTTCGACGACATCTCCCCCGAAAGTCCTCAGGTCAAGTGGCTTGAGAAGGATCTCAAGCAGAAGTCGAGCCCGCTGACGTGGGTAGTACAGCATTGGCACATGCTGAACCGGGGAGCCGAGGTCTGGATCCCGATGTCCGAGCCCCTTATCTCGCCCGTCAATCCTGAAATGGCCGTCTATCCCTACGGAGATCATTGCTGGAACGTTCTTCGTCCCCTGTACGAGAAGCATGGAGTAAATGCCGTCAACTTCGGTCATTCGCACGTGTACGAGCGCTACCTCATCAACGGCGTGAACTATATCGAGGCGGCCACTATCGGAAACAACTATCGCGAAGAGAAGGATCCTCTTCACTTCAGCGGAAACGCGCCCGTGGTGGAGAATAATCGACATCGCTCCTTCATGCTCGTCTCCGTGGTCGACGGGAAGATGGAGGGGAGGGGCATAAGAGCCAGCGTCGACGGCGACGGAGGCGTAAAGGTCGGAGAAGTCTTCGACGTGTTCGCGATGTCCCGGTAGAAACAACGACTGAAAAGGTCGATAGCGCGGAACCGGAGGGGGAAATCAGCTCTCCGGTTCCGCGCTATCGATGTCGTTGAACTACGAGTATCTTCGGAGTACGATTCGAAAAGCTGAAAAACGTCTTTTCATATTGCCGCAAAATGCTATACTACTGGGAAATTTCTTTTTCCGAAGGAGGAAGGTCGATGCAGCTTTTCATTCTGGTAACGTACATTCTGGTTTTATACTGCATCTCATGGTACGCGACGAAGCTGATCCGGCAGGGGAAGGGCGGCGCGCTCCAGTATCTTCTCGCGGGACGGAACCTGCCGATGATCGTGGTGGCGGCGATGCTCGCGGGACTTGCCATCGGCGGCGCATCGACTGTGGGCGTAGCCGAGCACGCGTACAAGGCGGGGCTCTCCGCCGGATGGTACAACGCGGCGTGGGGGACGGCGGGAATTCTCGTCGGGCTCTTCGCGGCGCACCACTTCCGCCGCATGGAGGTGAACACCATCCCCGAGATGATGGAGCGGATGTACGGACGGAGCGCCCGGATGATCAGCGTGGTGGCGCAGCTCCTCATCATGATGGTCATCACCTCGCTGCAGTACGTGGCGGGCGGCGCGGTGCTCACGGCCCTGATGCCGGACGTCTTCACCTTCCAGACCGGGATGCTGGTCACGGCGCTGCTCTTCGTGGGCATCACCTTCATCGGCGGCTACTGGGGGGCCGGGCTGACCAACGTGGTGAATATCGTCGTGATCTACGGCGGCATCCTCGCCGCGCTGTCGAACGCCTCGGAGGTCTTCGGCGGTTTCGAGTCGATCGTCGCCGCGCTGCCCGAGGGCGGGCCCTGGTTCGACTTCGTCTCCGGCGCGGGGTTCGCGATGGTGATGTCGTGGATGGTGGTCATGATCACGCAGGGCTTTTCCGTGCAGGCGATTTCGCAGATCGCCTTCGCGGCGAAGAACGAGAATGCGGCCCGATGGGGATTTATTCTCGGAGGCGTCGTCATCCTTCCGGCGGGCTTCCTCTGCGCGCTCTTCGGCATCATCGCGGCGGCCAAGTTCCCCGGCCTTGAACGGGCGGCGCTCGCGCTGCCTACCATCATGACGAACATCTCTCCGGTGGTGGGCGGCGTCTTCCTCGCCGCGCTGTGGGCCGCGGGGATCTCCACTGCGGTGGGGCTGCTGCTCGGCAGCTCCACGCTGGTGATGCAGGACGTCTGGAAGCGCTACTTCCCGAGCACCGTGACGGAGAAGAACGAACTGCTGCTCTCCCGCATGATGGTGCTGCTCTTCAGCGGCGTCACCTACTTCCTCGCGCTCACGTCGGTGGGCATTCTGCGGACGATCACGACGGCGCTCGCCATCACGGCCTCTTTCACGCTGCTGATCCTGGCCAACCTCTTCTTCCCGAAGTACTGCAAGAAGGCCGCCGGATTCTGGACCATCTTCGCCTCGGTGGCGGTCTGGCTGGCGTGGACGCTCTATCCGCAGGTCCGCGTGGCGCCCCACGTGGTCTACCTCGTCTGGCCCGCGTGTCTGGCGACCTTCGCACTCGCCTACTTCCTGGGCAAGGAGCCTGCGGAGAGCATCGTCAAGCGCTGAGGACGCGCGCAATGCATCCCGCGAGGGGCCGCCGAAGAAACGGCGGCCCCTCGTTCGTCTATCTCCCCCGCAGCAGCGCGAGCACTTCGACGCCGGCGGTGCGCGGTAAGAAGTCGTACGGAACGAGCCGCTCCACGATGTACGCATTCTCCAGTATCGCCAGGTCGCGCGCCAGCGTGCCCGGGCTGCACGAGAGGTAGGCGGCTCCCCGGAGCTTGTGCGAGGCGAGCATCTCTGTTACTTCAGGTTCCAGTCCCGTGCGGGGCGGGTTGACGTACGCCATTCGGCGTTCGGGCGGGGCGGAGCGCAGAAAGTCCGAGATCATCGGGACGCGGTCGGCGCAGCTCCCGCGGAGCACGGTGGCGCCGGGCGCGTTGCGGAGCGCGCACTCCGCGGCCTCGCCGCTCCCCTCCACGCCGAGCGCGTCCGCGCCGCGTTTCCGCCAGAGGCGCAGACTTGCGCCGATACCGCAGTAGAGGTCGGCTACTACGTCACCCGCCCCCGGAACGAGGAAGCGGCGTGCTTCTTCGAGCGAGGCGTCGTGCAGTTCGGGCAGAAGCTGCGAGAAGGACGACGGTCCGTAGCGCTGCCCCCGCGAGTCGGCGGAGCGGGGCGCGCCCCATGCGAGCCGCCACCCCCGCTTGCCGAAGAGGCGGACACCCGCCGCAGGATTCGCGTGGAACCAGAGTCCATCGATTCCGACGGCCGCGAGCGCGTCGGCGGGGGAGGGGCTGCCGACTCGCGACACATGGAGCCAGTCTTCCGAAGGCTCCGACTTCGTCTTGAAGACGAGCGTCGCCTGCGCGCCGGAGACGGAGAGAAATCGCAGCGGGAAGCTCCCCTCCGGTTCATCGGGCGGGAGGGCGGACGCCAGCAGGCGCAGCGTTTTCCGGATTCGCTCGGTATGCACCGGGCAGTCGGTGAGCGGGACGAATGGGCGGGGGCGGACGAAGCGCAGCCGACCGCGAACATCGGTCCGGATGCCCTCCATGCCGAAGCGCCACCCGTCCTCGGCCGTCCAGAGCGCCTTCAGAGCGGCTCGGTCGCGGTACCCCAGGCGCCGCTCCTCCGGGGGCGACACGACATCCTCGACGCGGTCCTCCCAGCGGGAGAGAGCGCGGACCGCGCGGGCCTTCTTCCCGGCGAGCGACTCTTCTACCGAGCGCGGCCGTTCGCACGCGCCGCAGGCGGCGGCGCACCCCGGAGGGAGCGCGATGTTCTCTTCATTGTGCACGATTGGTCACCTCGTCTCCAGTGTACTCGTGCAAGCATACAGCAAGCCTTCCCGATGCGCCAGAACTCAGATCGACGGAGTTCATTTCCCCAGGCGGAGATGGAGCAACGGCCGGGATTTGTGATTTGAATTCATACATTTGACACAAGGCATTGCGCATGATATTTTATGCAAAAATGGGAAAAAGAATGCTCTTCGATCTCTCGATTTCGGAAACAAGAGGGGAGGATGTCCGCAGAAATAGAGGGTCTATCGTTCGGAAATGCACGAAGCGTTCGTAGTCCATGGATGAATCGGCACGTTCGGCAAGGGCTGCATTGCCGAATTCTTTGTTTCCAGTGCGGCATATTTTAAAAGTACGGCGCTCTTGGTGGACCGCTTTTCTTTGATGGCAGGAAGGAGAGATTGACAGTGAAGAAAACGTTTCTGAGTATTGTCCTGGTTCTTGCGATACTGGCTCTGCCCGCGTTCGGCGCTCAAAACTTCACTATCGGAACGACATCCATGGGAAGCACATGGCAGATCTACGGAACCGTCTTCGGCAACATCATCGCGAAAACGCTCCCCGATACCACTGCGTCCATTCAGATCACGAACGGTCCGGCGCAGAACATTCAGCTGATAGAAGCCGGAGAGATGAAGATCGGTATGGCGACCGACCCGGTCGCCTACGACGGATGGACCGGCGCGGGGTGGGCGAGAGGAAAGCAGCATCAGAAGGTGCGCGCTCTGTTCGCCATTCCCGCGTCGTACATTCAGGCGGTCGCTCTTGCCTCGAGAACCGATCTGAACAGCATTCGCGATATGGAAGGCAAGCGCGTGCTGCTTCAGGCGCCGGGCGCGTCGGTCGACGTGGTGCTCCGCGCTTCTTTCGAAGCTCTCGGGATCAAAACGGCCGAGAACGTCTACATCGGCCCGGTCCCGGCGATCGACATGCTGAAAGAGGGCAGGCTCGACGTCCATGCCGTCGCCTCGCCCGCATTTCCTTCGAACTACTATGTCGAGCTTCAGCTCACGACCGACATCAAGCTTCTGGGGATAGAAGACGAAGACTACAATAAAATCCTCGAGAAGTACCCCTATTTCAACAAGGCTGCCATTCCGGCGGGTTCGTACAAGAATCAGGAAAAGGATATACAGACATTCATCCTTTCCAATTTCTTCGTCGTCGACAAGGATCTGCCCGAGGATATGGTGTACCGGCTCGTCAAGGCTGTCTTCGAAAACAGAGAGGAGTTCGTCAAGGCGGATACTTTCGGCAGCGCGGTCACTCCCGAAAACGCTCTCCGCGTCGCCATTCCACTCCATCCCGGCGCGATCCGCTACTATCAGGAGATCGGCCTTACCGTTCCCGAGCGCTTGATTCCCAAGCAGTAAAGTACGGTACATTCCGGAGGGAGCCTTCTCCCTCCGGAATACGACGCGGCAGGAGGGAATAGCATGCACTCTTCGGACCTTGACGAAGTCGGACAAATTCGCTCGTTCTCATCGAGCCCCTTTTTCAGCGCTTTTATCTACATCACCGCCATACTGTGCTGCGTCTATAATTTTCTCGGCATTTTCATCCTCGTTTTCAGACCCTGGGTACACCTCGCCACGAACCTGGGATTCATCGGCGTGATTGTCTTCACACGCTATAAGAGTCCTCTGGAACGGTTCAATGCGCGTTTCGCCTACGTCGTCGATTTTCTCCTCATCGTGCTGACGATACTTGTTTCATGGTACTACGCCCGTTTTTACGAAGATCTGCTCTACCGGGTGGCGGTCCCGGATTTCGAGGACATCGTCGTCAGCTCCATCACCATCCTCATCTGTTTGGAGCTTTCACGGCGAACCATAGGAAAAGGCCTGTCCGTCATCGCCGCCGTTTTTCTCGCGTACGCCTTCTGGGGGCAGTATCTGCCGGGCATATTCCATCATGAAGGTTTTTCCTTCAGAAGAATCGTCGTCTTCATGTACAACGAAAACGGTATCTTCGGCTCCGCGCTCGAGGCGGGGGCGACGTTCGTGCTGTTGTTCGTGGTGTTCGGGGAGTTTTTGAACAAGTTCGGGTGCGGAGAGGTGTTCATCGACCTCGCAACCGGAATCGCAGGGAAATATCGCGGCGGCCCCGCGAAGATAGCGGTGCTTTCGAGCGCTCTTTTCGGAACCATCGCCGGAAGCTCGATAGCGAACGTCGCGGCGACGGGGACGTTCACGATACCTCTGATGAAGAGAACGGGGTACAGGGCGGAGTTCGCCGGGGCCGTCGAGGCGGCGGCGTCCACCGGCGGACAGATAATGCCTCCGATCATGGGAGCGACGGCGTTCGTCATGGCGGAGATAGTGGGCGTGCCCTATTCGACCGTTGCGCTTGCGGCCATGCTGCCGGCCATTCTCTTTTTCTTCTCGGTGCTCGTGATGGTGCACTGCGAAGCGGTGAAATCGTCGCTGAAAGGACTGCCCCGGGAGGCTCTTCCTTCGGTGAAGAAGCTTCTAAAAGAAAAATGGGCGTACCTGCTGCCCGTCGTCACCGTGTTTTCGTCGTTGCTGATTTTCAACGTCAGCACGGCCCGCGCCGCGCTGTACGGCATCATGACCGCGATTTGCGTGCCCGTTCTCGCCAGAAACAGGGATGTGCGATTCCGCCACTTCTTCGACGCGCTGGCCGACGGGGCGCTCTCCGTCATGGGAATCCTCGCGTCCTGCGCCGTCGCCGGCATCGTGATCGGGGTGCTCGCCATGACGGGGCTGGGTTCCAAGCTGGGGAACTTTCTGATTCAGGTCTCCGGCGGGAATCTCTTTCTTATTCTGATTGCCGGGATGCTGCTCAGCATCGTCCTCGGCATGGGGCTCCCTTCCACTCCGTCGTACATCGTCGCCGTCTCGGTGGTCGGCCCGGCGCTGGGCATGGCGAAGATGCCGATGCTGACCGCGCATCTCTTCATCTTCTACTACGCCGTGCTCTCCGTGGTGACGCCCCCCATTGCACTGGCCTCGTACACCGCGGCGGGAATAGCCAGGGCGAATGTAACCAAAGTGGGCATCGAAGGGGTCAAGCTCGCCTCAGCGGCATTCATCGTGCCGTTCATGTTCGCGTACAGCCCGGCCTTGATGCTTCAAGGCACATGGGGGGAAATTATCGCGGGGGTGTTCTCTTCCGTTATCGGCATCTGTATCCTCGCCACGTCGATCCAGGGGTATTTTTTCGGTTCCTTGAACATCGTCCAGCGGTTCGTTTTCTTCGTCGGAGCGATGCTCAGCCTGTACAGCGGCATTGTGACGGATATCGCGGGGATCGGACTTTTCGCCGTCTGCATCTTTTTTTCCCCTGTGCAACGGCGTGACATCGCTTTGTGGGCCTCCTCTCTCGCGCAAAGAAGACGGGAAAGCCTCTCTTGAACGGCTGGAGAGGCCGTTGCGTGTACGGCCTCTCCTTGGTTGATCGCGGGAAAAGGCGGCGATATGGTATTCCGACCGGAGGGGAAACGATGATGGAGAACGAATGGCGTACAGCCCGTTCGATAAAAAAGAGCGAGGAGTTCCTCGTGGGGGCTCTGGACCTCCACGTTCATCCGGGTCCGCATCTTTCGAGCAGTCCGAGGAGCACCGACCCGATCCGGAACGCACTGGAGGCGAAGGCCGCCGGTATGCGGGGGTTCGCCATCATGGACGTGTTCAACATGTCCGTGGGCACGGCGTGGATGGTGCGGCAGGTTGTGGGCGGTATCGAGGTGTTCGGAGGCATCAGTCTGAACACCGTGTGCGGAGGGATGAATCCGCGGGCCGTGAAGACGGCCGTCCACTACGGGTCGGGCGCGCGCTACGTCACTTTCGGGACGCATTCCACCTACTTTCAGGCGTACAACGAGGGGCGGTACGACGACGACGGCACGTGGATCACCCTGAGAGAAAAATATCCGAAGTTCGTGAGGGAAGAGCTGAGCCGCTGCATCCGCATTCCGGACGAAGAGCCCTCTCCGGAACTCGAGGAGATTTTGGAGATTATCGCGGCGAACCCGCAAATCTATCTCGAAACCGGGCATGTCTCGAACCGTGAGGCGTTCCGTCTGCTTGAACTTGCACAACGGCACGGCATAAAGAAGCTCCTTGTGTCGAACGCTGTTGTGGTCAATATGAGCGACGCCGAAATTCAGAGGGCGATAGACGAGGGAGCGATGATCGAAAGACTGCTCGCCGGCGCGACGCACTCGACATCCATACCAAAGACGCACTACTACGTCGAACCGGAGTACCGCGCGATGGGCAGGGGAGGGCGCGCCGTATCATACGCCGGAGTGGCCGGAATCGCTCGGCAGATACGGACGTTCGGCGCCGACAACTTCGTCATAGGGACGGATTTCGGAGTGTACACCCTCCCCACCCCTGTCGAGGGGCTCAGGGAGTTCATCGCGTGCCTGATGGATCTCGGTCTTTCGGACGAGGAGATTCGGAAAGTGAGCAGCGTGAATCCGGGAAGGCTTGTCGATCTGAACGACTGATACCCTGTTCCGACGGGCCGACACGCGTCCGCATGCGTCACGATGCGGGCGCGTGTCGTGCAACGGCGCCGCCGGCTACGCCAGCCGCTCGATCCGGAGCTTTTTCCTTCCTTCGCCCTGGCAGCGCGCGCAGACCTGCGCAAAGGGCGCGAGCTCTTCCTCTATGCGGGCGAAGAGCGAACTCGGTTTCCAGCCCATGGGCAGCAGCAGCCGGCTGTCCCGTCCGTAGAACACACCGAAGTCATACACGATGTTCGGATTGCCCTGCCACTGGTACGGAGCGTAGGCGTTCCAGACGATGTCCCCCGGGAGAGGGATCGTGATCTGATTCTCCGGGGGTAGATGGAGCCCCTCGTCTTTCGGGAAGGCGCCGCCGGGAAACGGGAAGGAGATTTCGCGCCCGGTCCACATCGCGTGAATGCACAGCCCTTCAACGGGCGTTTCGAGGGCGTTCCAGAGGCAGTTGCACGTCGCGGGCGCCTTGTCCTCAAGAAGAACGGCGATCGCCGACACATTTTCATCCGGAAAAGAGACCTTCAGTTTTTTCATATCGTTCAAACCTCCTGTTCGTTATTTCGGTGCACATCAAAAAAGAAGAGGCGTCGGCAGCACGATGCGGACGAAATAGGTAAAAAGCGCCCAAATGAAGATGGAGATTCCGAATGCCGGGAGGATCGCATATCTGAAAAAATCGGTTCTCCCCCGCAACTGAAAGAGGAACATGGCGAGAAGATAGAGGAAGACGCCGACGCCCAGCCCCAGATGGAGCACCGCGAAAAAGAGGAGTACGGCGAGAGCGAGAAAGAAGAGGACCAGCCGCATGTCGAGATCTCCGAACTTCTTCTTTTCTTCCTTTTTCCCCGCGCTTCGGAAGACGACGAGCCCGGAGACGAACATGACGGCCAGCGAAAGCTGGGGGAAAAGGCGGGCGCCGATTCCGGCGCCGCTGCTCCATCTTCCCGTAAGGGTGAAGGAGAAGAAGAACAGCGAGGCAAGCATGAACAGCAGACCGGGCAGTCTGTCCGATCGAAGGTTGAAGCGGCGGCGCGCCTCCGTTGGAGTAGCATCGTTCGTAGTGTGCATGGCGTTCAGTCCTCCTCGACGATCTTTTTCTTCAGGGCGGAAAAATGAAGAAGCGCGAGCGAGAGGATGCACAGGCCGTAAAAGGCGAGTGCGATCGGGCTTTTCAGCAGGAAGGACCACTCTCCGCGCCCCATCAGAAGGGCCTGTCGAAGCGCCTTTTCTGCTCCGGGGCCGACGATGAAGCCAAGAACGAACGGCCCGAGGGGAAAATCGTGTTTCCGCAGAAAAATGCCCAGAAGTCCGGCGGCGAGCAGAATCCAGACGTCGAACAGCGAATTCCGGGAGGCGTACGTTCCCAGCAGGGCCAGTGCGAAGACCGTGGGAACAAGGTAGCACGCCCTGATGCGGGAAAGCTTCGCGTAGATGGGGATAAGGCCGCGGGAGAGGAACAGGTTGATGAACGTCGCATAGATGATGATGACGAAAAGAGTGTAGATGATCACCTTGTTCTCCTCGATCATCATCGGCCCCGGATTGATGCCCTGCATGACGAGCGCGGCGCCGAAGAGCGCGGCGGTGGCGCTGCCGGGTATGCCGAAGGCGAACAAGGGGATAAGGGACGCCCCGGCCGTCGCGCTGTTTCCGGCTTCGGGAGCGGCGACTCCTTCGAGCGACCCCTTGCCGAACTCCTCCTGCAGTTTGGAGAGTTTCCGGGCAAGGCCGTAGCTCATGAACGCGGCGAGAGAGGACCCGGCGCCCGGCAGGGCCCCGATGAACGTCCCCATTCCGGAGCCGACGAGCGTCGCCTTGAACGTGGACCGGTATATCTTCCAACTCATTCTGTCCTTCGCCGGGTCGTACCCGACGAGTTCCCGCGCCTGCTCCTCCATTGCCGCCATTTTCTCCCCGGAGAGCCTGGCGCACTCTTTCCCGAACTGGACGAGCAGCTCGGAGACGGCGAATACGCCGACAAGAAGCGGAATGAGCGGAATACCTCCTCTGAGGCTGGAAATTCCGAACGTCAGCCGTACCGAGCCCATCATCGGGTCCATCCCTATCGTCCCGATGAACAGGCCGACCGCGGCGGCGGCGATTCCTTTTTTCATCTCTCCGACCACGAGAAGCGAAATCATCATCAGGGCGAAGACATAGAGCGCGAAAAATTCGACGGGGCCGAAGTGCAGCGCCGCTTTCGCCATCGGTACGGCGATGAAGACAAGGATCAGCGTGCTCAGAAGGTCGCCCGTTACGGATGAGTACAACGCGGTGAGCATCGCCTGCTTCGGGCGGCCTTGCAACTTCGCCGGGTACCCGTCCTCGACCGTCGCGACGGCTGCGGGAGTGCCCGGCACGCCGAAGGAGATCGCCGAGATCGAACCGCCGAACATGCTCCCCTTGTAAATGCCCATAAGCATCCCCAGGGCGGCTGCGGGAGCGACGCGGTAGATCAGCGGCAACAGCAGCGCGATCGCCATGTCTCCGCTCAGGCCGGGGATCGCCCCCACGGTGACGCCCAAAAAGACGCCGACGGTCGTATACAGGATCACCGAGGGGGCGAACGCCCCTTCGAATACCTGGAGAAACAGTTCACTCATAGCTTCGTCCTCCTTGCAAGGCGTCGTGTGCTTCCGACGAAGGCTTCTTGAAAACCGGCGGGAATCCCCGCGATGTTTTCGGGGCTTCCCGCCGGTTTTTACTCCGGTTGCCGGTTACTTCTTCTCGATGTCGGCCAGGATGGTCTTCAGGCTGGAAATGGTTCCTTCGTACAGCCCCTGCGTCTTGTCCCGTCCGTAGGGCGTCAGGAGGACGTTCGCCTTTCCTGCCATCTCGGCGGCGGCGGCCGACTTCAGCGTTTCGATGAACTTCGCTTCCAGCGTCGCGAGCGCTTCCTCGGGTACCCCCTTCGGAGCGAAGACGGTGTACCACGCGGGAAGAACGACGTCATAACCGAGTTCTTTCATCGTCGGAGTGTCGGGGAGCGTCGCGACCCGCTCGAGAGAGCAGACGGCGACCGGGCGGGTGGTTCCCGCGCCGACCGTGGCCGCGATCGTGCTGGGGACGGACGCGCCCATGTCCACCTTCTTTCCGAGCACGAACGCAAGCGCCTCGGAACCGCCGGTGGTGGGGACGTGCGTGTTCTTGATGCCGGAGACCTTCTCGAAGAGGATGAGCGGCAGGTGCGGAACGCTCAGGTGTCTGCCGTGGGCTACCGTGAGAGATTCCGGTTTTTCGCGGGCGATTTTCACCCAGTCCTCGACGGTTTTTATCGGAGACTCCGCGAGCACGAAGAACGTGGGCACGACCTCCGTGATCTGCACGAGAGGAACCCAGTCGGACAGATCGTAGCCGACCTCTTCGGTCAGCGCGGTGGTCACAAGCGGGCCGTAATCCGTGACGAGGAGCGTGTATCCGTCACGGGGCTGCTGCAGGACGAAATTGATTCCCTCCTGTCCTCCCGCTCCCGGCATGCACACGACATCGACGCGCTGTCCGAGAATCTCCTGAGCGGGCGTTGCAAGGATTCTCGATGAAATATCCACTCCGCCGCCCGCTCCGTAGGGGACGACCAATCTGATCGGTTTCGCCTTCGGAAAGTCCGTCGCTTCACCCACGGAACAGACCAGGAATACCATGAGGCACGCTACAGCCAGCAGTACAAGCTTTCTTTTCTTCATCATGTTCGCTTCCCTCCTTTGAAGTGTGTTGCCGCAGCCGCATCCGACTCGCCGCATGGATGCGGATTCTTAATCGTTCAGGTCGACCAGTCTTCCGGGATTGACGCTGCTCACCTTGCGGATTTCCTCGTCGGAAAGGCCGAGGTCCATAAGGCACGCGATGAACTCTCTGAACCCCTCCACGGGAGTGGGGAGGGTGTAGACTCCGAAATCCGTTCCTATGATGAAGTGGTCGGCTCCGAAGCGCCGTATCTGATCGGCCACCTTGGCGACTCCGCCGGAGGTCGAGGATTGCAGCCCCTCGTCCATGGCGCGGTACTCGGGCTCCACGTAATAGTGCGTCTTGGGAATCGGCGTGGTGTGCGTGTGCGCCGCAAGAAGGCGTTCGATGACGGCGCCGGAATCGATCGCCCGCTGCATCTCCGCGTCGGAAAAATTTTCGACGACCGCGTTGGAGACAACGACTTTTTTAATTCCGAAACGCTTCGCCAGCTCGATAAGCCGGAAGGCCTCCGCATTGGAAACGTGCCCCGTCTCCATGTAGATCTGCGGATTGGCCGCGATGACCTCGAGGATTTCCGTCAGATTCTCGTCAGGCTCTCCCTCGGGAATGCGAATGCACCTGTCCAGCTCCTCGGTGACGAATTTCGGGTACTTGTCCTGCAGCAGTATCCATTTTCCGTCCTCGTACCGCCCCTCTTTGCTCGCCTGATAGTAGGTCGAATGGGCTCCGAAGGTCACGTACCGCGCTCCCGATCCGTAGTAGACCGCGGTTTTCACCGCCCGAGGATTCATCCCTCCGAAGACCGTATTGAGGATGATTCCTCCGTACACCTCGATCCCCTCGACAACCTGCTTCACCATCCAGGCCGTTCCCACGGACATATTGAAAACGTCCATTATTGCGAACGCCCTCATTCCGGCGTCTCTGGCCTCGATAGCCGTTTTGATCGGGTCGGTGCTTCTGGGGCTGCTGATGAGATGGGGTCCGGGATGAACGTGAAGATCGATGGCGCCTTCAAGAAATTTCTCGCTTTTGCTTCGCGAACGGCCGGTTTGCCACGTGGAAGAAGTGCTCAACACGGTTTTGCCTCCTTATAATAAAGATCGGGTAGGGTACCGAAATTCAAACGATTGTCGCGTTCTCGGAAAACATAGCATGTACAATGCCTATTGTCAAATACACGATCATATGTCGAGTTCAATTCGAGTATCGATGAGTATCATGTGCAGGATGCGACTTTTCGTCGGACGCGATATACTAAGTTCATATGGGGTTTTATTCGCTTCGACGAAAGCGGGGCAATTCGTTCGACGGAGGGTTTGTGAATGAGAGTGATGATCGTGGACGACGCCGCATTCATGCGCATGATGATCCGCAGGCATCTGGAAGAGGCGGGGCACGAGATCGTCGCGGAGGGGTGCGAATACCACTCCGCGATGGACGGATTCAAGAAGCTGCTGGATGCCGGTACTCCCCCCGATGCGATCACGATGGACATAACGCTGCCGGGGAGAAGGTCGGGTATAGATATTACCCGGGATATTCACGCGCTCGCTCCGGATGTCCGCATTGTGATGACCTCGGCGATGGGGACGCAGCACATGGTGATCGACGCGATGAAGGCGGGGGCGTGCGATTTCGTGGTGAAGCCGTTCAAGCCCGAACAGCTCGTCGCGGCGATCGAGGGGCGGGTAAAGGAATAACCCTTCGCGAGCACGAACGGGACGGACGCGCTCCAAGTAGGCGCGCGTCCGTTCGTCGTAGGCCGGCTCGAAGGGAGAAGCGCATGTTTTCTTGCCGTTTAAAAGTTTTACTGATATAATTTATACGCTTGAGGAGTATTTCACGACCGGACTCGGAGCCGGCCGTAGAGATTTTTACAGCGAAGGACGAAAGGAGACACAGCAATGAAAAAGAGACTCATGCGCGACGGCATCTGGATGATGGGCGCGGTGGACTGGAACCGCCGCCTCTTCGATTCGCTCATTCCGCTTCCCGAGGGAACGAGCTACAACGCGTACCTGGTGAAGGGGAGCGAGAAAGTCGCCCTTATCGACACGGCCGATCCCGAACTCGAATATGTCCTGATGGAGCAGCTCGAGGACGTGGAGCGGATCGACTACATCATCTCGCTGCACACCGAGCAGGACCACTCCGGGGCCATCCCGACGGTGCTCGCCAAGTACCCGAACGCCCGCGTGGTCTGCTCCACGAAGGCGAAGGAGCTGCTGATCGACCATATCCACCTGGACGAGTCGGTGATCGACGCCATGCCCGACGGTTCCACCCTCTCCCTCGGCGACAGAAACTTCACATTCATCCATACGCCGTGGGTTCACTGGCCGGAGACGATGTGCGCCTACCTGCACGAGGAGCGCATCCTCTTCTCGTGCGACTTCTTCGGTTCCCACCTCGCCACGTCGGACATGTACGCCGGTGAAAACCCGCTGATCTACGAGGGGGCGAAGCGCTATTTCGCCGAGATCATGATGCCCTTCCGCTCCATCGTGAAGAGCAACATCAAGAAGGTGGAGGGGTACGCGATCGACATCATCGCCCCCAGCCACGGCCCGGCGTACGACAAACCCGAGTTCATCATGAACGCCTACCGCGACTGGACCTCCGACAGGGTGTCCAACTTCGTCGCCATCCCGTACATCTCGATGCACGGGAGCACGGAGATCATGGTGAACCGCCTTCTCGACGCCCTCGTGGAGCGCGGCGTCAAGGTGCAGAAGTACGAACTCACCGTCACCGACGTCGGCAAGCTGGCCATCGACCTCGTGGATGCCGCGACCATCGTCATCGGCACGCCCACCGTCCACTTCGGGCCGCACCCCGCGGTCTTCTCCGCGACGCACCTGGCGAACGCGCTGCGCCCGAAGGTGAAGTACGCGGCCATCATCGGCTCGTACGGATGGGGCACCAAGGCCGTGGAACAGATCTCCGGCCTGATCCCCAACCTGAAGGTCGAGGTGCTGGGAACCGTGATGTGCAAGGGGCTGCCGCGCGAGGAGGATTTGAAGGCGCTCGACGAGCTGGCCGACGCCATCGCCGCGAAGCACGCCCCTCTGATGAAGGTCGAGTAGGCGGGAAGCCCCGTTTTTGTCCCGGCGGAAGATTTCGCAGAAAGGCTCCCGCAACGGATCTCCCTGCGGAAGATTTCGCCGGATTTTTCTTTCTTGTTCTGGGTATTGTCTTTTTTGAGCTATCTGTTATGATTCGCACCAGATGTACAATCTTATATGAGAGAAGGTTCTCGCGATGAAAAGAACGTCATTTGCGACAGCGGTTTTGTTGGTGCTTCTGGCGGCTTCGTGCGCTTTCGCCGGCGCGCAGGATTTCGTGTTGGTGAATAAGACGGGTGTGGAGATTTTCGCCGTCTATATCGCTCCGGCGGACAGCGAGGACTGGGAGGAAGACGTGCTCGACGTGGACACGCTGCCCAGCGGAAACTCCGTAAAGATCAACTTCGCTCCCGGATCGGACGTGGAGTACTGGGATATTCGCGTGGAAGACAGCGACGGCAACGCCCTCGAATGGTACGATTTCAATCTGCTCCGAATTTCCAGGATCACGCTCCTGAAGAACGGCGAAGCCCGGTACGAATAGAGGCCTGCGGAACGCTTCGGCTCATATCAAGGAGGTCGGCTTCCCCCGGAGGGGACCGGCCTCCTTCTTTTTCACGCCCGCACCGCGAATGAACGTTTTCCTCGCGCTCCTTGGCCGTACGCGCCTTCGTCTTCCGCTATTGTTCCGTTAAGCGCAGGAAGTCCGTCCGGATGCTCTGTCCGATATATCCCGGAACATTTTCTTCAACGGAGCGAAACGAGCATGAAGCGCAGGATCCGGAAAGAGTACAGGTCCTTCATGCTCAATCCTCTCGACATTCTCCAACGTGACGGCGCCGGAACCTATCGCGGCGAGGAGCGCGTCGCCGCATGCGGCGTCGACCGAAGGGTGCAGGCGGAGCGTCCTTCCCGTTATGGAGCAGACGAGGCGCATCAGCTCCATGTCGTTGCACAATCCTCCGGAGACGTTGATCGTCTCCGGCATCGGAGCGACGCTCTCCATCAGCGAAAGAATGCCGTCAAGCTCGTATCCGAGCGCTTCCCTTCCGGCGAGCAGGAGGTCGGAAGGCGAGGTGTTTCCGCTCATTCCGGAAAAGAGCATTTTCGCTTCCGGATTGTGGAAGGGAGTTCGGACGCCGTCCAGCCAGGGGAGCATGAGAATCCCTGTCGGAGAGGTCGATTCCCCCGGTCCTCCGGACTGGACGATCGAACGCAGCCACTGCAGAAAACGCGCGCCGGATGAAGTAGCGGCGCCGAGGCGGTACGTCCCTTCCAGGAGAGAAATTCCGGTGACGAAACCGTTTAATCGGGCAGGATACCGTGTGGTAAGGAGTACGCTGACCGTCGAACCGAAAACGACGACACAGTCCCCCGGTTTCATCGCTCTCGCCGCGGCGGCTTCCGCGTTGATGTCGCAGGCTCCGGTGATAACGGGTATCTCGTCCGGAAGCCCCGTCGACCGCGACGCCGCTTTCGTCACCGCTCCGAGGACGGAAAGAGGCCAGCGGAGATCCGGAAAGCAAGACGGGCGAATTCCCTGGTCGGCGAAAAATTCCGCGGGCAGCGACATTCGGCTCCTGTCCACAAGACCTGCGGCGGCGGCCGAGGGGAAGTCCCAAGCTTGTTTTCCGGTCAGTCGGGATGTGACGAAGTTGTTGGGTTCTACGAAGAGAGCGGTCTTCCCGAATACCTCGGGACGATTCTCCTTCAGCCAAAGCACCTTGGGGAGGACGGAGTGCGTCGTGAAGGGGCCGCCCAGCAGGTCGTCGAGCTTTTCGCCGTACCGGCGATTGAGCCTCCCGATCTGCTCCATCGCCCTTCTGTCGATGCCGTAAAGGATCGCGTTATGGGTAGGAGTTCCTCCTTCGTCCACCGGGACGAAGGAGGCGCAGACCGAACTGACGCAAAGCGCCGCCACGCTCTTCAACGAAACGGCTTTTCCCACCTCTTCGCAGAGGGTGAGAAAACCGTCCCACCAGCTCGTCTCGGCGTTCACCTCGTAGAAATCCTTCCGCGGGGATTCCATTGTACTCGGAATCCGGGCCCTGGCCACGACCCTTCCGCGCTCGTCGATAACGGCCGCTTTGAGCGACGATGTTCCAAGGTCCACTCCAAGAAAAAGAGGCATTTGCGTCATCTCCTGAAAAAACGGCGCGGAAGGAAGTCCGTCCGCGCCGACGGAATCGTTCGTATCCGTGGAACGGGCGTTACCGGGGAAGCGAGGTTTTGTCGACGAGAGGAGCGTCCATGTAGAAGATCTTCCGCCCGCCGGTGGCCTCTTCGATCGATTTCCCCTCGACGGCGATGGCGTTCACGAGTTCGACGGCCTTTCCGGCCATCGCCTCGAAGGGTTGCGAAACGGTAGCGGACATCTGTCCGGCCTCGATTCGCCGCATCGTCTCCTGGTTGCCGTCGACGCCGACCACCACGGCCTTGATTCCTCTCTCCCGCAGGACGTCGCCGGCGACGTAGGCGAGCTGGTCGAAGGCGCACCATACTCCGTCGATCTGGTCGCCGAAGCGGGTGACGTAGGTCTCCATCGCGGCGCGGGTATCGTCCATGAATCGTTTCGTCGCCACCACGCTGTACTCGGCGAGCACTTTCACCCCCGGGTACTCGGTAAGCACGACGTCGAAGACTTTCCCCCTACGACGCGTGCCGTAGTGTTTCTCGAACTTGACGACGACGATGTTCCCTTCGCCGCCGATACTGTCCATGAGGTAGGTGGACGCCTTGGCCCCCATGGCGAAGTTGTCCGAGGTGATGTCGGCGACGACGCCGTCCACGTACCCGGAGTCGATCGTAATCACGGGGATCTTGGCCGAGAGCACCTTGTCGAGCGCCGGTCGGATCTCCAGAGGATGCCCCATCGCCATGACCACGGCGTCGACCTTCATCTGGTACAGGTTTTCGAGCTGGTTGGACTGAGTTTCGATGGATCCGGCGGAGTTGAGCATCTTGACGTCCCACCCCTTCTCCTTCCCCAGCGTTTCGAAAGCGTTCGCCACCCGCGCCTGCGCTTCCGCGGAGAAGTTCGTCGCGATGAACCCGACCGAAATCCGCTTCGCGGCGGCGACCCCGGTGAAGGCGAACGACAACGCGCACACCAACGCAACAAGAACTCCGAATTTCTTCATTTCCATTCCCTCCTCGTAATGTTTTTTCCGTCCGCTCGAAGAAAGCCGGTCAGCTCCGGGCCATTCTTTTCGCCTGAAGGGAGGTGAGCGTCACAGAGAGTATGATGATCAGCCCCTTCACAATATCCTGCGTGTAGTACGGTGCACCCGCCAGTGTCATACCGTTGTTGATCACCCCTATCATAAGCGCCCCGACGAAGGTGCCGAAGGGGTTCGCTCTTCCCACGCTCAACACCGTCATGCCGAGCAGCGCCGATGCGAACGCGTCCATCATGAACCCCGACGCTCCCTCAGGATTTGCCGATCCCAGGCGGGAGGTGAGGAGGATGCCGGTGAAGGCCGCGGCGAGCCCCGAAAGAGAGAGGGCCAGGACCTTGTACCGGTCGGTGGCGATGCCCGCCAGGCGCGATGCCGCCTGGTTCGCCCCCGTGGCCTGCATGTACTTGCCGACGCGGGTACGGGAGATGAAAACCTGCGCCGCCGCGACGACGACGAACATGATGACGACGAGCGACGGAATCGGCCCTACCATGCCGCGTCCCAGCGAGAGGAACGCGGGCGGCATCTGGCCGTAGAAGGAGACCCCGCGCGTGTACATATACACCATGCCGCCCGCGATGATGCCCGTCGCCAGAGTCGTGATGAGCGATGGAATGCCGATCTTCGTAACCAGCAGTCCCGCGGCGATTCCGAAGAGCAACCCCGCCGCGAGCGAGAGCAGTACGGCGGGCAGAGGCGCCGTCCCTCCGAAGATGAGTCCGGCCACCAGCGCGCCGGACAGGCTCGCGATATGCGGAAAGGCCAGGTCGAGTTCACCCACGATCAGGCACATGGTGAAGCCCTCGGAGATCACCGCGAGCAAGGCGATCTGTCGGAGTATGTTCATCGCATTCTCACGGGCCGCGAATCCGGGAACCGCGAAGGAAAAGCCGGCGCACAGGATAACGAGCGCGAGAATGGTGCCGTACCGTGTCAGAAGCTTCTGAAGATGAAAAGCGTCATGCGACATCGCTGCGTTCCTCCCCCATCATGGTCGCGAGAATGTGTTCGTCGTCGAACGGCGGGTGGAACTCTCCCGCGATCCTGAAGTCCTTCATTACGTAGATCCGATCGGCGATGGCGAGCAGTTCCCGAAGTTCGGAGCTGATGAACCATATCCCGGCCCCCGCCTCGGCAAGGTCGCCCATAATGGTGTAGACCTCCCGCTTGGCGTCCACGTCGATACCCTGGGTCGGTTCGTCGAAAATCCAAAGATCCGACGATGTCCCGTACCACTTTCCCACGGAGACCTTTTGCTGGTTTCCTCCGCTCAGCGTCCGCGTCTCCTGCGACAGACCGGAGATCTTGATGGAGAGTCTGTCGACCACCCCGGCGGCATGGCGGACAGCGCCTTGCCGCCGGATGAAGCCGAGCGACGTCAGCGTTCCAAGGAGAGGCAGCACGAGGTTCTCCCCTACCGACATGTCCGCGACGACTCCTTCCTCCCTCCGATTCTCAGGGATCATGACGACTCCCCGGGCGATGCTCTCGCCCGGACTCCGCGAGGAAAAAGGCCTCCCCGCAAGGGACAATTTCCCCTCTTCGAATCGGGAGCCGCAGAAGACGGCCTTCGCCAGTTCGGTCCGCCCCGCTCCCACGAGCCCGGCGAATCCGACGATCTCTCCTCGCCGAATGGAAATGGAGATATCGTGCACTTTCCCCTTTTCGGAGGAACAGCGCTCCATGGAAAAAAGCTTCTCCCCGGCTGCGATGTTTCTTTTCGGGTACTGACTCTCCATATCCCGCTCTATCATCGAGCGGATGAGTTTTTGTTCGTCCGCTTCGGACGCGTCGAGCGTGCAGGCCTTCTTTCCGTTCCGAAGGACCGTGATCCTGTCGGCGAGATCGAGAACCTCCGAAAGGTGGTGCGAGATGTAGAGTATCGGGAGCCCTTTCTCCCGAAGATCGCGGATCAGCGCGAAGAGACTCTCGCACTCCTTGATGCTCAACGGAGCCGTGGGTTCGTCGAAGATGACCACCTGCGGATTCCGGAAGAGCACCTTGAGGATGGCGAGCATCTCCTGGCGCCCGCTTCCCAGTTCCGAAGCGGGCAAATCAAGGTCGACGTCCATCGAGTATTTTTCGACGAAACGCAGGGCTTCCTCCCGCATCCTTCTCTTCCGCAGAAATCCGAGCGACGAGTACTCAAGGCCGAGAAAGAGGTTCTCCCACCCCGAAAAGTGAGGAACCAGCTCTCGTTCCTGGTGGACGACCCCCACTTTGTCGGCCGCGTCCCGCGGAGAACGGAAGCGCATCTCCCGGCCGCCGATCAGGAAGACGCCCGATGTGGGCTGATAGACTCCGGCGAGAATCTTTACGAGAGTCGACTTTCCCGCCCCGTTTTCTCCGACAAGACCGTGAATCTCCCCCTTCTCCAGGGTGAAGGAGAAGTCGGAAAGCGCCCGCACGCCGGGGAATTCCTTGGCGAGGTTCCGTGTCTCGAGGACGGTCATGGCATCAGGTCCCGAATTTCCTTCGCACGGCGGATGAACTCGGCCGCCTTCCCCGGATCGACCGGTTTAAAGGTGTCCTTGTCGACTTTAACGCTCGTCCCCATGATCACGCCATCCGCGAGGGCGAGCATTCTCTCCGCGTTCTCGACGGAGACCCCCGTCCCCGCGATTACGGGAACGTCGCTCGCGCCTCTTCGCGCACTCAGCAGATCTTCCTCGGGAATCTCGCTGCCTGCGGTGGTCCCGGCAAGGCAGACCGCGTCGGCAAGGCCGAACTTCACTGCGCCTCTGGCGATATCTTCCAGTTTTCTTCCGCCGAGAGGCTCCGTGTGGCCGGAAATGTTGGCGAAAACCTTCATCGAGGGAGCGAGAGAAGCGCGCAGACGCTGCAACTTCCCGGCGTCCGGGTCGACGATCCCCCAATCGCCCACGAAGACCCACGAAAGGAAGATGCGCACGAAATCGGCTTCCGCGGCCGCGCCTATGGCAACCGCCGCAGCAGGGTCGGCGAGGACCGAAAGACCGAAAGGAACGTCGAAAGTCGCCGCCGTTTCGGAGATCACTCTGCTCATCGCCGCCACGGTGACGTTGTCCACGGTTGAAAGGTACGGACGGTCTCCTTCGTTGCTGAACACGATTCCGTCGAATCCGGCTTTCACAAGAGCCTCCGCGTCCCGCAGAGCGGTGTCGCGGATCTTTTTCATTCCGGCGCTTCCGTCGTAAAGCGGCGACCCCGGAAGCGGCGGGAAATGGACCATCCCCAGGAGCGGTTTTTTCACATTGAACATCTCTTGAAATACCGTCACGTTCTATACCCCCATATTTATAATATATGAACTTGTTTCATAATCTGTCACCAGAATATTCGCCAGTTTTCCTCTGAGCACCGCTTGGATGGATCGGTACTTTTGCGCGCCTCCTCCGATTGCCGCTCTGCGTGGGATTTTTCGAAGAGTGTCGAAGGAGATGCTCATCAATTGTTCGTTGAAGGGAAGCGCCAATTCTTTTCCCTTGTCGTCGATGATTCGCCCGAGCACGTCGCCGACGCCTCCGGCGCGGCCGGCCTTTCCAAGATCGAGGTATTCCGCCGGAATGTAGGAGAAGGCCGCGGCGTCGAGTTCCGGCCCTATAGAGAAAAGAGCCGTATCCACCGAACTCCAGAGTTTCGTGGTCAGCTGAATCTGGGGTTCTTTCATAAGGACGTCCCTCACCCCGGGGGAGCTTACGATCGCGGGGGCGAGGAGGTAGGAGAAAGCGCAGCCCAGGATGTTGCCCATGCTGCTGACAAGTCGGTTGGTCTCCCGCTCGGGGTCTTCCCTTCCCCATCCTCCCATGAGGGGCACGACCCTGAGGTCGGGAAAGCGGCGGGAGGGGTTCAGAGAGTCGATCATTTCTCGAATAGTGATGCCGCATCCGATGCCGACCGTGCTTCCGCGTTCGCAGAATCTCGGAAGAAGTTCGCTCGTCTTTTTTCCGAGAAGCTTCCTGAGGATGTTTTGGTCGGCCTCCTGGGGCGTCTCGACCACTACGGCGTCAAGCAGCCCGAAACGTTTCTTCAGCGTTTCCTCCGCATCGCTGTTCCTTGTAAGAACATCGCGAATGCGAACCTCGATGATCCCCCGTTCCACGGCCTCCTGCAGAATCCGCGATACCGTCGGAGTGGAGACGCCGAGAATACGCCCGATCTCCGCCTGGGAGATACGGGAGTAGTAGTATAGCTCAGCGGTTTTAACAAGAAGCGCGTCTGAATACATGAGGGTCTCCTTGAAAAAAATTCCTGAAATAAATTTCTCATTGACTCCAGTATAGGGAACTTCTCGCAATTGTCAATCGCACATTTCGCATGTCTATTTCGATTTGAATGAGAGGGGATTTTTCTGAAACGGTATTAATGAAGCGGGCGATGCGGCGCCGTCCTCGAGCGGTGCGAGGTCGATCCGCTCGGAGGTTCCGGAATTAGGCTCTTGAGGAACGGAGAAGCCCGTTACAAGGAAACCGTTCCTTCCTGCGGCGAACGTGAAAAGAGGCCGTCCCCCGCAGGGAACGGCCTCTTGTACTATGAAAGCCTATTTTCGGAGAACCTTCAGGCCGGCGGTCGCGGACTCCTTCGCCTCCACGCGGAAGCGCTCCACCAGCGACCGGACTTCTCCGGCCCCCGCCGCCAGATCCGCGGCCTCGCGCGCGACGCGCTCCGAAGCTCCGGCCGTATCCTCCGCAGCGGACCGTATGCCGGAGAACGTGCCGGTAAGCGAGGCGGTTCCGCGGCTCGCCGTCTCTATGCCGACGGCCATCTCTCGCGCCGCCGCCTCCTGCTTTCCCGCAGCGTCGGCCAGGTTCCGCATCAGGCCGTCCATGCGGCCGATCCGTTCGAGCGCGTCCTCAAGCTCCCGCTGGGCTTCTTCGGCGGCGGAGACGGTCTCCTTCATAACGCCTCCCGCCTCGTTCGTGACGTCCAGCGCTTGCTTCGTACCGCTCTGGAGCGAGCCGATCAACGCCTCGACTTCCTTGGCCGCGCTGTTGGACTCCTCGGCAAGCTTGCGGACCTCGTCGGCCACCACGGCGAATCCACGCCCCGCCTCCCCGGCGCGCGCCGCCTCGATGGCCGCGTTGAGGGCGAGGAGGTTCGTCTGGTCGGCGATGGTCTTGATGGTGTTCACGAACCGGCTGATCGACTCCACCGAAGCGGACACGCTTCCCATGCTCCGCGCCGACTCCTCGGTTCTGGCCTCCACCGTGCGGATCTTGCCGATGACCTGCTCGACCTTCGCCACGGCCTGGCGGCTTGTCTCCGAGGTCGCGGAAGCGCCGTGCGCCCCCTCTTCGGCGGTCGCCGCAGCGATTTCGGCCGAAGAAGCCGCCTCGGCAACGCCGGACTCCGTCTTGCGGATGGCCCCGGCGTTTTCTTCGGAGAGCGCGAAGAGCGTCTCGATGGAGCTTTTGACCTCCTGCATGGAGGCTACGGTCCGCTCCGAGAGTTCGGCCAGGGAGCGGGCGCTCCTGGTGAAAATCTCCGAACGGGAGAGGAGCGGACGCACCATCTCTTCCACCTTCACCCGCAGCATGATGAGCGCATGGATCATCTCCGCGATCTCGTCCTTCGCCTTCGACCGCTCGATCATCCAGAGGTCCGCCGGATTGACCGTGAAGTCGAGTTCGCTACGCCGAACCAGCACGCGGACGACGTCGCGCAGGGGCTTGACGATCGACCGGACGACGAACAGCATGACGATCCCGACGACCAGTAGTACCCCGAACGCGACCAGCGACGAGATGGCGCCGGCCCGCCGCATCGCTTCGGCGATGTCGACGGCATGAAGCACCTTCTGTCCGGAGGCCTCCGTCAGCACGCGGAGCGAAACGGTATACCCCGCGAAGGAGACCGCGGCGATACCGAAGAAGAACAGCAGGAGCACCGGCGTCAGAATCTTTCCGTACAACTTCATACATAACTCCCTCCCCGACACGAAATTATGAAGCGGCGCATCATCCTTCGCCGCCCGGCCACCCTTTCCGCAGACGCGCGGACGGAGCGGACGAACGCAGCGTTTCCCGTTGCTATTTCACCGAGTAGATTTCCGGAACCCTGTCTTCGAAAACAGTGAGAAAATTCCTGGTTTTTGCGACCTCGTCGAGGTCGATGGCGGCAAAGGCCGCTTCTTCGCCCGCGCCGCCCTCGAAATAGATTTCTCCCTTCGGGCCGAGGATCATGGAGCCTCCGCCGAAATGCGTTTCCTCCGAGACGCCGCAGCGGTTGCAGGCCACTACGTACATCTGATTCTCTATGGCTCTTGCGCGGAGCAGCGTTCTCCAGTGATCCGCCCTCGCCGAGGGCCACTGCGCGCTCACGAAGAGCACTTCGGTCCCCTTGAGCGCGTAGGTGCGAATCCATTCGCAGAAGCGGATGTCGTAGCAGATGACGCACCCCGCCTTCACGCCTTCCAGGTCGAAGAGGCACGTCTTCCGACCTCCGGTGAAGTACTTCTCCTCCTCCATCAGCCGGATGAGGTGCGCCTTGTCGTACTGCGCCACAAGCTTGCCATCCGGGTTGATCACCTGCGCCCTGTTCGCGTACCCCTTCTTCGTCGAGGCGAGCACCGAACCGCCGACGAACCAGACGCCGTACTTTCGAGCCAGTTCCCCGAGAAAGGCCGCCGCTTCCGCCCCTTCGGGGTCGGCCAGTTCCTTCGCCCGCGAGAGAGCGTACCCCGTGTTCCACATCTCGGGCACGACGACCGCCGTCGGCAGCTCCGAAGGAACGTAGAACGAGGCCATCCAGTCCTCGATATTCCGACAGTTCCGCTGTTTGTCGCCGATGGCGATGTCAAGCTGCAGCACACCCACTCGAAGTTTCATCCGCTACCTCCTCGAATTCGGCCGGGAAGGCTCCCGCCGTGTAGTTGCAGAGTCGAAGTCGCTCGTTTTCGAAAAATACTGAGAATACGGCGCGATATGTTTTCCGCTCTTATCCTATGAATAGTCCATGAAATTGTTCTTGTCAAGAGGAAAATGCGTTCGGACGAAACAAAATTTCCTCTTGACAGATGTTCGGGGACTGTGATATCTTCTCCGCAATCGAAATCGGGGAGGACATTCTCATGATTCGTACCACACTCAATATGAATTGGTGGTGGCGGGCTTACTAGCCTGCCGCCCGTGACCATAAAGCTCGCGATATAAGAACAACGCGTGTTCTTTAAGGCCGTGGAGGCAGGTCCCTCAAGGGATCGCACTCTACGGCCTTTTTGTATTCCCAGCGGGGGACAGAGGCCGAACAGGCTTCTCTCCCCCGCTTTCTCTTTATCAGGGCAAAGGAGGAAAAGATATGTTTGCACAGACTCTCTCGAAGGTGATCGAACGGAAAAATCTGGAAAGCGCGGAGATGGAGGAGGCCATGGAGGCCCTTGTGGAGGGGAGCGTTTCTCCCGTGCAGACCGCCGCGTTTCTGGCGGCGCTTCGGTCGAAGGGGGAGACGAAAGAAGAGATCGGCGGCGCGGTCCGGCTGCTTCTGCGGAAGGCGCGGACGGTTCCGGCGCGGCGTACGCTGCTGATGGACAACTGCGGCACCGGCGGCGACTGCAAGGGGACGTTCAACATTTCCACGGCTGCGGCATTCGTGGCCGCCGGCGGCGGCATTCCGATGGCGAAGCACGGCAACCGCGCCGTCTCCGGAAAGTGCGGCGCCGCGGACGTCGCCGAAGCGCTGGGCGCGGAGATGCCCGACTCTCCCGAACGCGCGGTTTCGTGCCTCGACGCCGCGGGGCTGGTGCTCCTCTTCGCGCCGCACTTCCACCCGATACTGCGGAACGTGGCGGAGATACGGAAGAATCTCGGCGTGCGGACGATCTTCAACATCCTCGGCCCCCTGCTGAACCCCGCGCCGCTGACGCATCAGGTGATGGGCGTCTTCGATCCCGACATGGCTCCGCTGGTTGCCGACGTCCTTCTCGCGCTGGGGCGCGAGCGCGGCATGGTGATTTCGGGCTACGGAGGATTCGACGAACTCGCGCTCGGCGGCCCGAACCGCGTGGTCCTCTTCTCGGAAGAGGGAGTGAAGGAGGCAGTGGTCACTCCGGAGGAGGCGGGGCTCGTCCGCAGGGACGACGACGAACTCGCCGGCGGAACGGCGACGGAAAACGCCGCGATCATCGAGAATGTCCTCGCCGGGAAGAAGGGGCCCGCCCGCGACGTTGCGCTCCTGAACGCCTCGGCCGTTTTCCTCGTCTCCGGCATGGCCTCGGGGTGGAAAGAGGGCGTCGCGCTCGCCTCGGAGAGCATCGACTCAGGCCGCGCCGCGGAAGTGCTGGAAAAAATCCGTTCCTTCTCGCAACAGCGGGAAGACGCCATTCCCCGCTCGGCGTGAAGGAGGTGGCCGGTATGTTTCTCGATCGCATTTTACAACACAAGGCGGAGGAGATCGCCGAGTTGACGGCGTCGCGAAGGAGGTTTTCGACGGCCCTGAAGCGGAGCGGACTCTCCGTGATCGGCGAGATCAAGCGCGCTTCGCCGAGCAAGGGAGTCATCGACGGCGGAGTGGACCCGCTGCGCCGGCTGCGCCTGTACGAGCGGGGCGGCGCGGACGCGGTCTCTATCCTTACCGACAGAGCCTTCTTCGGCGGCGGCCCGGAGGACTTCCGTTGCTTAAGGACGCGGACGGAGCTTCCGTTGCTCCGGAAGGACTTTCTGGTTTCGGAGGTACAGATCTACGAAAGTCTCTTCCTCGGCGCGGACGCGCTGCTGCTCATCGCCGCGGCGCTCGAAAAAGAGCGTCTCGAGGCGCTTCTCTCTCTGACGTATGCGCTGGGGATGGAGGCGATCGTCGAAGTGCACACCGGGGAGGAGCTGTACGCCGTGCTGGAGACGGACGCCCCGATTCTGGGGATAAACAACCGGGATCTGAGCACCTTCGCCGTCGATCTGCGGACCACGGCGCGCCTGATGGACGTGCTCCGTTCCGCGGAGGGGGAGGGGAGCCGCATCGTGGTGGCGGAGAGCGGCGTCGGCGGCGAAGAGGACGCCGGGTACCTCGCGGAGACCGGCGTCGACGCCATCCTCGTCGGCGAGGCTCTGATGCGGGCATCCGACCCGGAGGAGCTGCTCCGCTCCTTCAAAAAAAAGGGGAGGCGGGCGGCGTGACCTTCGTCAAGGTCTGCGGCATGACGCGGCGGGAGGATATCGAGGCGGCTGCGGAGCTGGGCGTCGACGCGCTGGGCTTCATCCTCGTCCCGGCGAGTCCGCGCTTTCTCCCGTCGGAAGAGGCCGCGAAGCTCGCATCGAGCGTCCCCCAGGGCATCCGCAAGGTTGCCGTGATGATGAACCCGTCCAGAACGGAGATCGAGGTTGTGGAAAAAACGGGCGCGTTCGACTGTATCCAGTTCCACGGCTCGGAGACGCCGGAGACGCTTTCCGGCTGCCGCCTTGAGACCATCAAGGCGTTCTCCGTGACGGAGGAGGCCGACCTGGAGAACGCGGCGCTCTACGACGCGGCGTCCTTCTTCCTCTTCGACAGCAAGAAGCGCCGCTACGAGAAGGGCGTCGCCTTCGACCACTCGCTGCTGCGCGGACGGACGTTCGCCAAACCCTTCATTCTCGCGGGAGGATTGGGCCCGGACACCCTGCGGGGCGCGCTGCGGGAGGCCTTCCCCTTCGGGGTCGACCTCAACAGCGGGGTCGAGGACGCTCCCGGCGTCAAGAACAGGGTGAAGCTCGCCGTCGCGGTGGCGACGGTCCGCGATTTCGACACTTCCGAAAGGAGAGAGCACCGATGAAAACATCCATGTACTTCGGCATCTTCGGAGGGCAGTACGTCCCCGAAACGCTTGTTCCGGCCCTCGACGAACTGGAGACGGCCTACCTCGGCACGATGGACGACGCGTCGTTCAACGGCGAACTGCTTGCCCTGCTGCGCAACTACAGCGGACGGCCGACGCCCCTCTGGTTCGCGCCGCGCATCACCGAGTCGCTGGGCGGAGCCAAGGTCTACCTGAAGCGCGAGGACCTGAACCACACCGGCGCGCACAAGATCAACAACGCGCTCGGCCAGGTTCTGCTCGCCTCCAAAATGGGGAAGAAGCGCATCATAGCGGAGACCGGCGCGGGACAGCACGGAGTGGCGGTGGCCACTGCGGCGGCGCTCTTCGGGCTTGAGTGCGTGGTGTACATGGGGGAGGAGGACGTCCACCGGCAGGCCCCCAACGTGGCCCGGATGCATCTGCTGGGGACGAAGGTCGTTTCCGTGACGTCGGGCACATGCACGCTCAAGGACGCGATCAACGAAGCCATCCGCGACTGGGTGACCAACGTCGAGGACTCCTTCTACGTCATCGGCTCGGTGATGGGGCCGCACCCCTACCCGCTGATGGTCCGCAACTTCCAGAAGGTCATCGGGGAGGAGGCGCGCGCGCAGATGCTCGAATGCGAGGGACGGCTCCCCGACCAGGTGATCGCCTGCGTCGGCGGCGGCAGCAACGCGATGGGCATCTTCCACGCCTTCGTCGGCGACCCCGGCGTCGCTCTCGTCGGCGTCGAGGCGGCGGGCAGGGGAGTGGACACGGGTCTTCACGCCGCCACCATCTCGGGCGGGAAGCCGGGCGTGCTCCACGGCTCGTACTCGTACGTCCTCTTCGACGAAGACGGCCAGATACAGCCTGCGCACTCCATCTCGGCCGGATTGGACTACCCCGGCGTCGGGCCGGAGCACAGCCATCTCGCCGCGACGGGGCGCGCGACCTACGTCTCCGTCACCGACGACGAGGCGGTCGAGGCCTTCCGGCGCACCTGCCGCCTCGAAGGGATCATCCCGGCGCTCGAAAGCTCGCACGCGCTCGCGCACGTCTACCGGACCGCCGCCGCCCTCCCGAAGGAAACGATCGTGCTGGTGAACCTCTCCGGCCGCGGCGACAAGGACATGGACACCATTCTGTCCCTTTGAAAGGAGAGACCGATCATGAACGGCATCGCACAGGCCTTCGACGGTAAAAAAGCGCTCATCACCTACATCACGGCGGGAGACCCCGACCTCGACACCACGGCCTTCCTGCTGAAGCTGCTCGACGAAAGCGGCGTGGACATTCTCGAAGTGGGCATCCCCTTCTCCGACCCGCTTGCGGACGGCCCCGTCATCCAGCAGGCGGGGCAGCGCGCCCTCAAGAGCGGCACGACGCTCAAAAAGCTCCTCGCCATGCTCGCGTCGCTGAAGGGGGAGATCAAGGCCCCGCTCGTCCTCATGGGGTACATGAATTCCCTTCTGGCCTACGGCCTCGAAACCTTCGCGAAAGACGCCGCCGAGGCGGGCGTCGCGGGCGTCATCGTCCCCGACCTCCCCTTCCATCAGAGCGAAGAACTCGCAGGGTTGCTCCGTGCCCGCGGAGTGGACTTCATCCTCATGGTCACGCCCAACAGCACCCCCGAACGGTTGAAGGCCATCGCGGAGAAGGCGACCGGCTTCCTCTACTGCGTCTCGCTCCTCGGCGTAACGGGCGCCGAGGAGAAGGGAAGCGAGCACCTCGAAGAGTACCTGCGGCGCGTCCGCGCCAACACGAACCTTCCGCTCGCCGTCGGCTTCGGCGTGAGCACGCCCCAGCGGGCGAAAACCGCGGCGCAGGTCGCCGACGGCGTCATCGTCGGCAGCGCGCTCATCTCCGCGCTGGAACCCTGCGGCGCAGACAGAAAGCGGCTCGAAGCAACGGCGACGGAGTTCATCGGCGCGCTCCGCGCGGCGGTGGACTCCGCGGGGTAGGTGGCTTCAGGAGCTAATAGTCGGGACGTGACTGGTAGCAATGCGATAATTATGAACGGATCTCCGTTGCTGTGGATGATAAGGAGATCCGTTCATTGAGGTCTTTTCAGCTTGTCGACGATCCTCTTTTCGATGAAACGACGAGTTGGCTGTTATCCCCCTTCAGAGGGGCTTCTATCGAAAAAATAGGTTTCTCTCGCGTTGCCTGCTCATTCCATATATCCCAGCAGCTTGTAGAAATAAACTCCTGTTGTACGTGGCCAATCGATTTTCTTCGCCTTGAGCGGGGTATCGTGCACGTCGCTGTTTCTTTCCTCGCGTGTTCGCCTTTTTTGATCGGTTCTTGTATGTCGAAAACAGACGAATCTCTCCTTGTACGAAGAAAGAAAATCTCGTTCCCCCCAGAATGCTTCGACAACAGTCCGGCAGTACGCGATGAAACAGCTCGCTCCCGCCAGTTGTTGTGTAACCTCGGTCCAACTGTCCGATGTGCGTTTGACTTCGATATACAGAATGCACTTGTTTTGCTCGCTTATCACGACGTAGTCGGATCTTTTGCACTCTCCCTTGTTGCCCTTGAAAATAGCATCGGGCGAAGGGAAGCAGTCTGTTTTGATGATGAGTGCATCGGGAGGCAAGCTGCGAATCGTGACGCTGGAGTCGGAAGTCTGAGGTTCTTTCAGCTCCGCAAGCGTCTTGTCGTGTTCTTGCCGCGTCCGTATGCGCGCGTCCGTTCTGATTAAGCGGTCGAGTATTTCCATGTCACTCATCGTCGTCTCCCCAGATGATCTCGTCCTGGATGCGGTTCATCGTTTCGATGGTCCTGTCGAAAGTGCGAACCTCGATCCCGGACGCAGGGTCGATATCCGCAGGAATGAGCGTATGGCAGGCCATTTTCCGACATGCGTCGTCGATTTTGATCGACGCCCTCTCGGCGATGTACACTCGTACTTTAGCAGGATCAAGGAGTTCCGCGACATCGTACCCCTCCCGCTCCGCCAGTTTGCGGAGACGCTGGTTCTGCTGATGGAGGATGATAAGCGTGTTCAACTCCTTAACGATATAATCGCTATGCGTCGTGATGAAAACCTTGACGCCGATGTTTATAAGCCGGGCGAACAGACGGGCGATCTTCCGCTGGTTCTCCGGATGCAGGTTCAACTCAGGCTCGTCGATCATAAGCAGATCGCCTGGCTTTGCCACGTGCCGAAGATAAAAACCGATATCCAGCAGGGAACGTACCGCGCTCGAACTTTCCACAAGTGAAAGCTTCGTGCGCTTGTTGGAAAAAGGCGCGTAGTGTACCTCTCCGTCCTTGCTGACCTTGTACTCTCCGCCGATGATGTCCCCGAACGACTCGAGCAGTTGAGGATGGTCCTGAGAGATGAAGCTCTTGCGGTGCGTCGTGTCGGAAATCTCCCGTATAAAATCGACATTTCTTCTGACTGCAAGAGGGTATTCTCCGGCGAATTTCCCCAGGAACTGGAGTGGACGTAGCTTGGCCGACTTGTCTCCGAGCATTTCGACAAGACGATTCCTAGTGAAATCAAGCTCTTTTTGAAAAATCGCAGCTCCTGTCCTTTCCGCGCTCGACAAAAAAGGTCTGGGAATTAGTTGCTCCAAAACAGCCTTGCCGATTCCGTTGCTTATCACATCCTGGACGATATACCTCGGAGGAGCGTCTTCGCTCGTCTTCTCGACAAGCAGGCTGATACTTAACGAATTCCTTTCTTCGGACGACTTCATTTTCAAAATGCCCTTCTCGGGTGACCCGAATTCACTTTCCACTTTCGAGAAGATAAACTGACCTGATGTCTCAAGTGAGAAACTCAGGGTGGCATTGGCGAACTGAGTCTCATTGCCTGCAAAGACGCTAAAAAGCAACTTTGAATACTCTTTCGCAGCGATGTCTAAATGTTTAGTTATGTTTTCGACGTATGGATCCAACGAGAGTACAACGGAGCCTTCATTGAACAAGCGATCTAGAATGTCTGGTGAGACCGGAAACTCAGGATTGGATCGCAGGTAATCGAAAAAGCCGTATGTTGCATGCATAGCGTATGTCTTCCCGGAGTTATTGCCGCCACAGATGATCGTCAGATCTCCGAGAGAGAACTCCGCCTGTCTAATTACACCCAGATTTTTTATTTTGACCCTCATCTTCATCCCTCCGAGAATTGCGTCAGGCGGGAAATGGGAGACAAGAAGATACGGAAATATCGGAAAAGGCGAAGATCGATTTGCTTGATCATTAAATATCTCCTTGAATATCTCCTCACACGGAAAAACTGTACCGAATTCATTCCGCATCGTTGATTCCCGACTCGCCGTCGACTTCTTTTGATCTGTTCAACGCTTTTTCCCATGGGAGCCGCCTTTGTGCGGTTTACCCAATAAGATCTTCCTTAAAATTGTACGTTATTTTGTAGATGCGAGTCAACGGCGATGAAAGTACGCTGGGCAATTTTTTAATATTGACAGTGTCGGCGGAGACGTTAGAATGAATCTAAATATTCTATTTATGAGAAGTTTTCTTATACAACCGCTCATATCAGTACATCATGGCGATGATAGCAGGAAAAGACCGGCAAAAGAGAGGGCGGGCGAAGGCGTTCTACATATGGAAGATGAAAAAAAGACCGGATAGACGATATGGAGGACTATTATCTTGCGGTGAAACAGCTTGCAAGAAAAACCGGAAGTCGGGGGTTCGCACCCCTGACCTCCGAAAAAGTGAGGCGTGAACTTGGCCTGAAGGATTGAGAAAAAAGGAAATGCTTCGGGGGATGATGGTTTTCGAGTATTATTCAGAAAAAGCAATTTTGGCTTGATTCGTTAAGTCGGTGTATACTTAATGAGAGTGCTGGGCTTGGGTTTGTTGGCGATCTGAAGAAGTTTCTTCTCTGCGTTACCTGGGGGAAGCTTTTAGACTACTATTATGCGATCAATTTTACATAGTGTTAAACAACTGGTTGCTTTCCAGGTTGCCAGTTTCGCGGCGTCATGAAAATGGCCATAATGGACAACGGAGGTGAACGATGACTGCCTTCCCTTCTTTTCCTACAGGTGCAGTAGAGTCTATCGCTAAAGTAATTGGAAACGCTGGATCAGGTACTGATATTGACCGTTACTTCCAAGAGAACGGCATTGATGATAACTCTGGTCAATCCACTAAGTGGCGGCGTCTCAATTCAGTATTCCTATTCAGTCAAAAAATGACGAAAAGCGCCAACCAAATTCTTGCTTTTATCAGATCCTTTCTTGCTCCGAGTCGCTTTGTTGGAAGACGAGAAGAGTTTGAAGATCATCGCAGCAAGCTGAATGAAATCTTGATTCAGCATGGTCTTGAATACGGCAAGGACGGCCAATTTCGGTACACGCCTCAAGCAAAAACGCTGGATGAAGCGGAAGCGAGAGTTCGAGGCGTTCGCGATAAGTTGGCTCCCCGAAATACTCATCCGGAAGTTTACAAATACTGCCGATCGGAGCTGATGCAAGAAAACTATTTCCATGCAGTTTTTGAAGCGTGCAAAGGGTTATTTCAAAGAATCCGGGATATATCCGGCATCGAATCAGACGGCGCTAAGTTGATCGATAGAGTTTTCTCTGTTGAAGAACCTCTCCTCGCATTCAACACGCTTCAAACTGAAACGGAGCAAGCGGAGCATAAGGGATTTGCTCAACTTCTGAAAGGCTGTGCTGCGGCGATTCGAAATCCGCTTGCGCACGGCCCTAAAATACACTGGCAGGGAGAAGTAGATGCTGCCGATTATCTTACCCTTATTTCTATGTTGCATAGAAAGCTGGATCAGTGTGTAAAAGTTGCCCAGACTGATGAAGGGCAGGCGCGGAAACGTCCGTAGACATCTCAGTATTACTTACAAACCTCGGGAGGGAGAAAATCTTCCTTTCTGGAAGAACTGAACGTGCGGAGACTCTGGCGTGCAAAAAGCCATTGCTGCATATAGAATAGGCTCATTCATTCCATAGAAAGGGAGGCGTGCGATGTGTACCGACTGATCGATCTCTTCTCGGGGGCCGGAGGTATGACGCTGGGCTTCGTCGACGGGCGCTTCTGCGGCGGATACGAATGCGTCCTCTCGCTCGACAGCGACGCCGCCGCCATGAGCACGCACGCCACCAACTTCGGGGGAGAGGGCGTCGTCGGAGATATCGAGGAGTTTCTCTCCTCCGGCGCGCACGTGCCGCAGGCCGATATCGTCATCGGCGGTCCACCGTGCCAAGGGTTCAGCCTTCTGAACAAGACGCGGACGGGAGACCCCAGACGCGCTCTGTGGGAACCCTTTCTCGAAATCGTCTTCCGCAGCGGCGCGGCGGTCTTCGTCATGGAGAATGTCGCGGAGCTGCTCCGCTCTCCCGAAATGCACCAGATCAACGAACGGGCCGAGGAGAACGGATTTCAGCTCCATGCATCCGTGCTGAACGCCGCCGACTACGGCGCGGCCCAGACACGCAAACGGACCGTCACCATAGGAGCCAAGTCCGACCTCTTCCCTTTCGGAATTTTCCTCCCCGAACCGACGCATACGGGTCGTTGGCGGACTGTCCGCGAGGCGATCGGTGATCTCCCCGACCCCGAGGGAACCGAGATACGCGAAGAAGAGCCGCCTCTCGACCTCCATTTCGGAAGGAACCCGACGAAGACAAGCAGAGAGCGATACGAGGCCGTGCCCCCTGGGGGAAACCGCTTCGATCTGCAGAAGAACGCCCCGGAGTTGCTCCCGGAATGCTGGCGCAAGAAGACCTCCGGCGGCACGGACCTCTTCGGACGTCTTTGGTGGGATCGTCCGTCCGTCACTATCCGAACGGAGTTCTTCAAGCCGGAGAAAGGGCGCTATCTTCACCCGGAGAAACACCGTCCCATCACCCACCGCGAGGCTGCGCGTCTTATGGGCTTTCCGGACGATTTTCTCTTCCGCGGCAGCAAAACCGAGATAGCCCGTCAGATAGGCAACGCGGTACCGCCGCCTCTGGCGGCGGCCCTAGCGAGGCAGGTCAAAGATGCCCTCGACAACATTGCGGAATCCAAGGAAAGGGCGCGAAAAATTTCATGAAAGACGGCTTTATAACGGAAGCCCGGAGGGAGTTCCACCTCCGGATTCTTTCGGGCATCGTCAGGACGAACGCCAAAGGAACTCCCAACTTTGCCGACAGTTCGAGCGTTCTCAGCTCTTCCATTGCCCGCGAGATGCTGTCTCTTTTCGGCGGCTCGGCCGGCGAAGGGCTTCTGACCGCACAGACGGCCGGGCTTGTTTTCGAGGATCTCTGTCTTTCGTTTCTTCGGGACTGCTTTGAAAAAATAGCCCATCTGCGCCCCGGCAAATGGATGTTCGCGCGCAACCTCTCCATAGCGCGATTCGAGCAGTACAAGCATCTTGTGGATGTGGAGAATCTCACGGCGCGGCATCCGGAGCTTGCTGCGGTCCTGGGTGGGAATTACATCATCAAGCCTGATATAGTCGTTTTCCGTAACCCAGAAGAGGACGATGCGATCAACGCGTCGGAGAGCGTGGTCGACGCACTTTCGGCGAACTGGACCGTTCTTCGGAAAGCGAACGGGGCGGACCCCATCCTTCACGCAAGCGTCTCGTGCAAGTGGACTCTGCGGAGCGACCGGAGCCAGAATTCAAGGACGGAGGCGTTGAACCTGATACGCAACAGGAAGGGGCATCTTCCGCATATCGTCGTCGTAACAGCCGAACCCATGCCGAGCAGGATAGCTTCCATCGCCCTCGGAACCGGCGACGTGGACTGTGTCTACCACTTCGCCTTGAAGGAGCTGGAACAGGCGATAGACACGATCGGCGCGGAGGATTCCGCCGAACTCATCGACAACATGATTCGCGGCAACCGCTTGAAGGACATAAGCGACCTCCCCTTGGATTTGGCGGTGTAGGAGGAGAAATCGATACCATCCAGTTTTTTCCCGTGCGGGGTCTCATTGTCTAAGGGCTGCCGGTTGATAAGAGTCTGTTCTTCCAGTCAAGCGGACAGGAATTTATTGCGAGTACGTTTCTTTTCGGGAGGGATGCGCTGTGAAACGCTACGTGTGTTTGACTGTTTTGTTCCTGTTGTTGCTCTTCTCCGCGCCGGCGGCGGCGGTTGATTTTACGGGGATATGGACCTTTTCCAAGGAGGACGGGACGGAGTACTCGTTCGACCTGATCCAGCGCGGCGCGGCGCTCGAAGGCACGTTTTCGACCTACGACCCGCTGCTGGACAAGTACGGAGAGGCGCATATCGACGGCTCCGCGGAGGGACGCCGCGTGTCGATCTCGGCCGGGGAAGAAAAGGGCGCGCTCGCGATGGAGGAGGGGGACGTCTCCGCGAAATGGACGCTCAAACGCGCCGGAAGCGAGGGGCTCTTGCCCCCGTCGGGCAGCGTGGTGCGGAAGGACTTCGGCGCGATGGGGTTCAGATTGCTCGCCGAGGAAAAGCTCTTCGTCCTCGACGACGCCGAGACGGAAAAGGACGCGCTCAAGCTCCTCGGCAAGCCGGAGAAGAAGTCGAAGGCCGAGCTGTGGGGCGCGGACGGGCTCATCCACCAGCAATGGTTCTACAAGACGAAGGGAATCGTCGTCGATTTCGTCAAGGAGGACAAGTCCGGCCTCGGCGAGGTGTATTCAGTCGCGATCTCCGCGCCGTCGGAGAAGAAGACGAGCCGGGGAATAGGAATAGGGAGCGCGCAGCAAGAGGTGCTCAAGGCATATGCGGCGGAAATCAACCGCGAGGAGAGCGCTCTCCCCGAGACGATCGTCGCCGGTTCCATCTATGGAGGAGTCGTCTTCACGATGAAGAACGGCAACGTCGTCTCGATTTTCATCGGCGCGGCTGCGGAGTAACGACGCTATGCCGCGCCGATGCGGGAAGTGTTTTTTCCGTCTCGGCGCGGCGTTCTTTCATTTTCATGGACTCTGTCGGAACGCTGTCGTTCGGGCGTCGAACGATGGTTTTTAAAAAGGTCGGGGGAGATTGGGCGAATCTTTCCCTTTCGACCTTCAAAGAGCGAAAACGCGCCTACATGGAGGCCGACAGCTTTTCCGCCGCCGCGACGAAGAGGTTGTCCGCGGGGAAGAAGGACTGCCACGGTTGGGACGAGTAGCTGAAATCCAGCACGTCCTCCGCGGTCCATTGCGAGCGCAACATGGTCGAAAGCACGTCCACCTTGTCGGTTACCGGCTCTCCTCCCACAATCTGACCGCCGAGAATTCTCCCCGTCTCTTTGGAAGCGACCAGTTTCAACGTGATTTCTTTGGCGTTGGGCATGATCGGGAACGCCGTGGTGAGCGACGCGACGCCCGATATCGTCGGGATACCGTTTTTCTCCGCGAACGCGGCCGTGATCCCGGAACCTCCCGCGTACAGATCGCCTATTTTCTTGGCGGCGCCGTTGTAGAACCCCCCGTAGGAGCGGTTCTCCCCGCACAGGTTCGCCGCCGACACTTTCGCCATAGGAACGGCGTTGGTCGCCAGTTTTCCCGGAATGGGGTTCCCCGTAAGCGCGCTGGAAAACTGCACGCAGTCGCCTACAGCGTAGACTCCCGGTAACGACGTCTCCATTTTGCCGTTGACGATAATGCCGTCTCTGCCGAGGGCCAGGGGACCGTTCTTGAACAAGTCGACGGAAGCTCTCATCCCGACTGCGAAAATCACGGCTCCCGGCGCGACGTCAGCGAAACATGCGTCGGGTTCCGAAAGAGAGAGCGTTTCCCCGCCGGAAAGAAGGACTTCTTCGGCTCCGCCGGAGCCGCGTATCTCCTCAACCGCCTTGCCCAGGTGGAGGAAGACTCCCTCCTTCGCTACTTCGTGATGCAGTTTCGACGTCATGTCCTCGTCCATCATCGCGCCGAGCACCCTGTTTTCCCGTTCGACAAGGTGCGTTTCCACGCCTTTTCGGGCCAGGGCGGAGGCGAGTTCGATCCCTATGGCCCCCGCGCCGACGACGACGGCCCTTTTCATACCGCTTGAAATATGGTCGATGCGGGAGCGAAGATCGCCTTCGCTCTTGAAAACACCCACATTCGGGAAATCGACGCCCTTCAGCGGAGGAACCAGCGGCTCGGCTCCGGTGGCGACGACAAGACGGTCCCATCCGATGCGCGTTTCGTCTTCAAGAAGGACGGACTTGTTCTCGAAGTCCGCTTCGACGGCCTTCCCCCGAATCAGTTCCGCCCCGCTTTCCGTGACGAGAGAATCCTTTTTGAACGTCTTCTCCAGCGGAAGAATCCCCTCGATGACATACGGCATCGCGCAGTAGATAAGAGAATGATCTTCCGGACGTATCACCGCCATGGAAAACTTCTTTCCAAGGCGCTTCGCCAAGGTTATACCCGCCGGGCCGCCGCCGAGAACCACCAGTTCGAAATGCCGCATTCACAATCTCCTCCTCGTTAAAATACCCAATGGGGGTATAATAACACGCTTCCGGAGTTTTGCAAACATGCGCATTTCGGGGAAAGATTTTTTCGCGTTCCTTGTGTTCATGACGAGATGCAGGCTTGGCGAGGCTCCGGTTCGAAGGAGAGGCGAAGGGAAGGAAATGAAAGGAAGTTGCCCCGCGATGGGCGAGGAGGATTTCTCCGCGCTCTGCGGAAAAAGCGAAAGCGGCTTTCGGCCGGCTACGCCTTCGGCTGGATCAAATCCCACAGGTTGCCGTACAGATCCTTGAAGACCGCCACCTTGCCGAAGGGCGCTTCCAGCGGCTCCCGGACGAATTCGACGCCCTTTCCTTTCAGCGCATCGTAGTCCCTGCGGAAGTCGTCGGTCTCCAGAAAGAGGAAGACCCTGCCTCCCGACTGATTCCCCACGAAGCGGGCCTGCTCGTCGTTCGCCGCCTTGGCGAGCAGCAACGCGCTTCCGTTGCCGCCGGGAGGCGCGACGGTCACCCAGCGTTTGTTCTGTTCCGGCATGAAGTCGTCGTGCAGCAGCTCGAAACCCAGCGTGCCGACGAAGAAGTCGATCGCCTCTTCGTACTCTCTCACAAGAAGAGCGACGTGCCCTATGCGTTGCGTCATTCCCGCCCCTCCTTTCAGTGTCCCCTGTGTTTCTCCTTCTTTTTCGCCTGTAGAAGCAGGCGTTTACGCTCTTTTATCTCTTCCCGAAGGAGCTTGGCCGTCTTCTTCCGCTCGGCGCCTCTCGCCTCGCGCTCCCGTTGCAGCGCGGCCTGCGCCTTCGTCGAAGGAGCTTGCGCCGCCGCAATCTCCCTCCGGATCTCTCTCTGCCTCCGCTTGGGATTCATGGGCGAAACCGGGAGCTTCGGCGCCTCGACGGATTCCGTCACAGCGTCCAAGGCTTCACCGATCGCGCGGTGCGCGAACGCAAGAATGTCCCGCTCCGTCGGTTCGCACCCGAAGACGGTCCGCACCGCTTTCAGCGCGCCGTCCTCGGTGCGCTCGGCGACGCCCGTCCAGAACTGCCCGTCGTGGTACACAGTCAACACAACCATTCCTATCCCTCCGCAAGATACTACTCCAAGGATAGGCAATGGACAGCCGCCGGCGGCTGGTTACTGGAACCTCGCGGGAGGTTCGCCCGGACTACCGACCGGACCGTGTTTTCTTGCCTTGATATACTCTCATATTTTGTTGCTGCCGGAGAAAAGAATACGCCTTCGGCCCGCGCCTGTCGAGAGATACGCCGTATGCACGTTGCCAGTGATATAATAAGTAAAAAGAAGCAGATATCGCGTCGGGGGCTCGCGCTTCACGGCGCGCATACAAGGAGGGACTCGCCGTGATTTTCGTCAACGAATTTTCGCTCCTCATCGTCGCGATCGTTTTCGGACTCTCTTTTTTTCTTCTTCCGAAGAGAGAGGACAGGATTGAGAAAGCCTCGACGGGGGCGTTTTTCATCGTTTTCACCGTCGGTATGTTCGCCATGATCTGGAACCTTGCAGACCTGACGGACCCCGGCTCGACGGGCAGGATGCTTTCTTTCGTCCTCTGCTCGAATGCGTACGCCGGATTGTTGAAGTCGGCGAGCTGGATCCTCGACGCCTTGAAGAAGGGTCGAGCGTGCGAAAATCAAAAGATTAAGGTATGATTCTTCTTGGACGGAATCATAAAATAGATCGAAAAAGTCCATAAGACGACGGCGCCAGGCGAAATATCCGTGGAGGCGAAGCGGCGCGGGAGCGCGTCGCGATCGAGGGGATCGCCCAGGTCTTCCTCATACTGCGAAGGAGGGAATGCGTTATGAAACTCGACGTACGGCACGGAGCGAATCCGTGCGACTTCAAGAACTACGACACCGAGAGACTGCGCAAGGACTTTCTGATCACGCATCTTTTCGTCCCCGGAGAGATTAGGATGACGTACAGCCATATCGACCGCATCATCGCCGGCGGCGCCTGTCCGACCATCCCGCTGTCGCTTGAGTGCGGCAAGGAGATCGGGACGGAGTTCTTCCTCCAGCGGCGCGAGATGGGGATCATCAACGTAGGGGCTCCCGGTTCGATCACCGTCGACGGAGAGCGCTTCGCCCTCAAGAAGTTGGACGGGCTCTACCTCGGAGCGGGCGGCAAGAACATCGTCTTCGAGAGCGACAAACACGACGAGCATGCGCACTTCTACTTCAGCAGCGCTCCCGCGCATACTTCGTACCCGAACTGCTACATCGACATGGAAAAGGCGAAAAAAGTCAAAATGGGCGAGCCGGAAAAGGCCAACGTCCGCACCATCAACCAGTACATCCACCCGGAGGTGTGCACCACCTGCCAGCTCATGATGGGGCTCACGCAGCTCGAAAGCGGCAGCGTTTGGAACACCATACCGTGCCACACCCACGAGCGGCGCATGGAGGTGTACTTCTACTTCGATATTCCCCGGGACGGCGTCACGTTCCATATCTTCGGCCAGCCCGAGGAGACCCGCCATATCGTGGTCCGCAACGAGGAGGCCGTCATCAATCCGAGCTGGTCGATCCACAGCGCGGCGGGCACGTCGAACTACAGCTTCATCTGGAGCATGGTGGGAGAAAATCAGGTATTCACCGACATGGACCACGTTCCGATGTCGGTCATGAAGTAGGAGGGGAAACGGCGACTCCATCCGGTGAAAATACCCTATATAGGCATATACGAAAAAACGCCTATGGCGCATTTGTCGAAAGAAGGTATAATATCGAAGGCTTTTTCTTCCGGAGCGCCATGTTCGGAAAAAGGCTGACTTTACCGAGGAAGGAGGAGTCGTCATGGATTGGGGAAGAGTGCCTGCGGATACCGTAGTGATCGAGAGCAAGGAGATCACGCTGCGCGACGTGGTGCAGGCGGCAGCCGACGGCGTCGACACGCCCGAGGGACTGATGGAAGTCCTTGGCCTTGAAGCGGGCGAAGAGGGAACCGAACACCTGCAGCCCATTCTGGACGTCTTTCTTCCGGCCATCGAACGCCTCCGGAGCGGCAGCTGCGGCGGCGGGTGAGCCGGTTGTTCCGGCAGCTGTTAGCTGTCGATCGAAGACGATGAAAGAGTGCCGAGGCATCCCATTGCGGGGGCTTCGGCACTCTTTTTGCATTCATCGGAAAATCCACCGCAAAGACGTCTCTTCTTCCGATAAGCGGCGCAAGCATGTTCGTCCTCCGGGCGTCCGGATACCGGGCGAACGCCTTGTTTCCTCAATGAGAGAAGCGTGTTCAGACCTTCAGTTCCCGGGCGGTCAAGGAGCCGTCTTCAACGCAGAACAGCACGCTCTTTTCCCTCCAGCGCGGATCGTTCCCCAACGAGGAGCATATCTTGTCCCCCAAACGTACCTGCGCGGCTTCGAAGCTCCCCGCGGAGACGCAGTGTTCGCCGCCGTCGACCCCGGCGTGCACTACTCCTTTCAGACGTCCTCTGACGAAGACGTTCCCCGAGGCGTAGATCTCGGCGCCCTCGTTCACATGCCCCAGAATCACAACGTCCCCGTCGTATTCGACTCTCTGACCGCATCGCAGCGATTGCGTCAGCACTAAGGAGCCCTGGGCGTGGAGGCCTTCTTTTTCTTGTCCCGCGCCGGGTTCTCCCGTAGCGAAACCTGCGGCGCGGAGAAGCGCTCTGGAATCCATATCGTACGACAGCCAGGCGAGTACGCTGATGCCGTTCGGCCAGACGAACTCGGACAGCATGCGGAGCATAAAATCCTTGGAGAGGCTGCGCCCCTGAAAATCGAAGACCGCGTCCAGCCCGCCCGACAGATGCGCGGTTTCCAGAGGAAAACGACGTATCTGGTCGAAAAGCTCTTCTTCGGAAGCAGTCTCCGGAAACGTCATGCGGACGCCGTACCCCGTTCCTTTGAGCAGAATCGCGGACTTTCCGTCGTATTCCACGATCTCCTTCGTCCCTTGCAGCGGTTCAACAGCCCGACTCATATACGACTCCCCCTTCGACGCGGCCGGTTCTCGTCTCTCTCGAAAAAAGCATGCAATCACAAATTCGATGATTCTTTCAGAGCGTGGTCTCTGATTCTCAAGTAGTATATCATCGGGACTTTCCGTTTGTGAAGAAGGGAATGCGCTTATCTTCGCGGGTTTTCTCGATCGGCCTTCGGTGTGGCGTTGGTAAATTTTCTAAAAGAACGCCGCTTCTACGAGTGCGGACGATCGTAAGGAAGAAAAGAGATCGAGCTTTACAACCCGACGCCTCGTGATATATTATGCCGGTATCCGTAGAACGTGAGCATTCTTTGCGAAGTGTTCGCCTTGCGCCTGTACGTTTCGCCCGGAGCGTTTTTCGAGAAGCGGTTCCATCGCTGAAGGGATCGCGTTTCTTCCGCTCTTCGCGGGATGAAACCTACGGATGATTGTGAACAAGAATACCGCCTGTTTCCGGAGAGATGCCGCCGAAAGCAGGTTACCAGTGCGGGAGGGGCTTTGATACATGAGAGAGTTTGTCGTTGCCGCGTGCCAGTTTTCGATCGTGCCGATGGATGTGGAGGCGAATATCCGCAAAGCTTTGATGTTTCTCGAGCGGGCCGTCGAGGAGCATGGAGCGGAACTGGTCGTTTTTCCGGAGGCCATCACTACCGGCTTTACTCCTCTGCGCCTCTCGACCCAGGAGGCGACCATCGCCAACCTGTGGGAGGCCGTGGACGCCGCGCCCGGGCGGATCACCGAGCCCGTTCAGGCCGCGGCTGCCCGTCTGGGGGTCCATGTAGCGTGGAGCAGCTATACCAGAGGACCGGAGAAGGACATCATCTTCAACTCGCTCATGATCATCGACGATAGGGGCGATATCGTCGGAGACGTCTACCATAAGACGCACCCCTTCCCGCTGGAGAGAAAGGAAGGCGGCGGATGGGCGACGGCGGGCTCCCGTCCCGCGGTGGTGGAGACGCGGCTCGCCCGTATCGGCCTGACGATATGTTACGACGGGGACTTCCCCGAGCTTGCCACGGTGGAAACTCTGATGGGGGCGGAGATCATCCTGAGGCCGTCGAGCCTGCTCCGCTCGTACAATATCTGGCAATTCGTCAATCATGCCCGCGCCTACGACAACCACGTCTACTACGTTGCGGTGAACAATGTCGGACTTGACGCCGAGGGGAACAATTTCTTCGGCAGCTCCATGATCGTCGACCCTACCGGATGGATGCTGGTGCAGGCCAGCGGGAACAACGAAATCATCTCCTACAGGCTCGATCCCGATCCTATGCGCTACGCCGCCAGAGGGACGCGCATTCCGATGCTTTTCGATCATATCGAAGACCGTAACGTCGACGTATACCGCGACTGGATTCTGAAGGAGGGCAAGTGCGCTTTCGAACCATCCCGGCGCATTCCCTACAAGCGACGCTGAGTCCATGTCCGGGAGGTCTTAGAAGTAGCTCTCCCAGGATTTTTGTTTTTTGTACACGTCCACGAAATAGCTCAGCGAGAAAGCCATGCGATGCAGACGGCTGGAGAGGCTCACGCCGACGAGAGTCTCTATCTCCCGAAGATAGTTTCGCAACGTGTTGTAATGCAGATGAAGTTCCTTGGCGCACTGCTTTCCGTTGAAATCGCAACGGATCAGCGCTCCCGCGACCTCTTCGAGAGAAACCGCCCGCCGTTTGGAATCGCCCTCGGCGAGCGGCCTCCAGAAACGGTCCCACACCCCTTCCGCCTCCGGAATGCTCACGATTCTGTTCAAAAACGAGTGGAACGCGAGTTCTCCGTACCGATACACTCCGGGGCGGGGGCGGAATTTGCGCATCCACGTGAGGGCTCTTTTCGATTCATCGTAGGATTTCGTCGTATCCAGCAGATTGTTGAACGGGCTTCCCAGGGCGAACCACAGATCCTTCTCGGAGGCGATGCGTCTGAAGGCGTCTCTCTCGGCTTCCAGTCTCGCCGACGATTCGATGCATACCCAGCAGTCCGCGAGAGGGTAGCTGAAAATAAAAGGAGGTTTCCACGAAGGCAGCGCGGAGCGGCTTATTGTACACACCTGGAAGACTATAGCGGGCAGCTGGAGCGCCAGCCCCAGGTTTTTCGCGCGTTCGAGCGCGATATCCTCGCTCGAGAAAGTGCCGAGACAGAGATTTTCCAGAAAACGCTCTTTCTTCGCGTTCATCTGACGGGAAAAGAGCGTCGATTCGAGCATGGCCACTCTCAGGAGATTAACCGCCCTCAAGATGAGGCGTTCCTCGCGGATCGCCGGGTAGTGCTCGCCCTCGTCCAGAAGGACGAAGACGTCGATGTCCGCTTCCTGCCGGAGGCGGTAGGCCGCGAGCCAGACGGTTTCGTTTCCTCGGGAGCGTTCTTCAAGGGATATCCCGATGGATCCCCTTCGCGGGAAATCCACCTCTCGCAGCGGCGGAGACTGAAGCAGGTCGTCCGCGGTTTTCGAAGCGAACGGAAGGCTTTCCGGGCGAAAATGTTGGTTGATCTCCAGCGCCGGCGCCACGACGAAAATATCCTTCCCGAACTCCTTGGACATGGCCGAGAAAAGGCGGCGGACGTCCCAGTTATCGTCCCACGGAAAAATTTCGATATCGGTGGTATACCCGGTTTTGCGCATCTTCTCGCTCCAGAGGCGCGACTGAACTACTTCGATAATATCCGGCCATGAATACCTGAGCGGAATCTGGAAGAGAGGAAGGCGGGACGCTTCCGCCTCTTGGATCAAGCTCTCCGGAAACGAGGAGAGGAATCGATCGAGCTTGATTCCCACGGCGGCGATGCCTTTCGCATCGACCTTTCGGACGAATTCGGTCAGCATTTCGGGGTTCTCGCGAAAGATGTACGCGCTTCCTATCAAAAATTCTCCTCCGCGTATCCATCGGTCCATGTCGGGCGCGTCCATAACGGAGATCATCGTGATTCTTCGGGCAAGCCCATCGCTTCCGGCGATGAGTCGAAAATCGGGAAAAACGTTCTCTTTCAGCAAATCGCCGACCAGCACGCACATCACCCGCTTCGAAATTTCTTTTTCCAGTTGGTGTCTTGTGGTTATTATATTACATTGTTGGAGCGTCGCTTCGATCATGGGAAACTCCCCTTCCGAGCAGGAGAATGCGGTATTTCGTCGTCTCCGGGGAAAAGGATGCTTCCTGAATCGAAGAGGTTGCGCTTTTTATGAGACCCCCTATAATAAGAATGGGTAACTTTTGATAATCTTACTCAAATCCACGGAAGGGGAGAGAGCATGTTGCGTTCGCAGCGGGTGGAAGCAATCGAACAATACGTTTACGAACGGAAGAAAGTAAGCCTCGATCAGCTATGCGAAGCTTTCAATGTTTCTAAAAACACCATTCGCAGAGATATAGAAGAAATCGTCGCCCGCGGGAACATCAGAAAGGTGTACGGAGGCGTTTCGGTACAGGGAAACAAGGAGCTGCTTCCGTTCAACGAAAGAAACATCACCAACCTCGAAGCCAAACGGCGCGTCGCCGCCAAGGCCGCGTCGTATGTCGAAGACGGCGATATCGTTTTCATCGATTCGGGCACGACGACTCGTCATATGATTGAATTCATAAAAGATAAAGCCAATATCACCGTTCTAACCAACAATCTGGATTGCATCGTCTCGGCGGTTCCCTACCACCACATCAAGGTTATCTCGCTGTCGGGCATCTTGAGTCGAACGACGCTGTCTTTTTCCGGTCACGGCGCGGCGAAGCTCCTGGAAAGCTACAACATAGGCAAATCGTTTCTGGCGTCCACGGGAATCTCCATCGAAAGCGGGGTCACCAATTCCGACCCGGAGGAGTACGAAATAAAAAGAGTCGCCATAAAACGCAGCAAGCAGACCTTTCTGCTGGTCGACAACAACAAGATCGGCGTTATCGCTCTTCTGACGTACTGCGATCTGAAGCAGATAGACTATCTGGTGACCGACGCTCCTCCGCCGAAAGCGTACTACGACTACATGCACTCCTATCATCGCCAAATTTTAATAGCAGATTCATGGTGAATATGCTATTAATTCGCTCAAAGGCCCTTGCTTTATTGGCAACTTTACCATAAAATCTTACCAACACATTCTCATAATCTTCTCGAAGAAGGGGAGTTCTTTTCTTTCATCGCGCTTCGCCGAAGCGGAGAGATGAAGTCTCGTTTTTTCTCGGTGCGAGGGACTTCGGAAGATGCCGTTGTGTTCAAATGTTTTTACATCGCCGGAAAGGTGCAGGGTGAACATATTGATTTGCAGAATGAAGGAGCTTCTTGACGACGCTCGAAAAGACAACAGGGCCGTAGGCGCTTTCAGCGTGGCGAATATGGAGATGATCATGGGCGTCGTGAAAGCGGCGGAAACGTTGAATACGCCGGTCGTCATTCAGGTGGCCGAAGCGAGGTTGAGGCATTCGCCGCTGGCGTATATCGGTCCGATGATGGTCGGTGCGGCGAAACAGGCCGCGGTCGACGTCTGCGTCCATCTGGACCACGGGATGACGATGACGACGCTGAAAGAAGCGAAGGAACTCGGTTTTACGTCGATCATGTTCGACGGCTCGGCTTTTTCTCTGGAGGAAAATGTTGCAAAAACGAAAGAGGTGGTCGCTTTCGCCAGGATGCACGACCTGACCGCCGAGGCGGAACTCGGGGTGGTCGGAGGCAAGGAGGGGGGAAGCGTCGAACACAGGGCGAAATTTACCGAACCTGCGGAGGCGGAGTTTTTTGTGAACGAGACGGGGATCGACGCTCTGGCGGTGGCGATAGGGAACGCGCATGGGCATTATTCGGGGGAACCGCAGCTCGATTTCGAGGTTCTGCGAGATATCTCGCAAAGAGTCGGGACTCCGCTGGTTCTTCACGGCGGGTCGGGAATATCTCCGGCAGAATTTCGGAAGTGCATCGATCTGGGGATCCGGAAGATCAACATCGGCACGGCCAACTTCGACGCTTTTGTGGACGCCGCCGAAAAATATCTTGAACTCGTTCCTCGCCCGGATTATTTCAGTCTGAACGAACGGCTGGTACACGCCGTGTACGAAGAGACAAAGAAATGCATCGAAATATTCAACAACAAGGAGGCGTCGTTGTGAAGCGCGTCGTATTCGACTCTCAAAGGCCTCTCGACTTCATTATGCTGGGCAGGATCGCGATCGACTTCAATCCCGTCGATTATTTCAAGCCGCTCGACAAAAGCGAGACGTTCAGAAAGTATCTCGGGGGATCGCCCGCGAATATCGCCGTAGGCATGGCGAGGCTCGGGAAGAAGGCAGGCTTTTTCGCGCGGGTTTCCGACGATCAGTTCGGAAAGTACGTGGTGGACTTTTTCGAGAACGAAGGCATCGATACGTCCAGAATCCGGAAGTGCACGAACGGAGAGAAACTGGGGCTCACGTTCACGGAAATACTGAGCGAAACGCAGAGCAGCATTCTGATGTACAGGGAGGGCGTCGCCGATTTGCAGCTTTCCCCGGAGGATATCGACGAAGACTACGTAAAAAGCTCGAAGGCTTTGCTCATATCCGGGACCGCCCTCTCCGCAAGCCCTTCGAGAGAAGCGGCGTTCAAAGCGATCTCCTTCGCCGAAAAGCACGGTACGGTCGTCGTCTTCGACATCGATTATAGGCCGTATACCTGGAAGAACAGGGACGAGATAAGCGTCTACTACTCCATGGCCGCCTCCCGGGCGGATATCGTCCTCGGTTCCAGGGACGAGTACGATTTGACCGAACGTTTGATTTCTCAAAGCAAAGACGATAAAGAGACTGCGAAATACTGGTGTGAAAGGGGGGCGGAAATCGTACTCGTCAAGCACGGAAAGAGCGGGTCCACCGCGTATACCGCCGACGGCGGGAGCTACTCGGTCAAACCCTTCCCGGTGAAAGCGCTCAAGGGATTCGGCGGCGGAGACGGCTATGCGGCGGCGTTTCTGTACGGCCTGCTTGAGGGCATGGAGCTTATCGACTGTCTGGAAATGGGGAGCGCGGAAGCCGCGATGCTGGTGGCGAGTCATGCGTGCAGCGCCGACATGCCCGATTTGGCGGCGCTCGAGGAGTTTATCGCGAGAAGCAAAAAGGAATACGGTGAAATGGTGGTCAGAGGGTAGTTCGAACACACGATAAGAGGAGGATGTCCGATATGAAACGAAACACCGCTTTTCTGAAAGTTGTAACCGTCTTCGCGCTTTTCTTTTCCTTCGTCGTCCGCAGTGAAGCCGCCGGCGTTCCGGTGGACGCGATAGAGCCGCTTTCTCTGACGCTCTCTCACCACACCTCGGAGAACGATTCGAACCACGTCTACGCCTTGGCTTTCGCCGATGCCGTCAAGGAACTCTCCGGCGGAAAGATGACGGTCGAAGTGTATGCGAGCGGCCAGCTCTTCGGACAGTCGGACGCCCTCGCGGCGCTCTCGCAGGGGACTCTCGACATCGCTCTCTCCGACACGGCGCTGTTCGCGAACTACAACCCCGCGGGGGCCATTTTCGATATGCCCTATCTGATCGAAAGCAGAGATCAGGCCGTCAGGATGGTGAAGAACAAGGAGATCATCGACATGGTCAGAGCCATCATGACGACGAGTTCCCATCTGCACGTCCTGAGCATCCAGCCGCTGTACTTCAGAAGTTCCCTGGTCAAGAAGATGGATATCAAGGGTATCGAAGGGTTCAAGGGGCTGATCATGCGCACTCCGGAAGCTCCTCACACGATCGCCGCGTTCAGAGCCTTCGGCGCCAATCCCACCGTCATTCCCTCCGGAGAGGCCTATACCTCTGTACAGACGGGAGTGGCGGACGGCCTGGAAGGGCATCCGGAATACGTCTATCTGCAGAAGTTCTATGAAGTGGCCAAAAACTACGTTCAGACGAAGCATGTGTTCACGTTCACGGCCTACTCCATGAACCAGAGCGCGTACGAAAAGCTGTCCGAAGCGCAGAAGAGCGTCATCGACCATGCCGCCGAAAAAGCGCAGGACGTCTTCCTTAAGTACACGGAGGGACTTTTCGACAGGTCTCTGGAAAACTTGAAAAAAGAAGGCGTCAGCATTACCGAAGTCGATCTTGCGCCGTTCAGAGCCGCCACTGCGGAGTATTTGAACACCTTCATCAAAAACAACAACCTTCAGGACCTCTACGACAAGATACAGCAGCTCAGATAAGCCGCCTCTCGCGACGACGGGGCGGTTCGCGCCGCCCCGCTTCCGAGAGAAGGTCCGCAGCTCTTCGAGGCCCTTTCGAAAAAACTCTCCATGACGACTCCGGGGCGAACGGCCGCGTCGACGTCGTGGGTCTCGTTTCGAAGGGGCTTCCGCATATCCGGTCTCTCCGCGGCGCCGGGAGAGCGTTCAAGCGAAAGAAGAATGGGCGACATCGTCTTCATATCGTTTCGCCATTAATCGGACGGGGCTGCGGGAGCATGCCCCGGAGAGGAGGAAGCGCTTGCTTAACAGAGTGTTGGGTACTATGCGCACCGTCACGAACATTATCGTCGTGCTTCTTTTCGGCGTAGTGGTCGCCGTCGTCTTCGCCCAGGTCGTCGCGAGGTACGCGCTGGGGTCGTCGATACGATGGGCGGACGAACTCGCGAGGTTCGCGTTCGTCTGGCTCGTGTATCTCGGCGGTACCATTACCATCCGCGAAGGGAAAAACGTCTGTTTCGATCTTCTGCTCGAACATTGCAGAGGGAGCAGGCGAGCGTGGACGGTGATGTTTTCGCTGGTCAACCTTGCTTCGGCGACTTTTTTGGTGTTGATGACCTATCTCGGCGTTCTGGTGTGCAGAACGCAGCTCGTGGAGACCTCTCCCATCATGCGATGGCCCATGGCGTTCGTGACGCTGGCGATTCCCGTCGGAGGCGCGCTGATGTTCTTCGAGCAGATAAGCTATTACATACGGCACATCGGTACGGTCGATTCCGAACCGGAAGGAGAGGTGTAGCGGCGTGCTCTTGATCGCATTCGTTCTGTTCTTCGTTTTTCTGATCATCGGAGTTCCCATCGCCTTCTCCCTCGGACTCGGGTCGGTGCTCGCCGTCTTCACGAGCGAGAAAGTGTCGGCGATGATCATCGCCCAGCGGCTTTTCTCCTCCATCAATTCGTTCAGCCTGATGGCGATTCCTTTCTTCATGCTCTCCGGGGAGCTGATGGAGGCGGGAGGCATTTCCCGCAGGCTGGTCAACATCGCCAAGGCGTTCGTCGGGCACCTCACCGGCGGGATCGGCATGGTGGATATAGGCACAAGCGTTCTCTTCGCCGGGGTCTCCGGCTCCGCGGCGGCGGATACGGCCGCCGTGGGGGCGATGCTGATTCCTTCGATGCAGAGGAACGGGTACCCCAAGGGGTTGGCGGCGGTAATACAGGCTTGCGCGGGATCGTTGGGGCCGATCATCCCGCCCAGCCTCACCATGATCATCTACTGTTCGCTCACCGGGCTCTCGATAGGCGAGCTGTTTATGGCGGGTTTCACCCCCGGCATCGTCATCGCTCTGGGCATCGCCTTCGTCACCTATCTCTACGCGAAAAAATACAACATCAAGGGCGAGCGAAAAGCGACCAGCGGAGAGAAGATCCTGGCGTTGAAAGAGGGGGCGCTGGCGATCATCATGCCTGTGATCATCATCGGCGGCATCGTCTCGGGCGTATTCACCCCGACCGAATCCGGCGCCATCGCCGTCGTGTACGCGTTGGTCGTGGGGTTGTTCATCTACAAAGAGTTCACCGTGCGCGATATCCCGAAGATCTTTCTCAAAGCCGCCGCGATGACGGGGATGGCGCTGCTCATCGTCGCGGGCGCTTCTATTTTCAGTTGGCTGGTGGCGTTCGAGCGGCTTCCGAGGACGATCGTGAGCATCCTCGTCGGGCTCACGGCGAACAAGCACCTCATCATGATCCTGTTGGTGCTCTTCCTGCTGTTCGTCGGCATGTTCATCGAGACTCTCTCGGCGACGATCATCGTGGCCCCCATCCTGATGCCCGTCGCGGCGCAGTACGGCATCGATCCCATCCAGTTCGCCCTCGTCATGGTCATTACGCTGGTGTACGCGGGGGTTACGCCTCCGGTGGGAGGGGTGCTCTTCATTACCATGGGAATAGCGAAGGCGAAGATGAGAGAGGTGCTCGGATATCTGCCGGCGTACCTCGGAATAATCGTGCTGATAATCGTTCTGCTTATATTCGTTCCGCAGATATCGCTTTGGCTCCCTCGGCTGGTGTTTTGATATCCCGTAATCGACGTACGGCAAGGGTGTTCCCCCCGCCGGAGGGTAGAGAGGATTGAAAGGTCCGTATCGCGCGTTCAATGCTATGGAGGATGCTATGAAATTGCCCTTGAAAGTTGATTTATCGGGAAAGGTCGCCGTCGTTACAGGCGCCGGCGGGGTCATCTGCGGGTACATGTCCGAGCTTATGGCGGCCGCGGGAGCGAAAGTCGCTCTTCTGGACGTGGACGAGGAGGGGGCCGAAGCGGTGGCGGCGCGAATCCGGAGCGACGGAGGAAATGCCGTCGCAGTACGATGCGACGTGCTGAATCCGGCTTCTTTGAAAGCGGCGCACGAGATCGTCCTGAATACGTTCGGAAAGTGCGGCGTGCTGATCAACGGCGCCGGAGGAAACCATCCGAGGGCGACGACGACGAACGAAATCTTTTCGAAAGAGCAGCTCGGCAAGGAGAAGACGTTCTTCGACATCGAAAAAGAGGGGCTCGATTTCGTCTTCGGGCTGAATTTCATCGGGACGTTTCTGGCGACGCAGGAGTTCGCGGCGGATATGATCGACGGGGACGGCGGCGGTATCGTCAACATAGCCTCGGTGAACAGCTTCCTGCCGCTCACGAAGATTCCGGCGTATTCCGCGGCCAAGGAGGCGGTCGCCAACTTGACGAAGTGGCTTGCAACCTACTTTTCCGGCGTCGGCATCCGAGTGAACGCGATCGCTCCCGGCTTTTTGTCGACCCGGCAGACACGATCCCTCTTCTACCAGGCCGACGGGACGACTCCCACGCCGCGCCTTCGCAAGATCGTCGAAGGGACGCCGATGAAGCGCCTCGGAGAGCCTTCGGAGCTTGGGGGTATCCTGCTCTTCCTCCTTTCGGAGGAGGCCTCGTCGTTCGTCACCGGAGCGGTCATTCCGGTCGACGGCGGATTCACCGCCTACAGCGGAGTTTAAGAACAACGGCAAGGAGGAATCGATGTGAAAGCGATTCGGATAGACGCTCCGTTTATGATCGGGGCGGTCGAGATCGACGCCCCGATCGCAGCGGCGGGACGGGCGGTCGTCGAAGTCAAAGCCATGGGCGTGTGCGGTTCGGATGTGCACGCGTACGCGGGAAAAAGCCCGAACGTTTCGTACCCCGTAATCATAGGCCACGAAACGGCGGGAGTCGTCGTCGACGTCGAGGCGGGGAACGAGTTCGGCGTCCAAAAGGGAGACAGGGTCGTTCTGGATCCCTACCTCTACTGCGGCGTCTGCTATCCATGCTCTCAAGGAAAGACGAACTGCTGCGAATCGCTGAAATGCCTCGGCGTCCAGACCGACGGAAGCATGAGCGAATACGTCGCTCACCCCGTCGCGCAGCTTGTGAAGGCGCCTCGAGGGATGTCGTGGGAGAGTCTCGCGGTCGTGGAGCCGCTCGTCATAGCGCTTCACGCCCTTCACAGGTGCGGTGCGAAAAGCGGAGAGCACATCGCTGTGATCGGCGCGGGGGCGATAGGAATGCTCGTTGGAATGGCCGCGCTCGCCTACGAAGCGATTCCGATACTGATCGACATCGTGGACGAACGTCTTGAAACGGCCAGGAAGTTCGGAATCCGACACGTCGTGAATCCGTCGAGCGCCGACGCCGTGCGCGAAGTGCGCGCCATCACCGGAGGAAGAATGGCGGAATGCGTCGTGGAGGCTTCGGGTTCGCCCGCCGGCGTCCGGAGCGCGCTGCACTGCGCGGCCTATACCGGTCGAATCGCTCTGACCGGGTGGCCGAATAAAGAGATCGAGCTGCCGACCGCGCTGATCACGAGAAAAGAGCTGTGCGTCTACGGCTCTCGTACCGGCGTTCGGTCCGAGTTCGTCGAGTCCATGGACCTGATCGCGAGCGGCGACGTGCCTGCGGAAAACATAATCTCGCGGGTCGTCGACTTCGAAGGACTGCCCGACGCCGTCAGGAGTCTCCATGAAGCTCCGGGCGACTGCCTGAAAGCGATCGCGCTGAAGCGGTAGCGCGGCGGGGCCGTCGAGCGCGGCCGTCGAGGCCCGTTCTCCGGAGAGCGCCTCCGTCGAGACCGATACGACCGTATCGGTCTCGACGTTTTCGATAGTCTCCGATAGAAGAACCCGAAATCACATCGTGCGCCGAAAACCTCTGGTACTTGCTCACATTGTTCGCAATCTTTCTTCTCGATATACTTGCCGCAGTGTAAAAACACATTCCAAGGAGGCCCCATGAACTATCGCGTCACTCTCAAGGGACATCTCTTTCTCTACGAGTCCGAAAAAAAGCGTCATACCGTCCTCGAAAGCCGGGTTGCGTTGACCCCGGCCGAGTTGCTGCACGCGCTCGGTATTCCGGCGTCGGAAGTCTACATGGCGGCTGCGGGGGGGAAGCAGGCGCCCTTGGATCTCCCGCTTTCGGACGAACAGGAAGTGGAGATATTCCCCGTGATAGCGGGAGGGTGATCGCCGTATCGAAAAGGAGGAGATCGAGACCGTCGTAGGCGTACGGGTGCGTGAGTCCGGATTCAGAACGAAGAGTGTTTCCGATCAAAGGAGGGTGACTGTCACATGGATTTCCTGCAGATTGCGATTCTTCCCATCGCCTTGCTTCTTTTCGCCGTTTTCGCGTTCCAGAAGTGGAGCGCGCTGATCCTCGGTCCGCTGCTCTCGCTTCTCGTCGCCGCCGTCGCCGGGCTGCCTCTCCTGGAGACGATGCTCGGCCCCTATATGCAGACGGCGGCCGAGTACATCAAGAACTTCTTCCTCGTTTTCTTCGTCGGTTCGGTCTTCGGCTCCATCATGGAGGAGACCGGCGCCGCCCGCTCTCTGGCGCACTGCATGACCAGCATCACCAAGGGAAAGTACGTCGCGCCGCTCATCATGACCGTCACGGGTATTCTCACCTACGGCGGCATCAGCGGATTCGTCATCTTCTTCGCGATGTACCCGGTCGCGCTGCACATGTTCAAGGAGGCGAACCTCTCCCGCAGACTCATTCCGGCCGCGATTTCCGCCGGCTGCTGGACGTGGTCCATGAGCGGACCGGGAACTCCGGCCATCCAAAACGTCATCGCGATGCGCTTCCTCGGAACGACCTCCATGGCCGATCCGATCGGAGGAGGCATCACCACCATTCTGCAGTTCGTTCTCATCTTCGCCTATCTTGAATGGCAGGGGCGCAACTATCAGTCGCGCGGCTTCGCCTTCGTCGAGGACGAGCACGTGCAGAAGTACACGTCGTCTCTCCGGGAAGGGAAGAAGCTCCCCAATCCGTTCATCTCCTTCATCCCCTCGCTCCTGATTCTTGTTCTCTTCAACGTCTTTTCAGTAAAGGTCGAAGCGGCGGTCGTCGCCGGAATTCTGGCCGCCATAGTCCTCCTGTCTCCCTACGGAGGGGGATATAAGGAGTGGATATCCATACTGAACAACGGCGCGGCGAACTCGGCTCCGGCCATCCTCAACACCGCCATCGTGGTGGGATTCGCCGGAGTGGTACGCCAGACCGCCGGCTTCTCGCAGCTCATCGACGGGTTGAAAGGGCTCAACATGCCGCCGTTGGTCTTCGTGGCCGTCACGGTCGCCGTGGCCGCCGGAGCGGCGGGTTCCGCGTCGGGAGGTATGAGCGTCGCCTTCGCCGCGCTTAAGGACACCTATCTCGCCCTGGGCGTGCCGCTGCCCTGGGTGCACCGTATTTCGGTCATCGCGGCGGGCACGCTGGACACTCTTCCGCATCAGGGCGCGCAGATCACGCTGCTGAACATTTGCCATCAGACGCACAGGGAGGCCTACTGGCCGATCTTCGTCACGCAGCTCGCGATACCTATCGTCGCTCTTGTCGTCCTTATTGGATACCACGCGATCGTTCTGTAGAAGTTGCATAATGCGATATGTATAAAGGAAAGAACAGAGATTCCATTCTCAAGGAGGTCGAAAGAACATGATGCGCGCCGTCGAATTTCGTATGCCACAGGTACTACTTCAGGGTCCAGGCTCCCTCGCTCTTATGGGGAAGGAAGTGAAGCGACTCGGGAAGAAAAAGCCGCTCCTCGTCACGGACGAGATCATGGAAAAGGCCGGGTACGCCGACCAGGTGAAGGCCATTCTCGTCGAGGCGGGGTGCGAAGTCGCCGTCTACAACGGAGTGGGCGGAGAACCCGGCGACAAGCACGTGGAGGCCGGGCTGGCCGAGTACAAGAAGAACGACTGCGATTTCCTCGTGGCTCTGGGAGGCGGAAGCCCCATCGACACGGCCAAGGCGATCGGCATTCTCGAGACCAACGGAGGCAAGATCACCGACTATATGGGAGCGGACAAGGTCGCGAAGCCCATTCCTCCGCTCGTGTGCATCGCCACGACGTCCGGTACCGGATCGGAAGTCACGAAGTTCACCATCATCGCGGACACCGCGAAAGACGTGAAGATGCTCATCGCATCTCCCTTCATCATCCCGACGGTGGCCGTGGCCGATCCCGCGCTTACGCTCTCCGTTCCTCCTTCCGTCACCGCCGCCACCGGACTCGACGCTTTCTGTCACGCGATCGAGGCCTTCGTGACGAAGAAAGAGCAACCGATGTGCGACGTGCTGGCCCTCAACGCCGTCCGTCTCGTCTCCGAAAACCTGCGGAAGGCGTGGTGCAACGGGGACGATCTGGAGGCGCGCGCGAACATGATGCTCGCCTCCACCCAGGCCGGAATGGCCTTCAACAACGCCTCCGTGACGCTGATTCACGGAATGTCTCGTCCGATCGGCGCGGTCTTCCACGTTCCCCACGGAATATCGAACGCGGTTCTTCTGCCCGTCTGGGCCGAGTACACCTATATCGCCAAGCCGGAAAAGTTCGCCCGTGTGGCGGAAGCCATGGGCGAACTCGTCGCCGGTCTTCCCGTCCTGGAAGCCGCCCATAAGGCGGTGGACGCGATCGTGAAGCTGTGCCGCGACGTCGAGATCCCCCCGATCCGCGAACTCATCAAGGACAAGGAGGAGTTCGAGAAGCGTCTGGAGAAGATGGCGCACGACGCCGTGGCGAGCGGAAGCCCCGGAAACAACCCTCGCTTCGTCACCGAGGCCCGCATCGTCGAGCTGTACAAGAAGGCGTATTAGGAGAACCGGAGGGGAAGACGTCCCTGTTGTCCATCTATCTCTCCCCGATAAGGAGGAAGAACGCATGAGCAAGGAAGTATCGACCGTACTTTTAGAAATAGATCTCGCCGCGGGAACGATCGGCGAAAAGTCGCTCCCGGAGAAGTGGTGGCGCGAGCATCTCGGCGCTTCGGGGGTGGCGGCGCGCCTTCTCTACGAAGAGAACGTCTACCAAGTCGATCCGCTGGGGGAGGAAAATCCGTTGGTCTTCATGAACGGGCTCTTCACCGGCACGCCGATTCCGTGCGCCTGCAAGATGTCCGTCTGCGCGAAGTCCCCCCTCACCGGTATATGGGGCGAGGCCACGGTCGGAGGCTTCTTCGGAGCCGAACTGAGAAAGACGGGGTACCAGGGGATCGTTCTCCGGGGCAAGTCGCGGAAGCCCGTCTATATTCTCGTCGAGGACAAAAATGTCAGTATTCTCGACGCTTCGTCTCTTATGGGGGCGGACACCTATGCTACGTCGGACGCTCTGAAGGAGAAGCACGGCGCGAAGCACGAAGTGGCGGCGATCGGTCCGGCCGGAGAGAAATCGGTACTGATCTCCGGAATCATGTTCGGCGGCGAGGAGACCCGCGCGGCCGGAAGGACGGGCATGGGCGCGGTTATGGGATCGAAGAACGTGAAGGCCGTCGTAATCAAGGGATCGGGAACCGTGGAGATCTTCGACCGGCCGGGGCTCGTCAAATCGATCAAAGAATCCGTCCCCGCCATCCAGGCGAACACGAAGGGGCTCTCCGACTTCGGAACCGCGGGAGGCGTCATGGCCGTCGAAGCCAACGGCGACCTCTCCATCAAGAACTGGTCCCTCGGGTCGTGGGAGGAAGGCGCGGCGAAGACCAACGGACAGCGGATCGCGGAGAGCTGTTTTATCTCGCATTACGGATGTTTCGCCTGCCCGATACGGTGCGGCAAGAACGTCAGGGTGGAAAAAGGGCCTCACGCGGGCGGTTCGGCGCACGGTCCCGAGTACGAGACCTGCGACGGATTCGGCGGAAACCTGCTGAACGACGATCTCTCGGTGATCGTCGCCGCCAACGATCTTTGCAACCGCCTCGGCTTGGACACGATCTCGACCTCCGGCGTCATCGGCTGGGCGATGGAGTGTTGGCAGGAGGGACTTATCGGTCCCGAACGGACGGGCGGGGTCGATCTCTCCTGGGGGAACGGAGAAGCCATTCTGAAGATGACGGAACAGATCGGGAGAAACGAAGGATTCGGGGCCTTCCTCGGACAGGGCGTTAAACGGGCCGCGGAGCAACTCGGCGGGCTGGCCTTGGAATTCGCCGTCCACACTAAGGGTTTGGAGTACGCCTATCACGATCCGCGCGCCTTCACGTCGATGGCGGTGAATTACTCCACGGCGAACCGGGGCGCATGCCATCTGGAAGGTTTGAGCTACTTCGCGGAGCAGGGAGCCTTCCCGCTTTCGCTCCTCGGTTTCGACAAGGAATTCACTCGACACGGATGGGAGAACAAGGCGGAGATCGCCGTGCTGATGCAGAACCTTATGGAGATGCTGAACGACCTCGGGCTCTGCAAGTTCCTGATTCGCGGAAAGGACGCCACCTGTCCCGAAACGTTCGCGAACTGGGCCGCCCTCCTCACCGGGTGGGAGTTCACCGGCGAGGATCTGATGAAGGCCGGCGAGCGCAACTTCAATCTCAAGCGCCTCTTCAGCGGAAAGCTCGGGATCAGCCGTAAGGACGACGTGCTTCCGCCGAGATTGGGCGTTCACGACAAGGGAAGCGGAGCCGCCAACGGAAGCGTCCCCGCGCTCGGAAAGATGCTCGTCGAGTACTATCGACTCCGAGGATGGAGCGCGGAAGGCGTGCCGACGAAGGACAAGCTGGCGGAACTCGGGCTCGCCTGACCCGTTTTCGGAACACGAAACACAAGAGGGAGATATCCGTTATCCGGGTATCTCCCTCTTGTCGGGTACTTCATTACCTCTCGGGGAGCGACAAGAAGTCGACGCAGAAAAATGCGGGTCGCCGAAAGGTTGTGTTTCGGAAATACACTCTACTTCGTTTTCTCCGAAAGCGCCGGAAGATTCGAGGGAGCGTTCTCCCGCTCTCCCTGCCCCCGGCAGATCTCCACCACGCGGAGCAGCGATGCCGAAAGACGTTCGCTGAGCGCGACCGTCTCTTTCAGAACCTCCCGCGCCTTGCCGCTCTCGCCGCGCCGCATCGCGTCGTGGACCGCGTGTCCTAGCCCGTGCAGCTTGTCGTGCATCGAGAGGATGCCGCTCCACAGCTCTTCGGGAGTCCCCTCGGGGCGCTCGATGAAGGAGAGGAAGATGCCGAAGCGGCAGCGCTTCGGATTCGTCTCCAGGTCCCATCGCCCCCCGTCCACGAACTTCTTCAGGTTGGCCACCCATCCTCGATGCGCCTTGATCGCGTCTTCGGCGACGTCGGCGAAGTCGTCGGCCTTCATCGCCTTGAGGACGGAGAGGCGTTCGATCAGGGCCGCGGCATCGACGGAGCCTTCCTTGGACGTCTCGTTCAGCCCTTCGGCGGTGGAGGCGAGAGAGGATATCCGCTCCTCTATGGCCTCGAAGATCGAACTCATCTTCCCCGTCTCGCGGGTGACGGTCTCGGCGGAGGCCGCCAGCTCCTCGGACGACGCGCCCAGCTCTTCGGCGCTCGCCGCGACGCGCTCCGACGAGTCGGCGATCCCCGTGATCCCTTCGAGCACAGCGGCTATCTCCGAGAGAACGGCGCGGACGTTCTCGTTGGCCTCGCTCATCCGTACGGCCATCGCCTCGACGCCTCCCGAGGTGCTGCGCACTCCGGAGACAAGCTCCTGGAGGTTTTTCGAAATCGTCGCGGCGGCCGTTTTGCTCTCTTCGGCCAGTTTACGTACCTCGTCGGCGACCACCGCGAATCCACGTCCGGCATCTCCGGCCCGCGCCGCTTCGATCGAAGCGTTGAGGGCGAGAAGGTTCGTCTGCTCGGCGATTCCCGTAATCGTGTGCACCACGTTTTGAATCACGTCGACCTTGCCGGAGAGGATGCGTGCCTCTTCGGAGAGCGTTTTCGTTTCCTCGACGACCGAAGCGAAGGTGCGCTCCATCTCGCGAAGACGGTTGTTCCCCGCGTCGGCCCTGCCGCCCGCGGAGGCGACGGCGTCGTTCAGCTCCGCGGCCAGGCGGGCCAGTCCCTGGGCGGTGGCCGAAATCTCCTCCGAGGAGGCGTACTGCGTCTCCGTGGCGTGCGAAACGTTCTGCCCCGAAGCGATTCCCTCCTTCACTCCGCCGGACATGACGGAGAACGCCTCGACGAATTCGCCGAGCTGTCGCTCAAGGCGGTAAAAGCTGAAGGTAAACTTGTGCAGTCCCTGCATGATGCGCAGAAAATGGCCGCGCATAGCCTGAACGAAGGCGTTGAGGGCCTTCGCCACGGAACTCAGTTTCGATCCGTGCGGCACGTCGACGCTCCGCCGCAGGTCCACCGTATCGTTCCTGGAAAGCCGCCCGATCCACTCGGAAACAGTGGCTGCGGGGCCCGAGCAGCCGAAGACGCTCTTCAGAAACATCAGGGCGAAGAGCAGGAGGAAGCCCGCCACGTACCACGACGCGCTCTCCTGGGAAGTTTCGGACAGAAAATAACCTCCGGCGAGCAGCAGTATCGCAAGAAAGAGGACAATATCAACCGCATTCTCCCTGAACACGCTTCGTATCTTCATATGTGAACACACCTCCAACGATTATCTTCAGGAAACGATACCACACCTCTCCCCGAAAAAGAAGCGAGCGATCCCGAATCCCTCTATAAAACCGGCGACCGCCCCGACCTCCTATTCGGTTTACTTCACCCGCATCGAGTTCAATATCACCGAGATCGAGCTGAACGCCATCGCGCCCTCCGCGATGACGGGGTGGAGCAGCGCGCCCATCGCGAGCGGGATGGCGATCACGTTGTAGGCGAAGGCCCAGAAGAGGTTCTGCCGGATCACCGTGAAGGTCTTGCGCGAGATGGCCACCGCGTCGGCGAGGCGCGAGATGCCGCCCTTGACGATGACGATGTCCGCGCTGTCGATGGCGAGGTCCGTCCCGGAGCCGATCGCCACGCCGATGTCGGCCCCCTTGAGCGCGGCGGCGTCGTTCATGCCGTCGCCCGTCATCAGCACCTTGCCGCCTCGCGCCTGGAGGTTCCGCACAAGGTCGAGCTTGCCGTCCGGGCGGACGCCCGCGCGCACCTCGGCGATGCCCACGCGGGCGGCCACGGCCAGGGCCGTCTTCTCGTTGTCGCCGGTCGCCATCACGCAGGAGATACCCATCTCCGAGAGGCGGCGTATTCCTTCGATCGCGTCCTCGCGCAGAGGGTCCTCCACAGCGACGAAGCCCGTTACGGAGTCGTCGTGCCGGACCTCGACCACCGTCCGTCCGAGCGCGAGATGGGCGTCGTACTTCGACGCATCCTCGGGACGCCCGACGAACCAGGTCGTGCCCGCGACCTTTCCGCGCACGCCCTCGCCGGTGATTTCCTCGAGGTCGGTCACCGGGAGGCGTTCGTCGGACGCGGCGGCGATGGCCTTGGCGAGCGGGTGGTTCGAGAAGGCTTCAAGCGACGCCACGGCCGCCAGCGCCTCGGGAGAAAGGTTCGTTTCCACGACCGTCGGTTTTCCCTCGGTGATGGTGCCGGTCTTGTCCAGCACCGCGACGGTGACGTCGCGCGCCGTCTGGATGGCCTCGGCGTTGCGGATGATGAGCCCCTTCTTCGACGCCGCGCCCGTCCCGGTGATCAGGGCCATCGGCGTCGCCAGCCCGAGCGCGCAGGGGCACGCGATGACGATGGTGGTGATGAAGGCGAAGATGGAGAGCGAGAGCGGATCGCGGAGCGAGGTCGCCCACGGAAGGAAACGCGCCGCGCCGTCGAGGAAGGGCGAAAGGCGTCCGGCCTGGAAGTACCAGAAGACGCCGCTGACAAGTGCGAGCGTCGCCACGCCCGGCACGAAGTAGTTGGTCACGCGGTCGGCGAAGGCCTGAATCGGCACCTTCGCCCCCTGGGCCTCCTGGATCAGCGAGACCATCTGCGCGAGGAAGCTGTCCTCGCCCACGCGGGTGGCGCGGATGCGCACGGCCCCGGTGAGGTTCAACGAACCTCCGGTGACGCCGTCGCCCGCGTTCTTGGTCACGGGGAGCGATTCTCCGGTGATCATGGATTCGTCCACCGACGTGGTCCCGTCGAGCAGCTCGCCGTCGCTCGGAAGGCGCTCGCCGGGCTTCACCAGCAGCGTCATCCCCTCCTTGACGGCCTCGATGGGGATCATGATCTCATGCCCCTCGCCGTCGAGTACGCGGGCTTCTCTGGCCTGGATGGAGAGCAGCGCGCGGATCTCCTTCGACGCCTTGTCCCTCAGGCGCGACTCGATGTATCGCCCGGTGATGTGGAGCGCCATGATCATCGCGCCCACCGCGCCGAACGACACCACCGGAAAGCCGGCGAAGGCGAAGGCCGCCGTCGCCCACGCCGCCACCGAACCGGAGACCACCAGCACATCCATGTTCGCGTGGAAGTGCGAAAGGGCGATCCACGCCCCCTTGATGGAGTCGCGCCCCGCCCAGAAAATGGCGAGCGCGCCGCCGAAGAACTCCAGCGGATGGTAGAGCGGCACATGCTGCCCGACCATGTGGAAGACCATCAGCGTCATCAGCGGGGCCGTCACCAGCCAAGAGAGCGCGAGGTTCTTCTTCGTCTTCAGGTAGCGGGTCTTCTCCAGGTCCTCGGCGCGCTCCTCCGAGACCGAGTATCCCGCCTTTTCGACCGCCTGAACCAGCTCTTCTTTCGGAATCTCCCGGTCGGAGACCACGAAGGCGGTTTCGGTGGCAAGGTTCACCGCCGCGAAACGTACGCCCTCCACCTTGCCGAGCGAACGCTCGACCATCCGCGAACACGTCGCGCACGTCATCCCCGTGACGACGATGCTCGTCTTGAACTGCCGCTGTTCTTTATCGTTCATGGATTCTTCCTCCGAATACCGAAATGTGCCCTAAACCGGGCGTCGGCGGACGGGACGTTGGAGAAGCAAAAACTCCCGTCCGCTCCACGCGGTTTTTTTCGATGCGCTACGCTTCAAGCGTCGCGTCGTACCCCGCGTCCTCGATGACCGCCTGTACAGAGGCCGCGTCCTGCGCCTCCGCGGTCACCTTCTTCAACTCGACCGAGACGTCGAACTCCTGTACCCCCGCAGCCTCCAGGGCTTTGGTTATGCGCATCTTGCAGTGGTTGCAGGAGATATCGGGAACCGAAAAAACAAACTTCGCCATTGGAACACCCTCCTCGTGATCGTATGTTCGACATCATAAACTCTATCGCTTTTGTAGTATATACCACTGCGGGTATTTTTGCCAGAGGGTTGAAAAGAAATTCAATAAAATGGCTGATTCGGGCGAGCGGTGCAAATATCTTTTGAACGAGCATGCGAGGGCGTTAGAGGGGAGAGCGGAAAACCTCCCCTCTTTCGGCTTTCGCTTCTTCGTATTTTTTTTGGAAGACTCGGCAAGTTTTTTAATTTCCCGCTTGACTCTGACATGATGTGAAGGTTTATTATGTGCCCGTGGGAAAAAAACGATCCTGATCGCTGCGTGGGGCGCGCTGTCGCTTTTTGCGCCCATAGTTGTTTCTATGCTGAAGATCATAAGGAAATACATTCATATCATTAGGAGGCGTCGACGATGGAAAAGAAACCCGTACGGAACGATGGAAAGATTCATGAGGAAGACTCGAAGAAAAAGAAGAAGCCCGACGAAATGGACGAGGGCGAACTGAACGGCGTCGCGGGCGGCGAGGGAATGGATACGGGGACTGTACTCAAGCCGAAATGACGTGGACGGACGGAGGGCTCTCCGTTCGCCGGAGTACCGAAGGCGTATCGAAAGGGTGATCGACGGTGAAACGAAGAAACCTCTTTTTCATAAAATGTTTTTATCTCTGCTCTTCTTGAGCTTCGGAAGCGCCGAGGCCAAGATGTGGACCGCGACGAAGGGAGCCGACGACGGGAGCGTCGATGACGTGGAGGAACGTGGTGGCGGACAACGGCCCGTACGACCACAACCGCGAGGTCGGCGTCGTGACCTTCCGGGTGTGCTCCGTCCGCGCGGAGGCGCTCCAGCGGCAAGGGGGCGGCGGAGGCGGGTGCGCGACTGCGGGAGGCGCGAACGTATGGGCCGCGCTGCTGCTCTTCGTGCCCTTCGTTGCCGTCGAACGAGGAAACCTCGGGCAGCGGCCAAGGAGATAAATCCGCATCGTTCACGTCGTATACGACGATTGCCGAAACCCCCGCTCCGGATTCCGGAACGGGGGTTTCGGCCTTTCCGCAATGACTATTGAATGAACGTGTCGTCGCCCCCGACGCCGAATACCGCTCTATATCCGGCGCCCTCGATGAGTTCGCGGATCGTCTCCGCGTCCCCTCCCTCCACCGCGACGGTCTTCGAGTCCGGAGAAATATCGAACTCCTTCAGCGCTGCGGCTTCCAGAGCGTTGGCGATACTGTTTCTGCAGTGTTCGCAGGACATGTCCGGGACGGAAAAAACAAACCTCGTCATAGCGCAGCCACCTCCTCATAAATTTACTTTGAATTGCATTTATTATACTACAAACGTGTCGATATGTAAAACACGAGATTCTTCAATAACGCGATTTGTCTCGTCGGCGGGTGAAATACGCTTCCGGCGCCGAAGTCTCGGACGATCGATTTGCGCTTGCATAATGAGCGGCGGCGGTCGATAATTGAAAAAGAAGCCTTTGCCGCCGGCGCATGTGCGGTAGGAGAGGGCTTTCGTTTATGAGAAATTCTCGCGGGGAGATGCGCCTATGCCTCTACGGAAAAAATTCTTTCTGTCGGCGATGGTTACGCTGACTCTGGTGCTGCTTCTCTCCGGCGTCACGTCGAACCACACGACCATGAAGGCGTTCCGGAACGTCGAACGCCAGTTCTTTCGTCAGGATATGGCGCGCGTTCAAAACCGTCTGGACGCGGAGCTTCAGATACTGCGGCATTACGCCGCCGACTGGGGCGCATGGGACAGCATGTACTTCTTTATGGAAGCGCCGAATCCTCTTCGTTTCGACGAGATCATCGACGGAGCAAGTCTCCGCGCCCTCGACATCGACCTCGTCGTTCTTTTCGACGAGACGCCGCGTCCCGTCGTCGCCTTCGCGGTCGGTCCGCACGGGGATGCCGAGCCTCTTTCCAAGCCCATGCTGGACGCGCTGGAGCGGCAGGCGGCTCTTCTTGCGGAGAGGGCGAGGGAGGGGGCGTTCGACTATGTACTCGCGATGGAGCAGGGAGTGTTCCTCGTCGGCGTCAGCCCCGTCCTTACGACGAACAGAACCGGCCCTCCGCGCGGTCTGATGCTCCTCGGGGCATTTATGGTCAACCGGCTTCCTGCGATGCGGACCGCCCTGGGTACCGACTTCGATGTGTTGCCGCTCCCCTCCGCCGATCTCCCGGAGCGATCTTCGGGGGACGTGGCGCTCGTTCCCGGCGAAAGCGGCGAGGCGCTCGTCTGGCAGCGCAGAGGGAACGCCGCGGTGCGCATCGCCGCCCCGAGAACCATCTACGACAAGGGGCGAGACGCCGTCGCGGCGTCGTATTTCTGGGTCGTTCTCGGCGGCGTCGGCATTCTCGCCGTGGTCACGCTGCTGCTGGAGCATTTCGTCCTCGCCAGGATCAAGCGCCTCCGCACGATATCCGACGCCATCGCCGCCGAAGGGCTGATCAGGGTGCGCGTCCCGCTTGAGGGCAACGACGAGATCACCTCTCTCTCCCGTTCGTTCAACTCGCTGCTGCACACGCTGGAAAACCTGGTGATAGACATTCCCGACGCGCTCTTCCTCGTGGACGCGCAAGGCGCGATCGTGCTCACCAACGGAGCGGCGCAGGCCGCCTTGGGGCACGACGGCGACACGGATCTGCGCGGAAGAGATATCTCCACTTTTCTGGGGGAAGAACGGAGCGAACCGTACGGAAATCCTGACGCCCTCGGGGGGGTGCGCGAGGGGGAACAGGCCGTCTTCGAGGCGACGCTTCTCCGCATGGACGGCTCGCTCGTCCCGGTGGAGGTGCACCGGCGGAACATCGAGTTCGAGGACCGCGCCCTCTCTCTGCTTCTGGCGCGCGACCTCACCGAACGAAAGCAGTTCGAGGAACGTCTGGCGAAAAAGGCGTACTTCGACGACATGACCGGCCTGCCCAACCGCAACTCCTTCATCGGGGCGCTGAACCGGGCGCTCCATGCGCGGGAAGCGCTTTCCGTCGCTGTGCTCAACATGGACCACTTCAAGCTGATCAACGCCCAGGTCGGCAATCTGAACGGCGACCGCGTCCTCATGACCGTCGCGGAGAGGATCTCCAAGCTTCTGGAGCCGCCCGCGCAGGCGTACAGGACGGGCGGCGACGAATTCGCCGCGCTCATGCCGTCCGGCGAAACGCAGGAAGAGATCCCCATGCTGGTCGAACGGATCGGAAAAAGCGTGGCCGCTCCGTGCGTCTTGGGAAGCGAGTCCGTCTTCCCCAGCGCGAGCATCGGCGTGGTGACCGACATCTCGAACAGCGGTTCATCCGCGGAGGTCATCGACGCGGCGCTGCACGCCATAGCGCAGGCACGAAAGAACGGCCTCGGCAGGGTCGCCTACTACCTGCCCCCGGATTCCGCGCCGGACGCGGGAGGGAAGGGCAATATCCTGACGCTGCAGGCGGAGATGAACAGCGCGCTGGAGAAGGACGAGTTCATCCCTTTCTTTCAACCCGTTCATTCGATCGATTCGGGGAAGCTCAAGGGATTCGAAACGCTGGCTCGCTGGCGTCACCCGCAGAAGGGAATTCTCCCTCCGGCCGCCTTCATCCCGCAGGCCGAGCATACGGGGTCGATCACCGCCCTCGACGCCCGCATGATGGAGCGCGCCCTCGAAGCGCTCGCCGCGACGCGCGCTCTGGCCCCCTCGTCCCGCCTCTTCTTCACGTCGAACGCGTCCTCTCTCTTTCTGAGGAATCCCGCCGTGGTGGAAAGCGTGAAGTACTTGCTTCAACGCGCCGCCGTCGACCCGACGCTTCTCACGCTCGAAGTGACCGAGAGCGCGCTGATAGAGAATCTGGACGAGGTGCACCGAAAGCTCGATCTGCTGAAGGCGTGCGGCGTCAGGATCGCGCTCGACGACTTCGGAACGGGGTACTCCTCCCTCCAGTATATCCACAGTCTTCCGTTCGACAGCATCAAGATCGACAGGTCGTTCGTCAGCAGAATCTTCAATTGCACGAAGACGGAACGGATGATCCGGACGATCATCGCAATGGGGGAGGATCTCGGATTCACCATCGTGGCGGAGGGCGTGGAGACGGCGGAGCAGCTGTCGTGGCTGAAAAGCGCGGGGTGCTCCATGGCGCAGGGGTACTACTTCTCGCAGCCCGTCCCATGGAGCGAAGCGGAAACGATGATACGAGGGGGTGCGGCGGAATGAAGCGATGTCTGTTCCATGCGATGCGGTGTGTTCTGGCGGCGGTGGCGGCGGTCGTGTTTTTCGTACCGGAGGGGAGCGGAGCCGACGGGCGTCTTGTCGTTTTCGCGCTCAACGACGTGCACAGCCAGCTTCTTCCGGTGACCACGAAGGTGAAAACGACCACGGTGCTCTTCGGAGGGCTTGCGCATGCGGTCGGCGTGATCGCGGAACAGCGCGCCGCCGAGAAGGACCCCGTGCTCGTGCTTCAGGCCGGGGACGCGGTCGCCGGACTCATGTGGAGGCTCTTCTCCGGCGAGCCGGAGTTCGCCGCGCTGGAGCGTGCGGGCGTGCAGGCGGGGACCCTCGGCAATCACGAGTTCGATTACGGCGCGGAGCACCTGAAAAAAGCGCTCGCTCGCACGTCGATGCGCATGGTGTCGTCGAACCTTGCGTTCGACGACGACTTCCTGAAGCGGAGGGTGGGGGCGCGTGCGATGCTGCGGGCGGGAGATCTTAAGGTCGGCGTTTTCGGACTGGCCTCTCCGAACCTTTTCGCGCTGGCGGGAGCCGGCGATTCCGTAAAGGTGGACGCCGGCCTGCGTGAAGTCTCGGAAAAAACGATCGAAGAGCTTCGGCGCGAGGGCGCGGACGTCGTCATTCTGCTGAGCCGTCTCTCCGACGAAGAGAACGAGGCTCTGGCGCGGACGGTGGAGGGAATCCACGCCGTGCTGGGAGGTTCCTCGCACGTCGAGCTGCACGAGACGCATCTCGTCGAGGGGCCGAACGGCTGGAAGACGGCGATCGGACGGGCCGGCGCGTACTGCGCTTTCGTCGGAAGACTTCGCCTCTCGGTGAAGAACGGACGGCTGCGGGAGGGCGAGACGGAGTGGAGCCTGCTCCGCGTGACACCGAGGACGGAGCCGGACGACGGAGTGATGGCGATCGCTCTGGAATACGAACGCAGACTGAACGAGGCGATGCTGTTCACCATCGGGAGCTTCTCCGACAGCGCCGACGCGCGCGCGCAGACGGTGCGGACCAGGGAATCCGCCCTCGGAAACCTGATCGCCGACGCGCTCCGCCTGCGCATGAAGACGGACATCGGCATCGTCAACGGAGGGGGAATCCGGGGAGACAAAATCTTCCCCGCGGGGAGCGTCTCCCGGAAAACGTTGGCCGAGATCCTCCCCTTCGACAACGAGATCCACATCGTCACCCTCACGGGCGAACAGCTGCGGAAGGTCTTCGAAATATCCGCGTCGTCGCTCGTCGGAAAGGACGACAGATATGAATCCGCTCTTCGGACCTACGCGGGCGGTTTTCTCCAGATCTCGGGCGCGCGCGTCGCGTATTCGCTTTCCGGGAAGCCGACGCTGATCGACGCGGACGGCAGGGTGAGCGAGTGGGGGAACAGGGTGAAGAGCCTGCACGTGGAGCGGGGCGGGGCGTGGTCGCCGGTGGAGGACGACGCCGTGTACACCGTCGCCGCGAACTCGTGGACGGCGACCGGGGGCGACAGGTATTCCGTCCTTCGCGACGCCCCGCAACTGAATACCGATTTCAAAGACCTCGACGTATTCGCCGATTACATCGCGGAACAGCCCGGGGGGCGCGTCCGCCTGCTCACGGACGGCAGAATCGTTGTGGAGAAAGAGTAGGAAGAGGTCTCCGAACGCCCCTTTCGCTGCCGGGCGTACCCGATCTCTTGCCGAAAGGGAACGTCCGCGGCGACTTTTTCAGGGGGACGCTTTTTCGGCGTTCCCCTTCTTTTTTATGCGACACCCCCGCCAAAGAAGAGCCGCATCTGTCAAATCCATCGTTCTTTTGCTATTATTGTCAAGAATTTCGCCTTCTTCGCCGAGGGCGAACAGCTTGCCGCCCCGAAAAGGAGGGAATATCCCGGGTTATGCGCATTATGCCTATTCCGCGCCATCCACGCCCCCGGAGGCGCTGCGCGACGTCGGGATTCGCATGGTTCCTCGGAGGGGCGCTTCCAGGTAATCGTCGTCGATGAAACAATCGACAAGCGTTCTCGTAGTAGAGCACGATCCGATGCTCCTTCTTCTCGAAAGCGAATGCATCGCGCGCATGGAAGGCTTCGCGGTTCGAGGGAACGTTTCCACGCTGCCCGCGTTGAAAAAACACCTTCTTTCGCCGAGATGCGGTTACGACATCGTGCTCCTGAATCCGTTCCTTCCGTTCGACGCTCTTTCCCAGGCGCTCGACGCGCTCCGCTCGAGAGGAGGAGCGGTCATCGTCGTTTCCCGCTGTTCGCGCTCCGCGTTCATCGCAACCGCCTATCTGTACGGCGCATTCGACTACATTCTCGCGCCCTTCGATCCTTACAGGCTTCAAGCGTCTCTGCTGGAATGCAGGCGCTATATCCGCCGCCTCGCGTCGCTTCCCGCCTCGGCGACCCAACGGCAGATAGACGCGCTTCTGGAACGACGCAAGGCGGTCGCGGCCCCCGCTTCCTTCGGAAGTCCGCCGAAAACGCCCGACCATCATCGATTGGTGGAAACGATGCGAATTCTTTCCGAGGCGGAAACTCCGCTCTCCCTCGCCGAAGTGGTTCGGAAGTCTTCGATGTCCCGAAGCAGCGTCTGGAGGTGTCTTCGTCATCTGGAGGCGAACGGCTTCATAGGAAGCAGACAGGAGTACAAAGGCGTCGGGCGCCCTTCGATTCACTTCTTCCCGCTGGAGCTTTCGAAGACGTTCCCGCGCGTTTTTCTTGAAACCAATGAACAAAAGTAGAAATCAATAGACGAAAGTCTTTCCCTCCGCCCCTCTCTCCATATTTAATAGGAAGGCGTCTTGCGGGAGGAAGCGCAAAACGTCTTCTCCGGAGAAACCAGCGCGCGTCAGGAGCCGTATGAAGAAGAAAATATCCGTTCTCGTAGTGGAGCGGGATCCGATGCTGCTACTTCTTGAAAGCGATTTCGTCGAACGAATCGGGAGCTTTCGGGTATGCGGAAGGGCGACCTCCCTGCATGAACTCGAACAGTTTTTTCGCTTTTCTTCGAAGACGCCGGAGCTTGTGCTTTTGGAGCCGTTTTTGCCGTATAACTCCCTCTCGAAGGCGATGCGCCTTCTCCGTTCGACGGAACGGCGCGCGGAAGTGATCGTGGTTTCGCTCTGCTCGGAGAGTTCCGTCGTCGCCGAGGCCTTTTCCATGGGAATTTTCGACTACATCGTCAAACCGTTCGAGATCGAAAGATTCAGACGGTCGATGCTCGGCTTCGAACGCTACTTCTCCGGACTTTCCGCCCTTCCCGACGATATGTCTCAGGAGCGGATCGACCGCCTCTTCCGGCGGCGCGCCATGACGGAAGAGCCTCTCTTTCGGGATCCGCCGAAAAATCTGAACCGCGAGACGGCCATGCGGGTTCTGGATGTTCTGTACCGGACTTCGGAACCGCTCTCCGCCGTGGAGGTCGCCGACGATTCAAAACTCTCCAGAAGCACCGCGCGACGGTATCTGATCTACCTCGCGGAAGAAGGACTGATCGGGTGCGAAGAAGAACAGGGCGTCACCGGTCGACCGCGTATCCGTTATTTCCCGCTGCTGAGGAGCCGCCTCTCGGATTCATGAACACGGGAAGGAGGACGCGCGGACGGTTTCCCGTACGAGCGACCTCCGAACGACCTCCGTTGTCCCGGTTCTCGTGAAATAAAAGAGCGAAAGCAAAAATAAATAGGTGAAAGTATTGCGTATTCAAATGCGAACTGGTCTAATGTACCCTACGCATCCGGATGAATGAAAACGTATTACGTCATATTTTTAAATTTACAGAAGGCGGGAAGGGAAACGTCCGTACATTCTCTTCGGGGATGGAATTCGCTTCATGGATGTCCGGCGCGCGAGAGCGGCGCGCCGTGGGCGAAGATCGGAAAGATTCTTCGCCCATATGTTCCTCGTGTTCGTATGAGGCGATCCTTCGGAGCGCTTCGGCGTCAAGAGGAAAAAAATTACTTTTGCGGGGAGGAAACAACGAATGCATGTTCTGCGCAGTATGAAAACCAGAGGGAAAATTTTACTTCTCATAGCCGTCATGACCGTCTTGTTGACGGCGGTAGGGTATACGGGCTATTACTTCAACGCGCGGAGCGATCGCAATCTCGAAGATCTGTACGACGAAGTCCTTCTCCCCACCACATGGCTTTTCGACAGCCTCGTCCATATCAGAAGCATACAGGCCAACACCTATGCTTTCATGCTGACCGAGGACGAGGAGGAGAACGACGCTCTCGCGGCCGACATAGCTCGGCGGCGGGAAGCGATAGACCACTATCTGGAAAGCTTCTCCAAGAGCGAACTCTCCGACTATGAAAAGGAGCTTTTCGCTCGTTTGAAACGAGCCGTCGAGCGATTCAGGGAGACCTCCCGCGCCACTGAACGCCTTGCCGCGTCGAATAAAACGCAAGAAGCGTACGAGCAGTTCCGCTCGGAAGTCGCGCGACATCTCGACGAATACCAGACCTTGCTCCGGACTTTGGTGGAACACAAACGAAAAATCGCCGAGGAGACGCAAAAGGCGAACGCCGCCGCAGCGGCGACGGCGTTCCTTCTGATCGTCGGCATCTCCGCCGGCGCGGTCTTCTTCGCGTTGTTGCTCGGACTCTTCATCGCCTCGCGGATCGCGAATCCGCTGAACCGCCTTCGAGCCGGAGTCGAGCGCTTCGCCGAAGGCGATCTGACCGTGGAGTTCCGCTCGGACGGAAAAGACGAGATCGCGATGATGGGAGGAAGCCTCTCCATGATGGGCGAAAAGCTGCGCGACTCCATGCGCGCCATGTCCGAGGCCGCAGAACGCCTCGGACATAATGCCGAGGAGTTTTCCTCTCTCGCGGAGGAGTCGAACGCGGGAGTGGAGGAATCCCGCGCCGGCGTGGACAACGTGTCTTCGCAGATGGAGAGCCTCGCCGCGGCAAGCCAGGAGATCAACGCGTCGGTCGAGGAGGTCGCGGGCGGAGCGCAGTCGTCGGCGCGGAAGAGCACGGAGATGGCGGGCGAAGTGGAACGGGCGAGGAGCGCCGGAGAAGAGGGAATGAGCGCCGTCGGGAAGGTTGTGGCAAGCATCGAGAGCGTCGCCGAGGATTCGGAGAAGGCGGCTGCGGAGGTGCGCGATCTCGGCGAACGAGCCAGAGAGATACAGAGTTTCGTCGTCCAGATAGGCGGCATCGCGGACCAGACGAACCTGCTGGCGCTGAACGCCGCCATCGAGGCGGCGCGCGCCGGGGAGGCGGGGAGAGGGTTCGCGGTCGTCGCGGAGGAGGTCCGCAAACTGGCCGAGGAGAGCAACGAAGCCGCGAAGAAGATCGCCGATCTCGCCGGAGGGATCACGAAAGATCTGGACAAGGTCGTATCCTCCTCCGAGGGCAACGCCCGGGACTCTCGCCGGTCCAGCGAGCTGGCGCGCGAGACGAAGGGGACGATAGGGCAAATGATGGAGGCGCTGGCGCGCATCTCGACGGCGACGCAGGATCTGGCGGCCGTCTCCGAGGAGCAGGCCGCGTCGAGCGAGGAGATTGCGAGCGCCGTCCAAAACATAGTATCCCGCGTGAGCGTAGCCGCTTCTTCGTCCGAAATGGTCCGCGGCCAGATGACCGAGGTGGGAACGTCCGCCGAGCGCGTCGCGCAGGGGTCGGAGGATCTCGCGACTCTTTCCGAAGAGCTGACGAAGCTGGTGCGCCGCTTCAAGTTCGACATGGGAGACGACGCTCGCGGCGGCTTGATCCCCTTGGAGGCGAAAACGCATAAAAAATAACCGCTTCCCGCAGGAAGAATTTTCCGCAACACGTCGAAACGGCGCGACGGGAGCGTTCGAGGCAAGGAACTTGTCTCGCCGGGACGCCCTCGTCGCGCCTTGACAAGTATGCGCGTTCTTGGAGAACAGGGCTCTTCTCCACAGCGTTTTCAAGATTTTCTCAAGGAGATGCGCGTATGTCTCTACAAAAAAAGTTTTTCCTGTACCTGGTCGCAATGCTCACATTGACGCTGCTGTTCACATCCGTCGAGTCCAGGCGTACGACGGCGAAGGCGTTTCAAGAAGTGGAACGGCAGTTCTTCCGCCAGGACATGGCGCGGGTTCAGAATCTGCTGGACGCCGAACTGCGGATGTTGCGCCGCTACGCCGTCGACTGGGGAGCGTGGGACGATATCCACGCCTTCATGAAGGGGAAAAATCGGGCTTGTTTCGGAGAGATCATCGCCGGCGGTACGTTGCGGGCTCTGGATGTCGATCTTCTGATCTTGTTCGACGAGGAACTTCGACCTGCGGCGGCCCTCTCCGTCGGTCCCGACGGAGAGGAGGAAGACGTCGCGGAGGTCTTGCTGGAGGAGCTTTCCGCGCAGGCGTCCGTTTTGAGGGAAAAGGCGGACCGGAAGGGCGCGGACGCCGTCCTGACGCTGGGGGGCGTCCCCTTTCTGGTCGGGTTCGCCCCCGTGAACACAAACGATAGAATCGGACCTTCCAGGGGACTGCTGCTCGCGGGCGCCGCGCTGGAGAACCGCCTGCCCGCCATGAGGGAGAGTCTCGGCGCCGAATTCGATATTCTCTCCGAAGGACCGGAGGAGTCGCCGGAACGGTCTTCCTGCGATGTCCTGATCGCGGCGGACGCGAACGGCGAAGCGTTCGTCTGGCAGGCAAGAGGAGAGAATCGCTTCCTCAGAATCCACGCCCCTCGAACCATCTACCTGAAGGGCAAGGACGCGATTTCCGCCTCCTACTTGCTGATTCTGCTCAGCGGCGCGGCTATTCTCTTCGCGGCGACCCTACTGCTGGACAGATTGGTTATCTTCAGACTGCAACGTTTCCGCATGATATCCGATACGATCGCTGCGGAAGGAGCTATAGAACTTCGCGTTCCCGTATGCGGAGGCGACGAAATAACGGCGCTCGCGCGTTCGTTCAATTCTCTGCTGCGCACTCTGGAAACGCTGGTGATGGATATCCCCGACATTCTTCTGGTCGTCGACGCCGAGGACTTGCTCGTACTTGCCAATACGGCGGCCAAAACCGCGCTCGGGCGCAAGGAAGACGAAGATGTGAAAGGAATTCGGCTCTCAACCTTGCTCGACAGGAACATCGAAGACTCCTATACCAAGCACGGCGTTCATGGAGTACGGGAATACAAGAAGAGAAACATCTTCGAGGCCCGTCTGCTCCGCGCCGACGGAAGCTTCCTGTCGGTCGAAATTCATCGGAGAATCATCGATTTCGGCGATCGCCCTCTTCATCTCCTTCTGGCCAGGGATCTGACGGAGCGAAAAAAACTCGAAGAGCGCCTCGCGAAAAAGGCGTATTTCGACGATCTCACGGGGTTGCCCAACCGCAACGCGTTCGTCAGAGCACTGAACAGGACTTTGCACAAGCGCGAGCCTTCCCAACCGCCGTCGTCCGTCGCCGTCGTCAACATGGACCATTTCAAACTCGTCAACGCACAGGTCGGCAACTTCAACGGCGACAGAATTCTTCTGGCTACGGCCGAAAGAATCGGGAATTTTCTTCTTCCCCCCGCGCGGCTCTACCGAACCGGAGGAGACGAGTTTTCCCTGTTGCTTCCGTTTTCGGGCGACAGGGACAAGGAGCTATCGCCGCTGATGGAGCGCATTCGGAAAGCCGTCGCCGAACCCCATGCGGCGGGTATGGAGACCGTTTTTCCGAGCGCGAGCATCGGCGTGGTGGAAAATATCTTCGAAAAAAGAACAGCTTCCGAGGTTATCGACGCCGCCTTATACGCATTGGCGCAGGCGCGAAGAGAAGGGTTGGGGCACGTCGCGTACTACGAGACGCCGAACTCGGCGACGCGAGAGACGAGCGTCCCGAATATTCTCACTTTTCAGGCGGAACTGCGCGCCGCATTGAGAAACGACGAATTCGTGCCGTTCTTTCAGCCGGTTCATTCGTTGGATACCATGAAGCTATGCGGTTTCGAAACGCTCGCCCGGTGGCGGCGCCCCGGAAAGGGTTTTCTCCCTCCGGCGTCCTTCATTCCTCACGCCGAACACACCGGTTTGATCGCCACTCTCGACGTCATGATGATGGAACACGCTCTGCGCGCGATCGTTTCGGCGAATATGCTTTCGGCCTCGCCGATTTTTTTCACGGCGAACGCGTCTTCGATCTTTCTGAGGGGCGTCGCCGCGACGGAAGCCGTGGAGTTTATCCTCGACGCCGTCGGAGCGGACGCCACGCTGTTCACGCTGGAGATGACGGAGAGCGCGCTGATCGAAAACCTGGACGAGGTCCGCGAAAAACTTGAACGCCTGAAACGCAGCGGCATCAAAATCGCTCTCGACGACTTCGGAACCGGCTACTCCTCCCTCCAGTACGTCAACCGCCTGCCGCTGGACTGCATCAAACTGGACAAGGCGTTCGTCGGGCAGATTCGCCAGTCCCGAAAAACGGAGTATATGATGCGGTCGATCATTTCCATGGGACGCGATCTCGGGCTCGATATCATCGCGGAGGGAGCGGAAACGGCCGATCAGGTGGAGTGGTTGAAAAACGCGGGGTGCGCAAAGGTTCAGGGGTACTACTTTTCGCGTCCGGTTCCCTGGGACGAGGCCGAGAAGATGATACGGAAGGCGTGATCTTTTGAAACGAACCCGGGCGGGGGACGGTTGCGCCATCCATGCCGTTCCCCGCCCGCCGATGCTCCGCAGGGAGAAGAATACGTCGAATAGAAGCACGGAACGTTTGAAAAAAAACAGTCTCCACGATGAATAAAGTTTTTGTTGCGGAACACGTCGTTCAGGGCGATAATAAACTAAGAGAATTTTTTGCATGTTTCTTCAGACCGCTGCGATCGCATTCTCTCGGCGGACGACGTATTATTCGAGGAGATCGCCCATGCCCCTGCGCAGACTGTTCATGCTTCTGATGATGCTTATGCTGGCTCTTGTACTCGTACTGACCTCATTCACGTCGAGAAGGACGACGCTCAAAGCGTTCGACGACGTGGAGCGCCGTTTCTTCATTCAGGACATGGCGAGGGTTCAGAACCGCCTGGACGAGGAACTCCGAGTGCTGCGGAATTATGCGGCGGATTGGGGCGCCCGGGACAGCCTGTACTCCTTCGTGGAGAAGGGCGGCAGTCCCCGGTATGACGAGATGTTCGACGGGCCGACGATGCTTGCTTCCGGCATGGAGTTGTTCTTGATTTTCGACGCCGAACGGCGCCTCCTTCTCTCTTGCTTCGAAGGGGAGTGCGCAGCGGAGCAGCGGGCCCCCGATCGCCTGGCCGATGGTGTGGAGAGGGCCGTTCCTTCGCTGACGGAGCGCTCCCTTGGCGGAGCTTTCGCCGAGATCCTGCTGCTCGGCGACGAGGTCTACCTGTTCGGGGTCGCTCCGGTGCTGATGACGAACAGGAGGGGGCCGCCGCAAGGAATGCTCCTCATCGGGAGGGCGCTGGAGAATCTTTTGCCCGAGATGCGGGAAAACCTCGGCACGAAGTTCGACGTCCTTCCGGGACGCCCCGAGGGTGTTCCGGACCGCTCGGCGGGAGATGTACGGATTTTTTCCGGAGAAGGTGACGGCGCGGCCGTATGGCAGGGAAGAGGGAACGGAATCTCCATCCGAATCGATGTCCCCAGAGTCATCCACCAGCGGGGGCTGGAAGCCGTCGAAGCGTCGCGTCTTTGGATTCTGCTTACCGGCGCGGGGATTTTCGGCCTGGTGCTGCTTCTCCTCGACAGAGTGATTCTGCGCCGCCTGCGGAAGCTTCGCGAGGTCTCCGAGCGAATCGTCGCCGGAGAGTCGCTGGCGCTGCGGGCGGCCGAAGAGGGGCCCGAGGAGATCTTCGCGCTCTCGCGCTCGTTCAATTTACTGTTGCAGACGCTGCACGATCTCGTGATGAATATCCCCGATCCTTTCATCCTCGCCGACGCCGACGGCGGCATCACGCTGGCCAACGATGCGGCGCACGCCCTCCTGAGCTACGGGACCGACCTTAAAGGAACCCCGCTCTCTTCCGTTCTCGTCAAGAAAGAGGACGACCCCCGCGCGGGAAAGAGAGCCGCGGAAAAGGATGCGGATGCGAAGGAGGGGCGAAGCGTCTTCGAGGCGTCGTTCGTCGGAGCGGACGGTTCGCTGCTTCCCGTCGAAGTGCACCGCCGGAACTTCACGTTCGGCGCGCGCCCCCTGTCGCTTTTTCTGGCGCGCGACCTGAAGGAGCGCAAGCAGTTCGAAGAGCGCCTCGCACGGAAAGCGTATTTCGACGATCTCACCGGGCTGCCGAACCGTCACTCGCTCCTCAAGGCGGTCAACCGCCTTCTGAACGACGGAACCAGGACGCGCACCTTTTCGCTCGCCGTGATCAATATGGACCACTTCAAGCTTGTCAACGTCCAAGTCGGCAACCTGAACGGCGACCGGATTCTTCTGCTGATCGCGGAGAAGATCAAGGCGCTTCAGGAGCCCGAGGCGCAGCTCTTCAGGACGAGCGGCGACGAGTTCGCGCTGCTCTTTCCCCTTCCGGAGGGCGGCGAAAGCGAGGAGATGCTCCTGATGGATCGAATCCGCAAGGCCATAGCGACGCCGTGCGAGGTGGGGGACGAGACCGTCTTCCCTTCGGCCAGTATCGGGGTGCTCGCCGATATCGCCGAAGGGAAAAACGCCTCGGGGGCGATCGACGCCGCGCTCCACGCGGTGACGCAGGCAAGGAAGAACGGCATCGGTCATGTCGCATGGTACGCCGCGCCGGTAGTGAAGGAGTACACGCGCGGCCCCAACCTGCTCACGCTCCAGGCCGAATTGCAGACCGCCCTGGAGCGGCGCGAATTCATTCCCTACTTCCAACCGATCTACGACCTCGTTTCCGAGAAAATCCGCGGCTTCGAGACCCTCGCCCGCTGGATGCGCAAGGGAGGAGGGATGCTCGCTCCCGGCGACTTCGTTCCGCAGGCGGAGCACACCGGTTTCATCTCGAACATCGACGTCTGCATGATGGAGCATGCGCTCCGCGCGATCGTACGCGCCAAGGAGCTGGCGGACTCGTCGCGGCTCTTCTTCTCGGCGAACGGATCGCCCCTCTTCTTCCGCGGGCTCGCCTCGATGGAGACGGTGGAGTTCCTCATCGACTCCATCGGCGCCGACCCGACGCTCTTCACCATCGAGGTGACCGAGAGCGCGCTTATCGACAACCTCGACGACGTGCACAGAAAACTGGACTACCTGAAGAGCTGCGGCGTCAAGATAGCCCTCGACGACTTCGGGACGGGCTACTCCTCCCTCCAGTACATCAACCATCTCCCGTTCGACTACCTGAAGCTGGACAGGGCGTTCGTCAGCCAGCTTTTCCGCTCCGAGAAGACGGAACACATGATGCGCACGATCATCGGCCTGGCGCACGACCTTCGGATGGATATCATCGCCGAGGGCGTCGAGACGGCGGAACAGCTCTCTTGGCTGAGGGCGGCGGGGTGCCTGAAGGCGCAGGGGTTCTACTTCTCGCGCCCGGTGGCGTGGGCCGAGGCCGAGGTCATGATACGGGAGCTTCCCGAAGCGTAACCGGCCGGGGAGATCGGTGCGGAAGGCCCGACGGATCGACCGGCGCCCCGCGCGGCGTACAAAAAAGCCCCCGAGAGAGTTCCCGGGGGGGCCCTTCTTCATCGAGCGTTTTTCGTTAAATAACTTTTCGTCGCTCCCGCTCCGCGTCGCCGACGCTGTCGTCGCGGGAGTACCACTGTACGCGGGTGAAATCCAGCCCGACACTGTCCCCCACCTTGAAGCCGCGGTCGCCGGTGCTCTGAATGCGCACCTCCTTATTTCCCACGTCCACCCGGTATTCGGTGTAGTCGCCCAGGAAGATGCGCGCCTTGACCTCGGTGCGGAAGCCTCCCTCGGCCGTCAGGTCGATCTCGTTGGGGCGCGACGCCACCGTGCCGGAGGGTTCCGAAAATGTAGCGGGGATGGCGCACGGAAGCGCCTGCCCCGTACTCCCCTCCGGGTACGCCTTCCCGTCGCTTATGTTCACGTCGACGAAGTTGGAGAGCCCCAGGAAGCCGTAGACGAACTTGTTCGCCGGGTTGGTGTACATATTCGTCGGCGTGTCGATCTGCTGGATCTTCCCCATGTCCATCACCAGCATCCGGTCGGAAAGCGCCATCGCCTCCGCCTGGTCGTGCGTCACGTAGATGATGGTGAAGTTGAACCGCCGCTGCAGCGCCTTGATCTCGAAGCGCATGGACTCGCGCAGCTTCGGGTCCAGGTTCGACAGCGGCTCGTCGAGCAGCAGCACCTTCGGATTCATCACGATGGCGCGTGCGAGGGCGATCCGCTGGAGCTGCCCTCCCGACAGGTCCGAGGGAAACGTCCGCTCCAGCCCGCTCAGCCCCGTGTTCCTGAGGGCCTCCGCGACTCTGGAATCCATCTCGCTCTTCCCGACCTTGCGCACCCGCAGGGGGAAGGCCACGTTTTCGAAGACGTTCAGATGCGGCCAGACGGCGAACGCCTGGAAGACCATCCCCAGCCCCCGGTCCTCCGGCTGCACGTAGAGATTCCGCTTTTTGACGGACACCGGCTTGTCGCCGATCCAGATCTCGCCGCCGCCGAGATCCTCGAACCCGGCGATCATGCGGAGCGTGGTCGTCTTTCCGCAGCCCGACGGCCCCAGAAGAGAGAAGCACTCGCCCTCCTTGATCTCGAGGTTGAAGTCGTCGACCGCGGTCACCTCTCCCAAAGTTCTCGTGGAGAATTTCTTCGTGACGTTCTTCAGCGCGACCCCGCTCATGAGACGCTCCTCCTGTCTCTGGTAACGAAGCGGAGCGCCAGGTTACCGAGCATGATGATCAGAATCGTGACGGCGGACAGCGCCGCCGACTGGGTGATGTTCCCCTCGGCGTTGATCGCGTAGATCGCCACGCCCAGGGTGCGCGTGTACGGTCCGTAGAGAAGGATGGACGTGGTCAGCTCGCGCATCGCCGGCAGGAAGATGAGGAAGAACCCGGCGATCATGCCGGGTCGGATGAGGGCCAGCGTGATGTCGCGGAGCGATTCGAGGTGCGTCGCGCCGCAGGAGCGGGCCGCCTCCTCAAGCGAGTAGTGCACCTGTTCCAGCGAGGCCGAGGAACTCTTCATCGCGAACGCCACGTACCGCGCGACATAGGCGACCAGAATTATCCAGATCGTGTTGTAGAGGTTCACGTAGAACGTGCCGCTCCACATCAGGATGACGCCGATGGCGAGCACGATGCCGGGAACGGAGTAGGGCAGCAGCGCGAGCATTTCGAGAATCGCCTTCCCGCGCACCTTCACCTTCACCACCACGTAGGCGATCATGGTGCCCGTGAACATCGCGACGACCGCCGACGAGATGGACAGGATGAAGGTGTTCTTGATGGCGTCGCGCGCCATCTGCGAGGAGAAGAGCACGTAGTAGTAGTTGTCGAACGTCATGTTCGAGAGCTGGAGAGGCAGGCCGTACGCCTTCAGCCCGCCCACGGCGAAGATGATGAAGAGCGGCAGGAGGACGATCACGAACAGGCTGCCGAGGCAGACGCCCAGCAGCGGAAACTTGGACGCCCTCAGAGTGATCAGCATCGGTCGCATGCTCTTGCCCCGGATGATATCGTAGTGCCCCGCCTTCAGAATCTTGCGTTGCAGCCAGAGGGCGACCACCACCACGAGCACCAGCAGGACGGAGAGCGCCGCCCCCTGCCGGATTCCCTCGAAGCTCCCCGCCGACCGGTTGATCAGCTCGTAGATCTTCGTGGGGAGGGTGAAGATGCCCCGCGAGAAGCCGAGCATCGCCGGAACGCCGAAGTGCGACAGCGACGAGATCAGGATGAGCATCGCTCCCGCCGCGACGGCCGGCGCCACCAGCGGCAGCGTGATCTTGCGGATCACGTAGAACTGGTTCGCGCCGGAGATGCGGGCCGACTCCTCAAGCGTCGGGTCCATGCGCTCGAGCGCGCTCACCACCTGCAAAAAGACGAACGGGAAGTAGTAGCAGACCTCCACGAAGACGATCCCCGCGATGCTGTTGATGTTGAAGAGCGCTTCCCTCGTGCCCATCATCTGCATCCACATCTTGTTGATGTACCCGGCGCGCGGCGAGAGCAGCAGCCCCCACGCCACGGCTCCGATGAAGGGGGGGAACATGTACGGAATGACGAAGAGCGTCTTCATCAGCCCCTTCAGCGGAATGTTCGTCCGCCCGATCAGCCAGGCGTAGAACACGCCGACGAACGTTCCCACCAGCGTCACCCAGAAGGCGATCACCACGGTGTTCCACATGGCGTCCACGTTCGCCGGGTCGAAAACGACCTTCGAAAACATGCTCCAGTCGAATGTAAAACCGTAGAAGAACGTGTTGTAGATGATCATGATCATGGGCATGGCCACGGTCACGATAAGGATGAGCAGACAGACGAGCATGAGGATCCGGTTCAGATCGAACCCGCCGCCGAACATCCTCGTGGACATGCGGCCGTCCCGGCGTCGCAGCAGCCTCATGAGGGCGTCCCCCCTTCCTCGTCTCCGTAGAACCGCAGATTCCGGAACGAAAGCGCGCACGGGCGCTCTTCCCGAGGCACGCCGGTCTTGAAGGCCTCGTGCGAGTCCTGCTGCACGCGGATCTCCCGGCCTCCCAGAAGCACCCGGTACTCGAAGAGATTGCCCAGGTACACCACATGCTTGACGAAGCCCTTCACCGGACCGTCGTCCCCCACCGAAATATCCACCGGGCGGCACGCGGCGAAGAGCCTGGCCGCCCCCCGCAGCTCCTGCGGGACGTCGCATGGGAACGGTTCGTTCGCCCCCTCGCCCGCGAGCGCGTACCCCTCCCCCCGCCGTTCGAGCGGGATGAAGTTGGAGACGCCGAGGAACTTGTAGATGGAGCTGTCCTTCGGGTTCCTGTAGACATCCTCCGGAACGCCGACCTGGCGGACGTACCCCTTCTGATCCAGAATGGCCATCCGGTCGGCGATGGCCAGGGCCACCTCCTGGTCGTGGGTGATGTAGATCACCGTGATGCCCGTACGTCGTTGCAGCTCCTTGATCTCGAAGCGCATCTCCTCCCGCAGGTTCGCGTCCAGGTTGGAGATGGGTTCGTCGAGCACCATGAGCTGGTCGGACGACACAAGCGCCCTCGCCAGCGCCACGCGCTGCTGCTGCCCGCCGGAGAGCTGCGCGGGCATGCGCTCTTCGTACCCCTTCATGCGCACCTGCTCGATCGCGTGGAGCGCCCTCTTTTTCGCCTCCTCCTTCGGAACCTTCCGCTTCTTCAGCGGGTAGTAGACGTTCTCGAAGACGCTGTAATGAGGCCACACCGCGTAGTCCTGGAAGACCACCCCGACGTTGCGCTTCTCCGGAGCGACGGACTTCCACTTGTCCTTGCTCCCGACCAGCTTGCCGCCGATATGGATCTGTCCGGAATCCAGACTCTTGAAACCGCACAGGGCCCGCATCAGCGTGGTTTTGCCGCACGCCGACGGGCCGAGGATGGCGAAGCACTCCCCGTCCTCGACCTTCAACGATAAGTTGTCGATGATTACTTTGGAATCGTAGCTGATGGTGATGTTTTCAAACGTTACTCCGGCCATTGTCGTCACCTCGCACAGCGGGGGAGGGGCGTTCTCGGCCCCTCCCCCGGGAGTTGCTCTCTCTACTTGAAAATGCCGTCGAACTTCTTGAGCAGTTCGTCCTTCTCCGCAACCAGGCGGTTGTCGTCCACGGGAAGAATCCGCTTCGCCGCTTCGTCCACCGAGAGCGCGCCTTCGAGACTCAGCTCGGGGCGCACGGGGGCGGTGTACTCCTCCATCAGAATTTTCTGCCCTTCAAGGGAGAGAATGAAGTCGAAAAGGAGCTTCGCTTCCTCCAGATTCGCGCTGTTCTTGATGATCGCGATGGGGCTCAGGATGATGGGAATGCCCTTCTCCGGGTACGCGAACCCGATCGGAGACCCTTGCGCGATCATCGTCCGGGCGATGTAGTCCACGCCCACGGTCACGTCGTACTCGCCGGAGCCCACCTTCGTCACCACGGCGCTGGATCCTCTCTCCAGCAGCATCCCGTTGTTCTTCAGCTTCTGCAGATAGTCCCACCCGTACTCGGGGCTCTGCACCAGTCCCGCGACCGTGTAGAGTGTGGTGCCCGAGAAGGTCGGGTCCGTCATCGCGGTGTACCCCTTGAACGTCGCCAGCTCCTCCCACGTCTTGGGCACGTCGTCGACTTTGAGCGTCGTCGTGTTGTAGACGAAGCCCAGCATCACCACGCGGGCGGAAATATAGTGGTTGTCCGGGTCCTTGAAGTTCGCGGGAATGCTCGCGGCCTCGGGAGAGTCGTACGGGAACAGAAGGCCCTGCTCCTTGAAGGAGATGTAGTTCGTCGGATCGCCGACCCAGATGATGTCGGCCCGGATGCCGCCCGCCTGCTGCTCGGTGGCCAGCTTCGTCATCACGTTGCCGGTGCCCGCCGTGTAGTAGTCCATTTTGATGTCCGGGTGCTTCGCCGTGAAAGCGGTCTTCAACGCCGCCAGCTGCGAGTCCTTCATCGAAGAGTACAGCATGACCTCTTTCGCCGAAGCGAACGCGGGAACCATCAGCGCAACAAGTACAAGAACCGCCAGAAGAGCAAAAACGCGTTTTTTCATTGTGGTACCTCCTCTTTGTGTGAAGTTTTCGAGCGGCCGCCGACATTCTTTCAACTCGTCTCCCGTATGCGCGCGCCGCTCTGTTACAGAATTGTAACATTCATGCGCGCCGTTTTCTACCGTTGACGGAGTATTGATGCAACGAAGGGCCTTTCGCCGCCGTCGGGGGCGCCGCTCCCGCCCGCTCTTCCCGGTCCCGCGGGGCGTGTTGCTCCCGTACGGAACCGGATACGACGCGGACCCGATTTGATCCACGGAAGAAAACGGCATATACTGAAAGCGGAAAAGCGCGCTCCACGCGCTTACTCGCAGAACTCGGGAGGTGCCATTCATGAAGATAGCAGTGTTCGGAATCGGCGGGGTCGGCGGAATCGTCGGCGGCGCGCTGGCCAAAGATCACCCCGATACCTATTTCTATGTTCGCGGAGAAAACCTCGACGCCATTCGCCGGGACGGACTGAAAGTGGAGTCCGCCGTCTTCGGCGATTTTTCGGCTCGCCCGAAACTCGCCTCGGACAAGGCGGCGGAACTCGGCGTCATGGACGCCGTTTTCGTTTCCTGCAAAGGGTACGGCCTGAAAGCGGCCTGCGAGGCGATCTCCCCGATGGTGCGGCCGGATACCGTCGTGATCCCCCTGCTCAACGGAGTCGTCGTCTCCGACCTGATGGAGCCGCTGCTGCCGCCCTGCATCCTCGCCGACGGCACCATCCGCGTCTTCAGCCGCCTGGAGAAGCCGGGGCACATCGTCCAAAGCACGGAAATGTGCAGCATCGTCTTCGGCATGAAGGACGGAAGCAGACCCGCCGCATTGGACGAACTCGCGGCCGTGCTCGACAAGGCGGGTTTGAAGACGACGGTATCGGAAAATATCCTGGTGGACAGCTGGTCCAAGTACGTCATGATGTGCGGCAACAGCGTGGTGTTCTGCTACTACGACGGCCCGGCGGGCAAGGTGCGCGAGGACCCGCAGTATCGAAAAGTGTTCGACGCCGTAACGGGCGAACTGCTCGCGGTGTCCGCCGCCAAGGGCGTCGCCCTGCCCGCGGATACGGCGGACAAAGTCGCGGCCGCTTTCGCCGCTTTCCCCCCGGACGCCATGTCCTCTCTCTACCGGGACCTCAGCGGCGGCAAACCGGCGCGCGAAACCGAACTCGACCACATCATCGGAAGAATGGTGGAAATGGGCCGGCGGACAGGCGTGGCAACCCCGTACCACACCATCGCCTACGAACGCTTCGCCGGGAAGTAGCGATGCCAAAATAACGATCGAAGAGGAACCTGCTGTGAATTATCGGCAGGCTTTTTTAAAAGGCGCATGAGAATGACTATAACCTACTTTGCAAAGGAGAGGCATCTACAACGAAGCGACAAACATCAGCGCGTTCCCTCTTCGATCATGTCGCGGATAGAAAACCCGTAGAGCCGGCAACTGCTTCGGAATCGCTTCAACCGATAGATGACATCCCGTGCGGGTTTCGTCTTCGATGGGGCTGTGGACTGCTGAAACGCCAGAGGCTCGCCGTGCTTCTCGATGGTGATTTTTTCACCCCTGGAGACTCGATCCAAAAGTTGCGTCATATGCGTCGTCGTCTCGTAGGCTTCGATTTTTCCATATTTTCCCCTCCGTTAAAGCCGCCCTTCATCCTCAGGCGATTCATACTTTTTTGACGCTTTGATTTGGGCGACTTCTCTTATGACATATGTGCGGACACTGATCTCAAGGTGTTGTTTGTTTTCGGCGACGCGATGAGCAACTTTTCTGCGGAAGAAAAAGTCTCGTCGTCAAGCCTAACTTGCGGTAGAATTGGACTCGCGGGATTCAATCGTATGCTTTTAATGTGATTGAAATTGTATAATAAAAAATTCTCGTCGTTTTTTGCCGTCGCATCTCGCTGAGATTGCTAAGGCGCTCCGAAAATCGAGGCGAACACAAAGGGGCCGAAGGCGATGTCCGCTTTAAGGCTTATCTAGCTAAAAGTAGGGGAGAAGATGATTCAGAAACCACTGAAGAAAAGATCGCTGTTGTATGAGCAAGTGCAGCAGGCGCTTACTCAGTATATTGATGAAAGTCAATTGAAACCTGGAGATAAATTCCCTTCTGAAAGAGAGTTTGTTGATTCGTTTGGTGTAAGCCGAAACGTCCTTCGTGAAGCGTTCCATATTTTGGAGAGCAGAGGAATTGTTGTATCGCATCAAGGTAAAGGGAGGTTCCTCAGGAGGATTCCCAGCCGGGAAACCGACCTCGCGGGGAAAAACGATGGCGTGACGAAAAATTTGGAACGATATTTCTTGTTGGAGGCTTATGAGGTCAGAAAGCTGCTGGAATGTTACGGAATTGGTCTCGTTATCGATGTTGCGGATGAACAGGATTTAATTGAAATAGAAGAAGCCTACGACAAGATGGCAAAACAGTTTGAGCTGCATCAAAAAACAGTGGGAGAACTCGAACTGCATCGACTTTATGTTGAAAAATCAGGAAATTTTTTTCTGCAACAAATTCTGGAAGTTGTCTTTTCATCGATTTTAGATTTTATGCATCATAATTTTTTGGATATTTATCAAATGCACTATCCGGAGCAATCTCTTCAATCGCATCGACGTATAATCGCCGCTCTTAAATCCAGAGATAAAAAACTGGCGGAGACGGAGATGATGGAGCACTTGCAGATGACGATCGACATGATCAAAAAAATGAAGTAATGTCCGGAGAACCTGCGGATTATTGGGTTGATCTTTATGCCGAGAGTTCCTTCGCCTTCGGTTGTTTTTCTTGCGAAGAGGTATTGACAAGAAGGAAGTTGAGTGAAAGAATGAAAGTGGGTGACCAAGTGAACAAATAAAGAGGCGATCTTGATGAAAGGTAGTAAAATAATCGAACAAGTCTCGGCTCGTCAATTAATGGAAACTGTTTCCTGGCTTACGAATCGGACCCCCTATCGTCTGGCCGGAAGTAACGATGAGTTGAAGGCGGCGCAGTATATCGACCGGCGTCTTTCCGAGTACGGGCTGGATTCAAGGATATTGGAGTTTTATGCCTATAACAGCATTCCCCGTGAATCTGAACTCGAGATCTTGACCGATGGAGTGGGCGTCGTTGCAAGTCTTCCGTGCGCTCATATTCGGTCGACTCCTCCGGAGGGACGGGAACTGGAGATGGTGTTCGTCGGCGCCGGAGGATACCAAGAATACGAGGGAATGGATGTCCGGGGGAAAGCTGTTTTGGTGGAGGTAAGCTACGCGCCGCCTGTTCCCGAGAAGGCAAGAATCGCCTTCGAAAAGGGAGCTGTCGCAATTGTGTGCATGAACTGGGGGAATGACGAGGGGGTTATATGTAACAGAGGCTTGAAGGGGGTATGGGGCAATCCGACGGAAAAAAGCTTTTCCGGTATTCCGGATATAATCGGTATAGGTATTACGCGAACGGACGGCCTGAAACTGAAGGAAAAATGCAGGGAAGACGGGTGCGTATCGGTTCGGATAAAAGCGTTCTCGGACAGGCTTTGGAGCAAGGTACGCCAGCCCTTTGCAGTTTTGAAGGGGAACGGGGCGTCCGACGAAATACTCTTGGTTTGTTCTCATCTTGATGCATGGAGCCCGGGAGTAACCTGCAACGCCACGGGAAATGCAACTACGGTGGAAATAGCGCGCGTCCTCGCGGAGCATCGAGGAGAACTCGCCAGAGACGTGTACTTCGTCTTCTGGAGCGGGCATGAAATTGCGGAAGCTGCCGGATCCACTTGGTTTCTGGATAATTTTTGGCATATTTTGAATCGGAAATGCGTTGCCTATATCCATATCGATTCGACGGGTGTTTCCGGAACGGAGATTTTTGAGATCAAGGCTTCTCCCGAATTAAGAAGTTTTGCGGAAGATACTTATGCCCGCTTTGAAAAACAGGGGCGGATTCGGAGTATGAATCTTAAAAAAATCGGCGATCAAAGCTTCATGGGAATAGGTATCCCCTCCGTGACCCAGCGGTATTCTTTCACTGATCATGATATCGCGCGGGCGAACGGCGCGACTCTGGGATGGTGGAATCACACCTGTGAAGACGGTATCGACAAGTGCAGCCTCGAAATCCTGCAAAAGGATACCCAGGTCACTCTTCAGCTGATTCATTCCCTGGCGACGGAAGAAAAACTGCCCTACAGGATCGGGGATGTTTTCCGAGATATTCAGGCCCGCCTGGAGCGAATCGAGAAAGACTACTCCGATGTTGTCGATTTATCCGCTCTCCGCGATGTCTATGAAAAAAGCAGGCGCGCTCTGGAGGAAATCGTTGGGCGGGCCGAAAGCTGTTCGGAACTGGAGTGCGGTAGGTACAACGGATTTCTGATGAAGATCGCCCGGGTGCTTTCGCCCGTAATTCAGACATTCGCCGGCAAGTATGAACAGGACAGCTACGGAAATGAATCGCTTGGTTTTCCCATTCCGCTGCTGAAGGATCTCCCCCGTTTGAAAATGGCGGAAGAGGGAACTTTGCTGCACGGTATGTTGGAAACCCAGTTACGAAGAAATCTGAATCAGCTCGTCGATGCTTTTGAAGATGTATCGTATCTTGCGGGCCTGTTTCAAAGGGCCTTTTTGGAGCAGTAGCAAAAAGCCTTGAGGGGCTCAAAAAAAGGAGGTTGTCATGTCGACGAAAAAGAAGTACCTTGCGCTGGTTTTTGTAATGATCTTTGTTCTGATCGGATGGTTCGGAAGGGGAGAATCCGCAGCCGCGGGTCTTCCTCACGAAGCGGGAACTCTGAGGGTCGCCTTTACGAGCGATCCTCCGTCGTTGGGGATTTATGATCATAGCTCCTTGATTGCGACTGTTGTGAATTATCTTACGTATAATGGTCTGATGAAAGTGGATCTGCAAACGCTGGAACCCGTTCCGGATCTTGCGGAAAGTTATACGGTTGCGAACGACGTCGAGTGGTTTTTCAAATTGAAACAAGGGGTCAAATTCCACAACGGGACTGCAATGACGGCGGACGACGTTGTCGCATCGTTGCTTTTCTCGAAAAGCGTTCCCGCTACCGCGCTGTATACCTCGAGTATTGAAAAAGTGGAAAAAATCAATGACTTTATGGTGAAGATTACCACGAAAGAACCCTATGCAGGGCTTCTTTACGACCTCGCCTACTACTACAATCTTATTCTGCCGAAAGAGCTTCTGGAGTCGGGGCACAACTTCAAAGAGCAACCTGTCGGTACCGGAAGCTACAAATTTGTTCAGTGGAATCAGGGAAATTTTCTGTCTTTCGAGTCCTTTGACGAATATTTTGATAAGGAGCATGCCCCTAAAATAAAAAAATTGCGCATTAACATTATTCCTGAAGGATCATCTCGAACGATAGCTTTGGAGGCGGGAGAGGTAGATTTGATATGGGAGGTCTCCGGCGCGGATGTTGCCAATCTGCAGGAGAACGACGATATTCAAGTCGATGCGATCGACAGCGTTGATAATGTGATTTTATTTTTCAACAATCAACGCGCTCCGTTCAGCGATGTACATTTCAGAAACGCAGTTGCGGCCGCGATCAACCGCGACGATATCATTGCGGCGGCGCTGAATGGATACGGAACGCCGAATTTCTCTTCTCTGGCGCAGGGGCATGTGGGATATACCGAAAAAAACGCCGTTTTTTACGACTTGGAGCAGGCAAAAAAATACCTCGATACGTGGGGGGGCGATCCCGCTTCCGTGAAAATGGATATTCTCTGTTCGAATGAAACAAGGGTTGCCATCGGTACCGTCATTCAGAGCAATCTGGCGCGGATAGGCATCAAAGTAAACGTCGTCCCTATGGACACGGCGGCCTACATGGCCCAGTGGAGAGTTGCGGATTTCGATACCGTCATCGCCTCATGGTCGCCGTCCAATGCGCTGTCGTATGTCCAGCGATTCCATTCCGACCGCGGAAAAACTTACGGCGGCGCCATCGATGATCCCGCCATAGACAAAATGGTCCTGGATATGAAGGTTACCCTGGATGGGAAGAAGAGGGCTGCAATGATCGAGGAGATCGTAGCAACCATCAACAGGCTTTCTCCCCAGATTTCGCTGTACCAGTCGCAGTGGTTCAGGGCCTACAATAAGCAACTCGCCGGCGTCGTTTTCAGCAAAACCGGTTACGCCTCGTTCAGCGGTATGCATTGGGAAGAATAGAAGGAGCCGTAAATATGCCGCCGGGTGAACGGAGGGATTATCCGGCGGCACATTAAGGAGGGGAGGTATGTCAGTAGCTCTTAGCGAGCGAACGCGACCGAGATGGTGAAGTACATTGCAAAACGCCTTTTATCCATGATCCCCGTCGTTCTGGGCGTGACATTTTTGGTCTTTATCATAATGGACCTGGCCCCCGGCGACCCCGTCTTGCTCATTCTTGGCGACAACGCCAGCGAAGAGGCGAGAATTGAAAAAACACGCGAACTGGGCCTGGATCAACCCGTCGTTATCCGTTTTGGGAAATATGTGTACAATTTCTTTTTCAAGGCGGATATGGGGAATTCCTACATCTCCGGGCGATCCGTATCGGCGGAAGTATTATCTCGGTTTCCCAACACGCTTAAGCTCTCTCTTGCCGCCGCTCTGGCGTCGTTGCTGATGGCGCTTCCGCTGGGCATCATCGCCGCAGTCAAGCAAAACTCTCTTTTTGACAATACGAGTATGGTCGTCTCCTTGATCGGAAACTCCATGCCCGCCTTCTGGCTTGGTATGATGCTGGTGCTGGTATTTGCGCTGAAGCTGAGATGGTTCCCCGTCCAGGGGATGAGCCAGGGGTGGAAAAGCTTCGTGCTCCCGTCCATCAGTATCGGGCTTATGAATATGGCTGCCGTTGCCAGAACGACAAGGTCTTCCATGCTTGAGACAATCCGGCAGGACTATATTCGAACAGCAAGAGCGAAGGGAATTAAAGAGAGCAGGGTAATTATGCACCACGCCTTTCGAAACGCCGTGATTCCCACTATAACGGTGGCCGGAGTGCAGCTCGGCAATCTGCTGGGAGGCGCTGTAATAACCGAAACGGTGTTCGCCTGGCCGGGGCTCGGAAGAATGATGGTGCAGGCGGTGAGTTCGCGGGACGTTCCCATGATCCTGGGGTGTATCATCACGCTGAGTATCTGTTATTCCGTGGTCAACCTTCTGGTGGATCTATTGTACGGTTTCTTCGATCCTCGGGTTAAAACAATGTACACATAGGTGTCGAAATGAACGATCAAACCCAACAAGAAAATATGCGGGATCAATATGAAAAGTACAGCCAGTACAGGCTGGTCGTTCTCAGGCTGAGAAGAAATAAGGGCGCGGTCATCGGGTTTATCTTTCTCTGTCTGCTGGTAGCCTCGGCGATCTTTGCCGATTTTCTCTTCGATTATGAGGCTGAGGTCATTGCGCAGAATATTTCCCAAAGACTCCTGCATCCATCTTTTCAGCATCCCTTGGGAACCGACGAGTTCGGTCGGGACCTTCTGGCGCGCATCGTCCACGGATCGAGAATATCTCTTCTCGTCGCATCGTTGGCCATCGTTCTGGCGGTATCGTTCGGCGGAACGCTTGGCGCTATCGCCGGGTTTTACGGAGGGTTGGTCGACAATGTGATAATGAGAATTACGGATGTTTTGCTCTCCATACCCATGACGATGTTCGCTATCGTGATCGTGGCTGCATTGGGAGCCAGCACAAGAAATCTTGTTCTGGCAATCGGAGCGGCTTCTGTTCCTATCTTCGCGCGGATTGTTCGAGGAGCGGTCCTTACTGTCCGCGATGTGGAATACGTCGAAGCGGCCAGAGCTATCGGCGCAAAGAATTCAACAATCATAGTCCATCATATTCTTCCTAACTGCCTGGCGCCCATTATCGTCCAGGTGACCCTCCGGATGGCCTCCGCCATTTATAATACCGCAGCCTTGTCCTTTCTTGGTATGGGAGTCTCTCCGCCTTCCCCGGAATGGGGGGCTTTATTGGCCAGCGGAAGAAACTATATCCGAAATTACAGCTATCTGAGCGTTATTCCGGGAGTTCTCATCATGTTGACCATATTGTCCCTGAATATGCTGGGAGACGGACTGCGGGATGCGCTCGACCCGCGTCTGAAGTGAGGGCGAGATCATGATGCGCGAACGCTCTCAGTCGCAGTACGCCCTTGAAATCAGGGACTTGGCGGTTGAATATCGGACGATTGAATGGACTGCTCGGGCGTTGAACGGATTGGATCTCTCCATCGAAAAAGGAAAAACGCTTGGCTTGGTGGGGGAAACCGGAGCGGGGAAAACGACTGCGGGGCTTTCCATAATGGGGTTGATTCCGAACCCTCCCGGCAGGATAGCGTCCGGAAGCATTCTTCTTGAAGGAGAGGAATTGCTGACAAAAACTGAAAGAGAGTATAGAAAAATACGCGGGAAAAAGGTTTCCATGATCTTTCAAGACCCGATGTCCTCCCTCAATCCTGTCCTGACCATCGAGGATCAACTTACCGAAGTGATCGAGACGCACGAGCATCTTTCCAACAGAGAATGCCGCAAGAAAGCGGAGCAAATGATGGAACTCGTCGGAATCCCTGCGGACCGTATCACGGAGTATCCCCACCAGTTTTCCGGAGGGATGAAACAGCGCGTCGTGATAGCCATCGCGTTGGCGTGTACGCCGGCTCTCCTGATCGCCGACGAACCGACGACGGCCTTGGATGTGACTATTCAGGCGCAAGTGCTCGAAACGATGAAGAATCTGAAGAATATGTATTCCATGTCGATGCTTATGATCACCCATGATCTGGGAATTGTGGCCGACGTATGCGACTCGGTTTCGGTCATTTATGCCGGAAGGGTTGTGGAGCACGGCAGTCTGGAGGATGTCTTCGACCATACGAGACACCCGTATACGATCGGTCTTTTCAACTCGTTGCCGAACATGAAGGACCGAACGGCGAAGTTGAAGCCGATAAAAGGGTTGATGCCCGATCCCGGCAATTTGCCCCGAGGATGTACTTTCGCAGAACGTTGCGATTATGCGCAAGGTATGTGCAGAGAAGTGTACCCGGAAAAAATATACAGAAACAAGGAGCACTACGTCCGATGTCATTTGTATCTATCAAAAACCATCGAGTCGGAGATGTGGAATAGATGAATACAAATACACTCATTGAAGTCCGGGATCTCACCAAGTATTTTAAAACGAAAAAAGGGATGTTGCATGCCGTAGATCATGTAAGCTTCTCGATAGGCAAAGGCAAAACTCTGGGGGTTGTCGGAGAATCCGGATGCGGCAAGTCGACGACGGGGAGAGCGATCATTCGTCTGATAGAACCGGATTCGGGAGAAGTTTGGTTCGATGGAGTCGATCTTTTGTCGTTGAACCAGGAGGAGATAAGAAAAAAACGAACGGAATTACAGATGATATTCCAGGATCCCTTTTCTTCGTTGAATCCGAGAAAAACGATCAGTGAAACTATCGAAGAACCGATGCGATTGCATAATCTTGTTCCAGATAAAAAAGAGCGCCAGCTGAAAGTTGCCAGGCTGATGGATACGGTGGGCCTGGCCAGGCGGTTATACAACACATATCCTCATGAACTCGACGGAGGGAGACGGCAGCGGATCGGGATTGCGCGCGCGTTGTCGATGAACCCCAAATTCGTTGTTTGCGACGAACCCGTATCCGCTCTTGACGTGTCGATTCAGGCGCAGATCCTGAATCTTATGAAAGAAGTGCAGGAACAGCTGGGGCTAACCTATCTTTTCATAACCCATGATCTGAGCGTCGTGTACCACTTTTCCGACGATATAGCCGTCATGTATCTGGGGCAGATTATCGAGAAAGCGCCATCCGATGAATTGTTCGCCCGCCCGATGCATCCGTATACCCGGGCTCTGCTGTCGGCCATACCGGTTCCTAGTATTCACGACAGAAAAGAACGGGTGATCATGAAAGGAGAGCTTTCTTCGCCGATCAATCCCGGGCAGGTATGCCGATTCGCCAGCCGGTGCGCATATGTTTTTGACCGGTGTACTCGAGAAGCGCCGCTGCTCCAAGCGAAGGATAACAACCATGAAGTTGCCTGCTTTTTATACAAAGGAGAATGAAATGGACAGTGCATTAATCGGAGAATATGAAGCAAGGCTCGCCAATGTGAGAAAAGAGATGGCGAAGAGAGGCTTCAACGGCCTGCTGGTTTTCGGGCTGGCCCCAAGGCGTGTGGGTGATTTGATGTATTTGACGGGACATCAGCCGCTTCTGCCGGGACATCCCAGGAGATACGGTTTCAAGGGCAGGGGGTATTCGGTTATATTCGTTCCGTTGCAGCAGGAACCCTGTCTTTTAACCACGACCCCGTTTTTCGAAAAAGAACTGTTCATCAAGGAGGTCATATACGGGGATGATCTTCCGGAAGAAATAGCTACGAGCGTCATCCTGAGAGGGATCGAGAAAAAAGACATAGGGATCGTTGGAATGGACATACTCGGCGTTTCTCTCTACGAAGACCTGAAAAGGAATCTTCCGCGGACCCGTTTCGTTGCGGCGGACGATATCGTGATGAATTTGCGGGCGTCCAAAAGCCCCTATGAACTGGCGATTATGCGTCGCGGCGCGGGAATCGCCGACGAGGTTTCGGATCTGTTGAGAGATTTCCTGAAGGTAGGGGTGACCGAGAACGACGTGTACCGCTTCATCGTGGGAGAGCTGACGAAACGCGGTGTGACCGGGGCTTTTGCAACATGTCAGTCGGGTGAACGATCGGAAAGCGCGTACGATCTTTCTCCGGCGACGGATAAAGTGATTGCGTCGGGAGATATGGTTCATATGGAGATCAACGGGAAGTATCAGGGCTACATGATCGATGTCTGTCGTTCCACAGTAGTCGGCGCTATTTCCGATCGACAGAGGTTGGTTCTTGATACGGCTCTTCTTATGTTCCACGAGGCGGTCGGAGGGATGAGGCCGGGAGTTTATGCGGAGGACTTGGAAAAAATAAGCGGGGAAATCGCTCTTCGCCATGGTTTTGATTCGAATCACACTCGCTCCTTCAACGGTCCCGCGACATTTCTGGGGCATGCGATCGGCCTTGGCGTTGACGAACCCCCGGTAGTGGCGGCAGGGGACATGACGCAGCTGACGGAAGGCATGGTGATTACAATTGAACCGGGGCTTTATATGACGGGCTGCGGAGGATGCAGAATCGAAGACGAGATTCTTGTGACGTCCGAAGGCAGCGAGAATCTGAATCGATCTGAAAACAAGTGGTGGTAGGGGAGGATACAATGAAAGTCGATAACGTTGCCGAAGCAGTTCATATCATGTCCGTCCATATGGCGAATATGTATTACTATCTCACGAAAGCGGTACTCGAAGATTTCGGAGAAGATGCGAAGGCTTCCTTTGAGCGAGCTATCGTTTCATTCGGGCATGACAGGGGAAGGAAGATCTCCGAAAGAGTTCGTGCGGATGGGAAATCTCTGACGCTGGAAAACCTTTACGAGTATTACGATATCCCTATGGATGAAGGCTGGGATACGAATCGAACCATTGTCGACGATAAAGTGCATAATATCACCAATGATTGCACCTTCGCCAAGGTCTGGATTGAAAAAGAATGGAACGAGGTCGGCCATATCTACTGCCTGATCGATACCGCCCTGAGAGAAGGATATAGCGAGAATGTTCTGTATACTCCCGTTCAAAACGTCCTTTTGGGAGATCGCTGCTGCGAGTCGCGAACCAGGTATAAGGATATCTCTAAAAAAGGGCAATGATGAAAATAAAAGTCATTATTCCTAACTATGGGATGAACCGGAATACTTTGGACGAACGAGAGGCGATGCTCTCCCGATCGGTGTCGGAAGGTGTGAAAATCTCCGTCGACTGCATCGAGGAGGGGCCCGCCGTAGTTCAGAGCCATACTGACGAGATAAACGCGGCTGTACCGCTCATCCGTCAGGGGAGCGGAGCCGAACGGGAAGGGTACGACGCCGTGGTTGTCTATTGTTTCAGCGATGTTGCGGTTTCAGCCCTGCGGGAGCATGTGGCGATTCCCGTAATAGGGCCGGGTGAAGCGTCGTTGGCTGTTGCGTCGATGATTTCGAATCGTTTTTTAGTGATTACTACGACCGAAGTCAATATTCCAAGAACATATCGACGCTTAATGTCGAGTCCCGTTGCTCGAGAAAAGATGGCGGGGATCAAAAGCCTTGAGATCGGTGTGCAAGGCCTGCGAGACTGTCCCCGGAAGACTATGGAAAACCTCCGGAGTGTAATTCGAGGATTTCAAAAAGAGGAATATTTTGATGCTGTAATACTGGGGTGTCTTGGTATGGCCGAATACGGCGATCCGCTGATGAAGGAGTTCGGGGTTAAGATTATCGATCCTGCATTCGTTGCGTTGGCATATGCGGAGATGTCTGTTCGCCTGAATCTCGGAGGTTAGGACATGGTGGAACAAAAGCCGCTCTATAGGTTGCTCGAACGATTAGTCGACATTCCCAGCGAGTCCGGCGACGAGACTGCTCTTGGAGACTTTCTTTTCGAGTGGATGAAGGAGAACGCTCTTTCTCCGGAAAGGCAGAAAACCCGCGACGGACGCTTCAATGTTCTCGGGCGATTGACCGGAAGTCTTCGCTCGGAGTCTCCCAAATGTTTGCTGCTGGCGGGTCATATGGATACGGTTTCGGCTGGAAAAGACTGGGAGCGAGATCCTTTCTGTTTAGAAATGACAGATGAAGGATTTGCTTCCGGGTTAGGGGTTGCCGATATGAAAGGGGGAATCGCCTGTATTTTATGGATTGCCAAGAAGCTTATGGATGATGCCTGCCCATTTGCGGGTACTGTGGAACTTGCTTTTTTCGTCGACGAGGAGCGCTATTCCATCGGAGCGCATGACTATGTTCTGTCGCCGGTGAAGCATTGCCCCGACTTCGCGATTTTGGCGGAGCCGCACTTCCATGAAATCATAGTCGGGGCTCCGGGGAAAGTATTGCTGGAGCTTGTGTGTGAGGGAAAAACAGGCCACGCGTCACGGCCGAGTGAAGGGATCAATGCGATCGAGATAGCCTCGGAGATGATGCATTTTCTGAACAGGGATATGGCCGCTGCGGGAGATGGGGACAGAGGAAGTTATTCTGCTTTGAATATTATAACCAATATAGACAATTATTCTCTTAGTATCCCGGATTACTGCAAGGTGATTCTCAATAAACAGCTGGTTCCTGGAGAAAAACTGGAGGATTTTCTGAAAAACATAGAGGAAGTTTTCGAGCAGAAAGTCGGACGCGGCTCTCTGTCGATAAAAAGGGGGCTTCCAGAATATCCCGGACATAAGGTTGAGGAAAACAATCCTTTCCTAAAAAGCTTGGTGCGAGAGATTGCAGATTTCGGATTACCCGCGCCGACGCTTAGAAACAACGATGGCGTCAGCGACGCCAATATTTTACAGAGTTTTTTAGGCATTCCGACCGTTTTATTCGGGCCGAAAGGTAGTCGTTATCACACCCGGGATGAGAGAATCGATCTTGGCTCCATGGATATGTATATTGACATCTTAGATAGCTATATTCGCAATGTTTTAAAATAAGAAGCTCTACGAACGATTCGCCTCGAAGAAACAATGTCCAAAAACCAAGTCCAAATCGGAGCCTGCCGGGTTGTTTCGGCAGGTTTTTCTTGGAATGCCTGAACAACAGACACGTTGAAAGCGATTCTCCTAAATGACGTGCGCCTTCTCTCGCCTTTCAGTCGATATCCCGATTGCCGGCGGAGAATCCTGCCCCGTCCCTGATTCGATAGATAGCGGAAAGGAGACGTACAGAAATGATGAACGCAAAAGGAGACTCAATGATAGAGTACTACGCGCGACGCGCCGCCGAGTATGAACGCGTCTATAGCAAACCGGAGCGTCAGGTCGATCTGCAGACGCTTAAGGAATTTCTAGGCGGCGTTTTTGCTTGTGAGAGGGTTCTGGAAATAGCATGCGGCACCGGGTACTGGACCCAGTTCATGGCGAAGTCGGCGACGGCCATTCTAGCGACGGATTTCAATTCGGACGTGATCGATCTTGCAAGACAAAAGGTATTCGGAGCGTGCCGCGTACACTTTACCGAGGCGGACGCCTATTCTCTCGATACCGTATCCGGCGATTATACGGCGGGTTTTCACGGGTTCTGGTGGTCTCATCTCCCGAAGAACAAGATGCGCTTGTTTCTTTCGGCCTTTCACTCCAAGCTCCCGACCGGCGCGAAGGTCGTGATGATTGATAATCAGTATCACTGCTGTCCCAAATAGCTTAAAAACGCGAAAGAGTTCTCTGAGTTTCCAAGGGTTTGCAAAGCTGTTTAGGACGGATTTGAAACAGGTACTCTGCTCTCTCGAACCTCGAAAATTTAATCGGCTG